>Ga0210026_1000108_pt1 | contig 103488 bp, 104 predicted proteins | sample CryGeymeta201509_FD_183977 | JGI IMG/M metagenome (GOLD analysis project Ga0210026, IMG submission 183977) | Groundwater microbial communities from Crystal Geyser aquifers in Utah, USA - Crystal Geyser metaG 2015-09 (SPAdes) (version 2) | ecosystem: Environmental > Aquatic > Deep subsurface >...
AAATGGCTCAGCCGCCGATATAGCCGCCATCACCGACCCAAGCGGAAAAGTCCTCGCCATCATGCCCCACCCCGAACGCGGCATGTTCACTTGGCAACGCGACGATTACATGGAAATCAAAGATCGGGCACAACGCACTGGCTCAACCCTTGCCGAAACCGCAGACGGCATGGCGTTATTCGCCAATGCCGCCGCTTATTTTGGTGTAAAATCAAAACAAGCTGCTTAGTTTAATGAACCAGCTTCATGCAAATTAACTGAAGATATTAATTCCTCATCATCGTTAGAAAAGAAGCTAATAATAAGTGCTCTATTCATGGCACATTCAGTCAAATCTGCTTCCACTCTCATCTTGCCGTCGAGTACAGCATCCTCATCTAAAAATGCATCGGATATTCTTAACATAAGGGCGTTTTCAACAATATAAGTGCTATCAAAACGCACCCCTTCAATTCGGTGACCTTTATAGAAAAATGGAAGATTCATCTTAATACAACGCAAGCCCTGATTAGCCAATTCGTGCATCAAACAAGCTTCCATGATATTGAGAGGATGTGACAAGCCCAATTCATCAATAACAGCCTTAGCTGAATTTTTGATTTTTTCTTCTAGCTCTGCAAGATTTTTAGCCAATCTAAGCCGCCTCAACCGCCGCCTTACGATACGCCAAGATTCGCTCTTCCATTTCAGGACGGAAATGCTTGATCAATCCTTGAACCGGCCACGCCGCCGCATCGCCAAGCGCACAAATGGTATGCCCCTCGATCTCTTTAGTCACTTCATAAAGCTGGTCAATCTCTTCGATTGAAGCATTCCCCGCAACCATGCGAGTCATAACACGCCATAACCATCCCGTACCTTCACGACACGGCGTACATTGCCCGCAGCTCTCATGCATGTAAAACATAGAAAGCCGCGCAATCGCATAGATCACATCTGTCGATTGATCCATCACAATAATACCCGCAGTCCCAAGACCCGTTCCAACCTCACGCAGACTATCAAAATCCATATTGATCGTGTCACAAACAGATTTCGGCATCATCGGCGTTGAAGACCCACCAGGGATCACAGCCTTCAGATTATCCCAACCACCACGAACACCGCCGCAATGCTTGTCGATCAATTCCCGTAAAGGAATTCCCATCTCTTCTTCCACGTTACATGGCTGATTCACATGCCCCGAAATACAGAATAATTTAGTGCCCGCGTTTTTCTCATTCAAACCAAGCCCGGAAAACCATGAACCACCGCGACGCAAAATCGTCGGCGCAACTGCAATCGTCTCAACATTATTCACCGTCGTCGGACAAGAATACAAACCGGCCATAGCAGGGAAAGGAGGCTTGTTACGTGGCTGCCCCTTCTTGCCTTCAATCGATTCGATCAGCGCCGTTTCCTCACCGCAAATATAAGCCCCTGCCCCGCGATGCATAATAATATCAAAATCCCACCCCGATCCGGCGGCATTCTTACCAAGCAAGCCCTTATCATAGGCCTCATCAATTGCTTTCCACATCGCGGAATTTTCATTGTAATATTCGCCGCGAACATAGATATAAGCCACATGTGCGCCCATCGCGAAGCCCGCAATCAAACAGCCCTCAAGCAATTTATGCGGCTCATGGCGCAAAATGTCGCGGTCTTTACATGTTCCGGGCTCTGATTCATCTGCGTTCACAACCAAATAATGTGGACGCCCATCAGATTCCTTAGGCATAAAGCTCCACTTCATACCCGTCGGGAACCCCGCACCACCGCGACCACGAAGGCCAGACGCCTTCATCTCATCAATAATCCACTCGCGTCCTTTTTTAAGAATCGCCTTGGTATTATCCCAATCACCGCGCTTTTGCGCAGCCTTAAGCCCCGCATCTTCCCAGCCATAAATATTGGTAAAAATTCTGTCTTTATCATTCAACATCTAAGCCACTCCCGTTTTCTTCGCGAGATCTTCAAGCGTGGTTGGCCCAGACAGAGCCATAGAAGCCTTGCGCCCCTTTTGCGAACCAATCTTCGGCTTCATGTCCTGCGAGAGATAATCAATAATCTCGCTCATGGTTTCTGCGGATAAATCCTCATAATAATCGTCATTAATTTGAACCATAGGCGCATTCACACACGCGCCCAAACATTCAACTTCCATGAGGGTAAATTTACCATCCTCTGTCGTCTCATGCATACCAACACCAAGCTTATCTTTACATACCTTGGTAATATTATCTGAACCACAGAGCCAACACGGGGAGGTTCCACAAATCTGGATCAGATATTTTCCGACTGGCGCCATGTTATACATCGAATAAAACGAAGCAACCTCATACACCTTCATCGCAGGCATATCCAAAATCTCTGCAATATGATCCATCGCCGCACGCGGAATCCATCCACCATACGGAGGGCTAGCCTTCGCCCCGTCAACCGCGACTTGTCGCTGCGCCAAATCAAGCAATGGCATCACCGCTGATTGCTGACGCCCCGCTGGATAACGTCCAATAAGCTCTTTGACGACCTTTTGATTGGGCTTCGTAAACGTAAAGCTGTCTGGCTGATAATCAGCATCAATATCAAATTCTTTTTTCATTCTTAATACTTACCTGTCAATTTCGCCAAAAACGATATCAAGCGAACCAATAATCGAAACCGCATCAGCCAATTGATGGCCTTTGCTCATAAAATCAAATGCTGCCAAATGCGCAAAACCCGGCGCGCGAATATGACAGCGATATGGCTTATTCGTTCCATCCGCAACCAAATATACACCAAACTCACCCTTCGGCGCCTCCACAACCGTGTACGTCTCACCCGCGGGTACGTGATACCCTTCTGTATAAAGCTTAAAGTGGTGAATCATCGCCTCCATGGAGGATTTCATCTCCGCACGCGGCGGCGGTGAAATTTTATAATCATTCACTTTCACAGGGCCATCAGGCATCTTTTCAATCGCCTGACGCATAATCTTAATGCTCTCATACATTTCCGCCATGCGCACAAGGTAACGCGCATAACAATCGCCCGTTGTCCCTGTCGGAATATCGAAATCGAACTCTTCATAAGAATCATAAGGCTGCGACTTACGCAAATCCCACGCAACACCGCTGCCGCGCAACATCGGACCGCTAAAGCCCCAATTCAACGCATCTTCTTTGCTCACCGCGCCGATATCAACAGTACGTTGTTTGAATATCCGGTTATTTGTCAAAAGCCCTTCAAGATCGGCAAGGAATTTCGGCAATTCATCACACCATTCAAGCATGTCATCCATCAACCCCGCAGGCATATCAGAAGCAACACCGCCCGGGCGGAAGTAATTCGCATGAAGCCGCGCGCCACATACACGCTCGTAAAATTCCATGCCCTTCTCGCGCTCTTCAAACCCCCAAAGCGCAGGCGTAATCGCACCGACATCAAGGGCAAAAGTGGTGATGTTAAGAATATGGTTTAGAATACGACCAAGCTCACAAAACAAAACACGAATATACTGCGCCCGTTTTGGCGGTGTAATGCCAAGCAATTTCTCCGTCGCAAGCGCAAACGCGTGTTCTTGGTTCATCGGTGCGACATAATCAAGACGGTCAAAATACGGAACAGCCTGCGTGTAAGTCTTATATTCAATCAATTTTTCCGTGCCGCGATGCAAAAGTCCAATATGCGGATCCGCACGCTCAACAACCTCACCTTCCATCTCAAGCACAAGACGAAGAACGCCATGCGCCGCAGGATGCTGAGGGCCAAAATTCATAGTAAAAGGCTTGATCTGAGTCTCTTGCCCGATATCGATTGCTTCACCGGCTTTTGTTTTTTCTATTGCGCTCATCTACTTAGAAGCCCCTCTCTTAGAACTCTTCCAACCATGCGCGGGGGCATGCCGTGAAACTTCACCAACAGGCGGTAAATCGGCCTTTTCATCACCAGGCAGAACCATAGCCTCTGCGCGCTGCACATCCGTCATCCCTTCCCATGGGGAAAGATAATCAAAACTGCGGAAATCCTGCGTTAATTTAACAGGCTCATAAACAACGCGCTTTAATTCTTCATCATAACGAAGCTCAACATACCCCGTCAGCGGAAAATCCTTACGCTGCGGATGTCCTTCAAACCCATAATCGGTCAAGATACGACGCAGATCTGGGTTACCGTCAAACATAACCCCGTACATGTCCCATGTCTCACGCTCAAACCACGCCGCAGAACTAAAAATAGCGACAACAGAAGGAACCAACGTATCTTCATCTGCCTTAACCTTCACCCGTATGCGGTGATTATGGCGCAGCGATAAAAGCTGATAAACAAGCTCAAACCGCGCATCAATACGATCTGGATAATCAACACCAGTAATATCCATCAATAGCTGGCACTGGCATTCCTTATCATCACGCAGGAAATTCAAAACACGCTTAATGTGCTCTGTCTTGGCATTTAAAATCAATTCACCATGTTCAAACGAATGGCTCTCGACCGCTTCAACTTTTTCTTCAATATATTCCGCTAAATCTTCTAACGCATCAGTCATCTCGGCCCTACCTCACAATCCGCGTGTCTTCGCACGAAGCAAACCAAAGGTTTGTTCGTAAACTCATAAAATCGGTCTCCAATGACTTAACGAACAATGCGAGTGTCCTCTCTTTGTATTTTCTTTTGAAGCTGAAGCAAACCATAAACAAGCGCCTCTGCGGTTGGCGGACACCCGGGAACATAAATATCAACAGGAACAATACGATCACATCCACGCACAACAGAATATGAGTAATGATAATACCCACCACCATTGGCACATGAACCCATAGAAACAACCCAACGCGGCTCAGGCATCTGGTCATAAACCTTACGAAGTGCAGGCGCCATCTTATTGGTCAATGTCCCGGCAACAATCATAACATCCGATTGACGCGGGCTTGGACGGGGAATAATGCCAAAACGGTCAAGATCATATCGCGACATATACGCATGGATCATCTCCACCGCACAACACGCCAAACCAAATGTCATCGGCCAAAGCGAGCCCGTACGCGCCCAATCAAACAACGCATCTGTATTGGTTAACAAGAACCCTTTTTCATCCAACGTCTTTGAAATCGCAGCAGGAACAACATCCTGCTCATTCGGCGCGGGCACTGGCACAGATGTACGAAGATCGTAATCAGGTGCATTTAAGATTGTTTTGTCATGTCCCATTGTAAAACCTTACTCCCAATCAAGAGCACCCTTTTTCCATTCATAAATAAAACCAACAGTCAGAACGCTTAAAAACGTAACCATAGACCAAAACCCAAACATCCCGATCTCACCCAATGAAATAGCCCAAGGGAACAAAAATGCAATCTCAAGATCGAAGATAATAAACAACAAACAGACCAAATAAAATCGCACATCAAACTTATTACGCGCATCGGTAAATGGCTCAAACCCGCATTCATAGGCAGATAACTTCTCACTATCGGGATTTTGCTTACCAGCCAAAAGGGAGCCAGCAATCATAGCGATAGACACGCCAGCCGCAATCAGGATGAACAAGAAAATAGGGAGATAATTTAGTAAAAATGCGTTTGAAGCCATGGTGTTAAGACAATCAATATTCGTTTTTTATAGATGTACCACCGCTTCCCCAAAAACAAAAGGGCAAAGCAGCGTTTTTTAACGTCTTAATTAATAATTTTTTTCAATTGTAATAAAAAGCTTTTCGGCGTAAACGGCTTTACAACATACCCTGACGCGCCAAGATTCAAAGATTGCCTAATTTCATCAACCTGTTTTTCACCTGTCAGCATAATCACAGGAAGATGGCGTGTCTTTACCTCATCTTTTATTTGAAGAAGAAGCTCGTGCCCATCAATTTCGGGCATATACCGGTCTAAAATCACGCCATCAAACGACTCACTTAACAACAGCGACATCACCTGTCCTGAATCAATAACACCCGCACAATATGCGCCATTATGATTGAGAACCTCTCTAACAATATCAACAGTCGATTGATCATCATCGACAATCAAAAATCTCTTTTTACGTAAAAATTGCTCGGGCATTTATAAAACCTCTATCGACCATTCGATCTGCTCTTGCCCAAGACCGATTGGCAAAGGAACAATATCGCCCACAAGAGTATGTAGCTTTTTAACGTTAGACAACTCTTTCTTCAAAACAAAACGCTCATCCGATGCCTGCAAACCGTAAAAACGAATGCCGTTATTGCACAAGAAACGCTCAAACGCCGCCTGATTCTGTGCGTCCGACATATCAAGTCCTGCATCTTCAAATGCCTGAATATAAAGCTGTGGCGCTATACCGCCCGTAAAGCACCCCGCCGCACAACCACAATCAGTCGCCTTAACCGTGTGCGCCGCGCTATCCGTACCCGCATAAAACTGAGTGTTGTCAGCAGACATAGCGGCCTTACGCAAGGCATCGCGATCCTCGCCAAACTTTAACAATGGCAAGCAATAAAGATGATATTTAAGCCCCATCAACAAATCACCAATCGTATACAGCAAATGCTGAGGCGTGATCGACGCCGCCGTGTTGTCCCCTGCCCTGCGCACGAAATCAACGGCTGTCTTTGTCGTTACATGCTCACATGCAATCTTTAAATCAGGATAAGCATCACGCAAACGCGGCATATATTCACGATAAAACACATCCTCCGCATTGGTGTCAGATTCAAAATACTGATCCCCGCGCATCGCATGTTGCTCCCCATGAATACAAAGCACGACATCATTATCCGCCATCGCGGCAAATACATCACCCTTTAGCATATCCGCCATCGGCACACCAAAATCTGCGCCCGTTGTGCCATGCGGCGGGTAATATTTCGCCGCACGCAAAAGCCCCGCTTTCGCGCCTGCCTCAATCATCGCGGCATGAGTATCTTTGGTAAGGTAGAGGGGAACAATAACATCATCAAACGCATCCCCACCCGATGCCTTAATCAGGTCAAGATAACCCTCCATGCACCAATACGGCAAATCATCACTCTTAAAAACTTTAGCAACGGGAGGTTTGGTATTAGGCATCGCCAAAACACCACAACAGCCCATATCCAATTGCGATTGGATAATAGGGGCTAGAAGTTCATCTTGTCTGAGATGGGTGTGGAGGTCATACCACTTGGGAAGCGTGAGTCGCATTGTAACTCCTTAATCCTTTAGCGTGCGGTGCCATCTTACCCAAGAAAGATAAAATGGCGCGAGTGACGAGACTTGAACTCGCGGCCTCCGCCGTGACAGGGCGGCGCTCTAACCAACTGAGCTACACCCGCACACTTAAGGTGAGAATTATGTATCAAGTTATAGGAGTCCGTGTCAACGCTGTTTTTGCGTTAAATCACGCTTTTTGGCTCAGTAAATTCCAAACCGAGGCTCTCCGCGACTTCCGAGTGAGTAATTTTCCCCTCGCAAACATTCAATCCATTGAGAAAATTCGAATTATCACGCAAAGCATCCTTCCACCCCCTATTCGCAAGCGCCAAAGCATACGGTAAAACCGAGTGATTCAAAGCAAGCGCAGAAGAAAGCGGAACCGCCCCCGGCATGTTCGCAACGCAATAATGCACGATATCATCAACAATATAGGTCGGTTCATCATGCGTGGTCGCCTTCGATGTCTCAAAACAACCACCCTGATCAATGGCAATATCCACCATCACGGCACCCTTTTTCATCGTCGATAGCATTTCTCGAGTAACCAAACGCGGCGCAGATGCACCCGGAATCAAAACCGCGCCAATAACAAGATCAGCCCGCTGTATCGAATCTTCCAAAATCGCCGCATTCGAATAAATAATATTCGCCCGCCCATGAAAATATTCGTCCAAAAACCGCATACGGTCATTATCCCGCTCAAGGATAGTCACATTCGCACCAAGCCCTGTCGCCATCTGCGCGGCATGGAAACCAGCCGTTCCACCGCCAAGGATCAAAACCTCCGCCGGAAGCACCCCTGGCACACCACCAATCAAGCGACCTAAGCCGCCCATGTGTTTCTGAAGGTGGTATGCACCAACCTGAACCGACAACCGCCCCGCAACCTCACTCATCGGCTGCAATAACGGCAGGGATCGTCCATCCTTCCCCGTAACAGTTTCATACGCGATGCCAATACAGCCCGAATCCATCAAAGCCTGCGTTTGCTCTGGGTCTGCGGCTAAGTGAAGATACGTGAACAAAATCTGCCCCGCGCGCAGCATCTTTGTCTCCGATGCTTGCGGCTCTTTAACCTTAATAATCATATCCGCCGCGTCGAATATCTCCTTCGCGCCAGACACAATCTCCGCGCCCGCCACGCGATAATCATCATCCGTAAAATTAATTGCATCACCCGCGCCACTTTCAATCAGCACGCGATGCCCATTACGAACAAATTCCACCACCGACGACGGCACAAGGCCGACCCGATGCTCTAATGTTTTAATTTCTTTGGGAACACCTATAATCATATAAATATGATAACACGTTAAAGGCAGGCAATCCTACACGCAGCGCAGCAATTAAGACTCTTCAATACCGCCCATCGCGACATATTTAATCTCTAAAAACTCATCCAACCCGTATTTTGAGCCCTCGCGCCCAATCCCCGAATGCTTAACACCGCCAAACGGCGCAACCTCGCTAGAGGTGCTTCCAGTATTCGCACCGATAATACCCGCCTCAATCGCCTCGGACACCCGCCAGACACGACCGATGTCACGCGTATAGAAATAAGCGGCCAGCCCGTAAATCGTATCATTGGCTTTGTCTATCGCATCTTGCTCATCCGTGAATTTAAATATCGACGCAACAGGGCCAAAAGTCTCGTCAGATGCGACTTTCATCTCATCAGTCATCCCCGTCAAAATGGTCGGCTCAAAAAACGTAGCGCCTTTTTTATGCTGCTTACCGCCCAAAACAACGGTCGCCCCCTTATCAAGCGCATCTTGAACATGATCCTGAACCTTCTCTAATCCCGCTTGATTAATCAACGGCCCAATATCACTATCCTCATCAAAGCCATCACCGACTTTTATATCAGACACAGCCGCCTTCAACTTTTCAACAAATTCATCATGCACGCTATCTTGCACGTAAATACGATTCGGTGCGATACAAACCTGACCACAATTACGGAATTTGCCCGCAACCAGCCCCTTGACCGCCGCATCAATATCCGCATCACCAAACACGACAAATGGCGCATTCCCACCCAGCTCAAGCGAGAGCTTTTTCATCGTATCCGCGCATTGCCCCATCAAAATTTTCCCAACTTTGGTCGAGCCAGTAAATGACAATTTACGTACAATATCACTTTCACACATCGCCTTACCAACATCCGATGAGTGACTGGTCGTCACAACATTGATAACCCCTTTAGGAAACCCCGCCTCTTCCGCCAACACCGCCAACGCAATCGCCGATAACGGCGTATCTTCCGCAGGCTTAGATACAACCGTACAGCCCGCCGCCAAGGCCGGCGGCATTTTACGAGTAATCATCGCCGACGGAAAATTCCATGGCGTGATCATCGCACACACACCAACAGGTTGCTTCATTGTTACAACGCGGCTGCCATGTGTTGTCGTGGGGATCACATCCCCATACGCGCGCTTACCCTCCTCGGCAAACCACTCCACAAATTCCGCACCATAAAGAACCTCACCAATCGCCTCTTTAACGGGTTTGCCCTGCTCCGCCGCCATAATAATACCAAGATCTTCACGGTTATCCAAAATGAGCTGATACCATTTTTTCAAAAACGCTCCGCGCTCTTTCGCAGTTTTTGCCGCCCAATCCTTAAACGCACCATCCGCCGCCGCTATCGCGTCATGCGTCTCTTCCGCACCCATATCAGGAACAGAGGCAATAACCTCCTGCGTAGATGGGTTAATCACGTCAAAAGACTTGGACGCATCCACCCATTTACCGTTGATATATGCTTTATTTGGAAGAAGAGATTTATTGGTTAGCTTGTCAGAAAGTATCATGCTGCCTCGTTGTTTGTGTTTCCGTACTTCCTACGAACATACCCCTCAACAAGTTCCTGAAAATCTCCGGCAATATTATCACCGCGTAAGGTATGCGCCTTTTTGCCATCAATAAAGACTGGCGCAACCGGCGACTCGCCCGTCCCCGGCAATGAAATACCAATATCCGCATGCTTGCTCTCACCCGGACCATTAACAATGCACCCCATAACAGCAACCTTAAGCTCTTCAACACCCGGATATTCTTTACGCCAAACAGGCATAGAATCATCCAAATGCCGCTGAATATCTTGCGCAAGCTCCTGAAAGAATGTCGATGTCGTACGCCCACATCCCGGGCAAGCCGCAACCTCCGGTGTGAATGAACGCAAGCCAAGGCTCTGAAGGATTTCCTTACACACCCGCACCTCTAATGTACGATCACCATTTGGCTCAGGTGTAAGGGACGCACGAATCGTATCGCCAATTCCCTCGTTAAGAAGAATCCCCTCACCCAAAGCTGTCGCAACAATACCTTTAGAGGACATGCCCGCCTCGGTAAGGCCCAAATGAAGCGCATAATCACACCGCGAAGCCAATGCGCGGTACACCGCAATCAAATCCTGAACCCGTGAAACCTTTGCCGATAATATAATCTGATCAGGGCGCAGCCCAACATCAATCGCCTTTTGTGCCGATAATATCGCCGATTGCACCAATGTCTCGCGCATCACCGCATCGGCCTCCCACGGAACTTCCCGTGCGGCATTCTCATCCATCAGCTTCGTCGCAAGCGCCGCATCAAGCGACCCCCAATTCACACCAATCCGAACCGCCTTATTATACTGCGCCGCCTTTTCAAGCATCATCTCAAACTGCGCATCTTTCTTCGCGCCAAACCCGACATTACCCGGATTGATACGATATTTATCAAGCGCCTGACACAAATCAGGATATTCGCTCAATAACGTATGCCCATTATAATGAAAACACCCCGCCAAAGGCACATCAAGCCCCGCCGCATCAAGCTTTTCACGAACCTTAATTGCACCTAACGCCGCGTCATCACGATCCACCGTAACACGCACAATTTCCGAACCCGCAAGAAACAATTCCTTAACCTGCGCAAATGTCTTTTCAACATCCGCCGTGTCCGTATTAGTCATTGATTGAACAACCACGGGCGCGTCACCACCAATGGTAACATTACGCACCCTTACTGCATGTGTTTTATGACGTGGATTTTGAACAATCTTAACCATGGCATTACCTCTTAAGGTATCCTCTATATTCTTCCTGCAATGTCTGATCATAAACGCTGCGCTCGATATTGAGGAAATATTTTAACACATCATGTATTTCATACGCCAACGCACGAAAAACAAGCGATGAACGCCAAATCTTACTCTTGTTGGATTGATTAACAGCCTGGCCGATCACCCTTATCAAATAGCGAATTTTATCGCGATCTTCTTTACGCGCAAAGCGTTTGGCAAAATCACCATTGGGGTTTTCACCATCCCCGATAAATTCAAAACCGTCTTCGGCCTCGGAAACATAAGTACAAAACTTATCGAGCATCCGCTCCATCCAAATCACGCGCTTATCATGAACCTCACGCACATAACTGCGCCCGTTTAATCGATCTGAATACAGCAAAATAACAATAGAAGTTGTCATGGTCTTAGATAAAATACGCTTAATCGTCCAAAGCAACTCTTCTTGTTCGGCCTGAATATCGCTATTCTTAGCCAGTTCAAGGCGCAACGATAGCTTACTCAAATCACCATACACATCCACAACCATATAAGAGAGCGCCGCCCCCAAATCACCAATACTGCTCAGCAACGCTTTATATACGAGCGTATTAAATTCCTGATACTCCGCAATCTTGCGCGCATTGAGCTTTTTATTCTCAATCTCAAAATAAAGATCAGTCAGATTATCCGCATTATCCGTCAACTCCGCTGCAATCGCCGCCGCGTGGCTGGCTGTGTTTTCATGCTTTAATCGGCGCTCCGCCTTGCGCGTGGCGATATAGTTAAAGTAAACCGCAATGATCGTGGCGATCGCAATCGACAAACCACCCAAAACGGCTTTGTATTCTTGTAAAAATAAAATAAAATGAGACTGCTCCATACCCGATGAGATAGGGGATTATAGAGCCAATGTCAAAGAGAGAATAACAATCGAAGCCATTCTAATCATTTGACAATCATCTCTTTGATAAATGGAAAAATAAAAGAGGAATGGTGGGTGATGACAGGCTCGAACTGCCGACCCTCTCGGTGTAAACGAGATGCTCTACCAACTGAGCTAATCACCCATTCCCATTAAGGAAATGTAGTTTTAGGGATTTCACATTCAAAAATCAAGCGCTTAAATAACAAAAATCAAAATAAGTACGAAAATAACACCATACGCGCAGCCACAGCCGTCGTCACATGCCCCAAAACATAAAAAAGCCCCACAAACGCAGGGCTTTTAAACATATTAAAAAGCGTAAAACTATTTGTTCACTGCTTCTTTAAGCTCTTTACCAGCTTTGAATTTAGGCTGCTTAGATGCTGGAATTTTGATTGGCTCGCCAGTGCGTGGGTTACGACCTGTTGTCGCTGCACGGTCAGCTACTGAGAATGTACCGAAACCAACGAGACGTACGTCATCGCCACCTTTCAAGGCACCTTTTACAGCTTCAAGAACAGCGTCAACTGCTGCTGCTGCTTTTGTTTTAGAGATGTCAGCATCAGCTGCAACTTTAGATACAAGATCTTGTTTGTTCATTTTAAAACCCCTTCGGTTTAAAAGTTAAAAATACCATTCAATATTGGTGCATAGCACAACGAATATAAAACAGTTACAAACAGAAGAAAAATATGGGAATTCCTTCGAAACGCCCGACTACCTTTCCTTTGCTAAGAATCATTAGTAAAGGGTTTTTATGACTCAATCAATGACGAATTACCTCTTCGCCCTTATTTTCTGCGGCTTCTGAGGATATCTGCTCAATTTCGGCATCATCTGCTATATTTTTAGGCTTAGGAAGCTCAATTAAAGCATGTGCAAGCACCTCTTCAATGGTGCGAACAGGCACAATCTCAATGTTTTTCTTAACCACAGCAGGGATATCGGGCAGATCTTTTTCGTTTTCAGCGGGAATCAGAACCTTTTTAATGCCCGCACGAAGCGCCGCAAGAAGCTTTTCCTTCAATCCACCAATCGCAGTCACGTTCCCGCGCAAGTTCACCTCACCCGTCATCGCAATATCTTTATGCACTTCAATCCCTGTCAAAGACGACATAATCGCCGTAACCATAGCAGCCCCCGCAGATGGACCATCCTTAGGCGTAGCCCCTTCCGGAACGTGCACATGAAGCTGTTTCTTTTGAAGCTCTTCATAATCGATACCAAACTGCGCCGCACGAGATTTAATCAACATCTCCGCTACCGTGACCGATTCCTTCATAACGTCTTTCAGGTTACCCGTCACGGACAACTTGCCATCCTTACCCGGCATCGTCACTGCTTCAATCGAAAGCAAATCACCACCGGATTCAGTATAGGCAAGGCCATTGACCACACCAATGCGATTTTGTTCTTCAATCTCGCCAAAGCGAAACTTCTTAATACCCGCATATTTCTCCAAAGAGCGCGGCGTAATTGTTATTTTCTCTTTGCCCTTCATCAAAATCTCTTTGATGGCTTTACGACATAAATTGGCAAGTTCGCGCTCGAGGTTACGAACACCTGCCTCACGCGTGTAATAACGAATCAAATCACGAATCGCCGGATCACTCAGAGAAAATTCCTTCTTCTTAAGACCCGCCGCCTTAATCTGCTTACTCAACAAATGGCGCTTAACGATCTCAACTTTTTCATCTTCGGTGTAACCCGATATACGAATAATCTCCATCCGATCCAAAAGCGGACGCGGCATGGTCGACAAATTATTCGCCGTACACACAAACATCACATCCGAAAGGTCATAATCAACCTCAAGATAATGATCTTGAAATGTAGAGTTTTGCTCAGGATCAAGCACCTCAAGCAACGCCGAACTCGGGTCGCCGCGATAATCTGACCCCAATTTATCAATCTCATCAAAAAGGAAAAGCGGGTTAACCGTCTTTGCTTTTTTCATGCCCTGAATAACCTTACCTGGCATCGCACCAATATAAGTACGACGATGCCCGCGAATCTCGCTCTCATCACGCACACCACCAAGCGACATACGCACAAAATTACGATTCGTCGCCCGTGCAATTGACTTCCCAAGCGATGTTTTACCAACACCCGGCGGCCCCATCAAACACAGGATAGGCCCTTTAACTTTCTTCGTACGTTGTTGAACCGCAAGATATTCCAAAATGCGCTCTTTAACCTTCTCAAGACCATAATGATCCGTATCAAGCACCTTCTGCGCAATTTTAATGTCCTTCTTCGTGCGGCTACGCTTGCTCCACGGCACACTCAAAATCCAGTCCAGATAATTACGCACCACGGTCGCTTCCGCTGACATCGGGCTCATCTGACGAAGTTTCTTCATCTCGTTTTGTGCACGTTCATGCGCCTCTTTGGAAAGCTTGGTATCTTCAATTTTCTTATCAAGCTCACCCATCTCATCAAGCTCGCCATCACCATCGCCAAGCTCCTTTTGAATAGCCTTCATCTGCTCATTCAAATAATACTCACGTTGAGTTTTCTCCATCTGGCGCTTCACACGCGTACGCACGCGTTTTTCAACCTGAAGCACACCAATCTCCCCCTCCATAAAGGAAAAGATTTTCTCTAAACGGTCTTGAGTGCTGGCAAATTCAAGTAATTCCTGCTTTTGCTCGATCTTAAGCGCAAGATGAGACGCAATCGTATCCGCCATCTTACCCGGCTCTTCGATTTGATTGACCGAAACAATCACTTCAGGTGGTATCTTCTTGTTGAGCTTAACATACTGCTCAAAATGCCCCATCACCGACCGTGACAACGCCTCAAGCTCCTCATCGGAAGACGTATCATCCTTAATAACGCTAACAACAGCCTCAAGATAATCCTTATCAGACTTATACTTAGAGACTTTTACACGCTCTCCACCCTCAACTAGCACCTTAACCGTGCCGTCAGGAAGCTTAAGCAACTGAAGGATTGTCCCCACAACGCCAATCTCATAGAGATCTTGCGGCGCGGGATCATCCTCAGAAGGAGATTTTTGAGTTACCAATAAAATCTGCTTGTCGTTCTGCATCACATGCTCAAGCGCCTGAACAGATTTCTCGCGCCCAACAAAGAGCGGCACTATCATATGCGGAAAGACGACAATGTCACGTAAAGGAAGAACTGCGTACTCTGTGTTTTTAGAACCACCAAGCATTATAAACCGATCTGTTATCTATTTATTTCAAAAGTAATAGTTATAATTTGGGTCTGATACGCCCAAAATCAAGAGGACGTACGAAACTCATATTAAAAAACTAGTCTATAGGATACGGCAAAAACCTTACCTATTTCTTACCTTCTTTAGCACCAAGATCTTCAGGGTGATTTTCAACAACCGTATCAATAAGACCGAATTTCTTAGCTTCAACAGCGCTCATGAAATTATCACGCTCCATCGCTCTTTCAATCACCTCAAGCTTCTGACCTGTATGCGTCACATACATATTGTTCAACGCCTCACGAAGACGAAGAATCTCACGCGCCTGAATCTCAATATCCGTTGCCTGACCGCGCGCACCACCTGAAGGCTGGTGAATCATAATGCGTGAGTTAGGCAAAGAATAACGATGCCCCTTTGCACCTGCCGTCAAAAGCAACGAGCCCATAGACGCCGCCTGCCCGATACAAACTGTATGCACTTCCGGCTTGATGTACTGCATCGTGTCATAAACAGACAAACCAGCCGTAACAACGCCGCCCGGTGAATTGATGTAAAATGAAATCGGCTTCTTCGGATTTTCCGACTCAAGGAACAAAAGCTGTGCACAGAGCAAGCTCGTCACATGGTCATGAACCTCACCAGTCAGAAAGATAATACGCTCTTTCAATAGACGTGAATAAATATCAAACGCGCGCTCACCACGGTTTGTCTGCTCAATCACTGTTGGAACAAGCGTGTTATTATATACTTCAAGCGGGCTACGTTCGTTAAAATCTGCACTCATGTGGTTTTATCTCCTATTTGAATTATGAGCGTAACGAGGTGACAGGCCTGTTTCAAGAGCCTAATGCAAAACATCCAAGAAAAAAGGACGCAACACATGTCACGCCCTTCTTAAAATATCTATTTTTCAAAAAACAACTACTTGGCAGCAGCTTTCTTTTTCGCAGGAGCCTTCTTCGCTGCCGGCTTTTTCTCGGCATCATCCTTAGAATCATCTTTGGCATCGGCTTTTTTCGCTGAGGGCTTCTTTTTCGCCTTTGGCTTTTCGTCTGAGTCCTGATCCAAAATGTTCATCAATTCATCAGGAGTAACATCTTTTTCTGTTACGCTCGCAAGCTCAAGAATGTAATCAACAACCTTATCTTCGAACAAAGGTGCACGAAGTGATTCTACTGCGTTACGGTTCTTGGTGTAATAATCAAACACATCTTTTTCCTGACCTGGAAAACGCTGCGCCTCACGAATTACAGCTTGCTGAAGCTCTTGATCAGAAACTTGAATATTCTGTGCATTACCAACCTCAGAAAGAACAAGACCAAGACGAACACGACGCTCCGCGATCTCTTTGAATTCTTTTTCTTCTGCCTTGGTCAATTCTTCTTCTTCGCCATTGCGCTGACGATCAAGCTTGATCTGATCCAAGATATTCTGGTTTTCCATCTCAAGCATAGTTGGTGGAATTTCAAAGTCATGCGCATCATCAAGGAAATCAAGAAGGTCTTTCTTAAGCGCCATGCGTGATTGGCTATCAAATTCCTTACCAAGCTGATCACCAACCGCCGCCTTAAGCGCATCAAGATCATCCAAGCCTAGGCTTTGTGCAAATTCATCATCAACCTGCGCTTCTGCATCTTCGTGAATTTCATGAATATCAACATCAAAAATCGCTTCACGCCCTGCAAGTTCCGCCGCTTGATACTGCTCAGGGAAAGAAACTTTCACCTCAACCTTCGCGCCGGCCTTATGCCCAACAAGCTGCTCTTCAAAACCAGGAATAAACTGGCCAGAGCCAATCTTAAGCTTATGACCATGTGCATGCATACCTTCATGCGCAACATTGTCATCCGCCGTACGACCATGGAAATCCATAACAACAGTATCACCGTCTTTGGTCTTACGGTCGCCTTCGATCTTCTTTGTCGATGTATTGTTAGACGCAATTTTCTCAAGCGCATCATTGATATCTTTGTCTGAAGGCTTCGCAACAGGCTTGGTCAATTTGGCTTTTTTGAAATCAGCAACTTTAAATTCAGGAAGCACATCCACAACCATTGTGTAAACAAGGTCGTTGCCATCACCAAAATCTTTACTCTTCACTTCAATCTTTGGCTGCATCGCTGGCTTAAGCTTTTGCTTGTCCATTGCCTCTGCGGATGTCTCATTGACAGCCGCTTCAAGAACCTCACCGAGAATCGCTTTACCGTAACGGTCTTTCAACATCTTCAACGGCACTTTACCTGGACGGAAACCAGGGATGCGTACTGTCTTACCAACTTCTTGAAGCTTAACATCAAGACGCGCATCTATATCATTGGCAGGAATAGTGATTTCTAATTCGTGGCTAAGGCCTTCGGATTTGAGTTCTTTAACTTTCATTACATCTCTTCTTTTTATATTTTACCCCGCATCGCGGATCGCCAATGACTGGCGCATCTACACATATATATCCATCTTGTCTTACAAAATGGTGCGGCTGAAGGGACTTGAACCCCCACGCCCGAAAGCACTAGAACCTAAATCTAGCGTGTCTACCAATTTCACCACAGCCGCAAACCGTGCATGTGCGCAATTGGTAATGGTTTCCTAAAACTTTTTCAAGTGAAAATAACAAAAGATTTTTCATCAAGAAGTACTTGACCTTTTATACGACTAAACCTTATACAAGACACTTAAATTGTGGCGAGCGTAGCTCAGCTGGTAGAGCACTCGGTTGTGATCCGAGTTGTCGCGGGTTCAAGCCCCGTCGTTCGCCCCATCATCTTTTCTGGATTTCGTCAATTTGCCTTGCAAATCATACGAAACCTTATGCAAGATAGAGCAACGCGATTATCTTGCGTCTCACAGTCAAAACAAAGAGACTTTTAAAACCATGACATCCCATTCTTTCAAAAAAGATACCGTATTCCTTAAATTCATCAAAGATAACGATATTCAGTTCATCGACATGAATTTCACAGATATGCGCGGTAAATGGCAACACACCGCAGAACACATAAGCGCGTTTGATGCGAATAAGATCAAAGAAGGCATCTTTTTTGACGGCTCATCCATCGCAGGGTGGAAAGACATAAACGAATCCGACATGATTTTGCGCCCTGACCTATCAAAAACATGCCTCGACCCATTCGCCGCGCAAAAAACAATCAAAGTATTCTGCGACGTTATCGAACCCGCAACAGGCAAGCCATATGAACGCGACCCACGCCACATTGCAAAATCCGCTGAAGCTTACCTTAAATCATCCGGCCTCGGCGATGTCGCCTATTTCGGCCCTGAAGCCGAGTTCTTCATCTTTGACGACGTAAAAGTTCATAACTCACCCAATAAAATTGGCTTTGAAATTGATTCCGAAGAATCCCCTGAAAACAGCGGAAAAGATTACGCAACTGGCAACATGGGTCACCGCCCGAAAGTCAAAGGCGGCTATTTCCCCGAAAGCCCAATCGACAGCGCATCTGACATCCGCGGCGAAATGGTCACCGTCATGCAAAGCATGGGCGTAGGCGTTGAAAAACACCACCATGAAGTCGCGCCAAGTCAAAATGAAATCGGCATCGTTTACTCAACCCTCACTGACGCCGCTGATAACATCCAACTCTATAAGCATGTCGTCCATAACGTCGCAAACAGCTACGGCAAGAGCGCGACATTCCTGCCAAAACCTGTGGTTGGCGATAATGGCTCTGGCATGCATTGCCATCAATCCATCTGGAAAGCTGGCGCGCCACAATTTTCTGGTAACGCCTATGCCGGACTATCAGAAACAGCGCTGTATTATATTGGCGGCATTATCAAACACGCCAAATCCCTCAACGCGCTCACAAATGCCTCAACAAACAGCTATAAGCGCCTAGTTCCAGGCTACGAAGCCCCTGTCCTTCTCGCATATTCAGCGCGTAATCGCTCAGCTAGCTGTCGCATACCGCACGCATCATCTCCAAACGCCAAACGCGTAGAGATCCGCTTCCCTGATGCAACCGCCAACCCATATCTCGCATTCGCCGCACAACTGATGGCCGGCCTTGACGGTATTGAGAACAAAATTCATCCCGGCGATGCAATGGAAGCCGACCTATACGAACTCGGCGAAGACGAGCTTAGCAAAATCCCAACCGTAGCGGGCTCACTGCGCGAAGCATTAGAATGCTTAAAAGAAGATCATGATTATCTGCTAAAAGGCGACGTGTTCACAAAAGATACAATCGACGCATACATCAAGTTGAAAATGCAAGAGGTGGAGCTTTACGAAACAACCACCCACCCGATTGAATACCTGATGTATTATTCCTGCTAAAACGCTACATAAGCGGCTGAATATTCTCAACCAACACACGGAAAGTCTGAGTATTGCGCGCCCAGCTATAATAATCCTCATCGCGCGATGGCGTTAAAAGCGTTACAAAATAATAATATTCGCCGGAATACATAACAGCCAACCAATACTCATACGCCTTAACCGCATGCTGCTTATCAATGGCTTCATAAGCCTTTATCTCAACCACTTCCATGTTTTCATCAACGGTAAAGTCATCAAATTCCTCAATCGTATCTTGAATGCGAAGCTGGTCTACACTCATTTCTTGAATAAAATTATCAATGTCTTCGTCAATATCATCAACGATGTATTCCGTAAGAAGATGCGCCTCCATTTTTCCCTTAAGAATACGTTTGGAAGAATATTTATTTTGCGCCTCCACATTCAAAAGTGAAATCGACATCTTATCTGCAGAACGTAAAGGCTTCGCCTTAAGCTCCCACGAATTAGGATACATAAGCTCTGCTACGTCCAAAAACCGATAGGGCGTCATAGGCTCAACAAACCCATCGTCAATAGTATCCAATTTGAAGGATTCTATAACACGCAGTGAAACGCTTTTTTCTTCTTCCCATGCATCTGAAGGAACAACATATTGGGAAAACACAACAATACTGCCAGTAATTTGCGCGACAGCTGACGCGATATATGTGACATTATGCTCCGCAAAAACATAAATCACTTCAACGCGATTATTGCTCAATGTGCGAATGCCTTCAATCGTATAACCGTTTTCCAACATATACAAAACCAACCACTGCTCAGCAGTAAGCTTATAATCCAACTCGACGGTCTTTATAGAAAAATAACTGCGCTCACCGATACGAACGGGGCCATAAAAACGTTCAACTTCGCCAAGCAGCTTGTTGCTTACCGCAAACCCTGCCAACGCTTTATTTTCCTGCTTTGTCCATTTTTTAGGCAACCGCAATTCGTAAGAAAGCGCTTCATCCCCAGCAGGAGTCTCTTTGTATAGAGTTGAGCTCTTATCAAAAGTCTCTTTATCCATTAAGTCGATTTCAGGCATCGGCTTCAAAAAATCTTCTAACATTTTTTGCGCAAAAGCGGGCTGCGGAGAAACCCCACCAACGCTAACAGCAACAAATAAAGCTAAAAACAAAATGTATTTCACAAAAACGCCCTCTAAAATTTTCTTAGTAAATCTATATTATCATAAAAACGTGACCACTCGAAAATTATCACGTTTTATTTCCTTCATTTAAAACGCAGCCCTTGCGCAATCCCTTGAATTTCGTAACACTATCATTCTATATAAATAATTTTTACGAAAAGAATTTCAATGTCTGATTTATTCGGCGGCTCCACCGCCCCAAAAGAACAAACATATGACGCATCATCAATTGAGGTGCTTGAAGGCTTAGAACCTGTTCGTAAACGCCCCGGTATGTATATCGGCGGAACCGATGAACGTGCCCTGCACCACCTTGTTGGTGAAATTCTCGATAACTCCATGGATGAAGCGGTCGCTGGACACGCTGATTGGATCGAAATCACCCTCGACATCAGCGGCTCAATCCTTATCAAAGACAACGGTCGCGGTATTCCCGTCGACAAACACCCCAAATACCCGGATAAATCCGCATTAGAAGTCATTCTAACCACCCTCCATTCCGGTGGTAAATTCTCCGATAGCGCATATGAAACATCTGGCGGCCTTCACGGCGTTGGTATTTCCGTTGTAAACGCCCTATCCGATGATATGTGGGTTGAAGTCGCACGCGATAAAACGCTATGGCGCCAGAGCTATTCCCGCGGCCTACCGACGTCAAAACTGGAAAATATGGGAACCGTCAGCAACCGACGCGGAACCGTCGTCTCTTTTCACCCTGACCCTGAAATCTTCGGAAATGACGCCAAATTCAAACCCGGCTGGCTCTTCCAAATGGCGCGATCAAAAGCCTATCTCTATTCGGGAGTCGAAATCCGATGGAAATGCGACCCCGAACTCATCAACCCAGAGAGCAAAGTAAAAACAGAAGAAGTTTTCAAATTTCCCAATGGCTTAATGGATTTTCTTACTGTGTCACTTCAAGGAAGAAAGACACTAACCCCCACCCCGTTTCACGGAAAAACAAACTTGCCCGATAATGAAGGACGCGTCGAATGGGCCATCGCATGGCCATCTTTCGGTGATGGCTTCACGCACACATATTGTAACACCATCCCTACCCCACAAGGCGGAACCCATGACAGCGGCTTTCGCACGGCACTCCTGCGCGGTGTAAAAGCGTACGGCGAAATGATCAGCAACAAAAAAGCTGCACAAATCACCGCCGATGACCTCATGAACGGTGCAGCAATGACCCTTTCCGTTTTCATCCGCGACCCACAATTTCAGGGGCAAACAAAAGACAAGCTTGCAACCAACAACGTCAATAAATGGGTTGATACCGCAGTTAAGGATCATTTTGACCTATGGCTCTCAAATGACCCCGCCAGCAGCAAAGCCCTCCTCGACGAGATTATCCTGCGCACCGAAGAGCGCCTGCGCCGTAAAGAAGAGCGCTCCCGCGCACGTAAAACAGCCACATCAAAATTGCGCCTCCCCGGCAAACTCGCTGACTGTTCAAAACGCGACGCAGATGACACCGAACTCTTCATCGTTGAGGGAGATTCCGCGGGCGGCTCCGCCAAACAAGGACGCAATCGCGAAACCCAAGCCATCCTGCCCTTACGCGGTAAAATCCTCAACGTCATCAGCGCAACCCGCGATAAAATCCGTGCAAACGCTGAAATCACCGACCTCACACAGGCATTAGGATGCGGCGTTGGCAAGGAATTCGACATCACAAAACTCCGCTATGAACGCATCATCATCATGACAGATGCGGATGTGGATGGCGCGCATATCGCCTCCCTCCTCATCACCATGTTCTACTCCCAAATGCGCCCACTGATCGAAGAAGGACACCTCTACATCGCACAACCTCCGCTCTATCGCCTAGTCAGCGGCAACTTAAGCGCATATGCGCGCGATGATGACCATAAAGAAGAGCTCATGCAAACGATGTTTAAAGGCAAAAACAAAGTTGAAATCAGCCGATTTAAGGGTCTGGGCGAAATGCCAGCAAAACAGCTTAAAGAAACTACCATGGATCCCAAAAAACGTATCCTCCTTCGCGTCACACTCCCCGATGCCATGGCTGCAATCGGCCTCGCAACAGAAGGCGAACTTGGTGAAGAAACTCTGCCCGAGGGCACAACCCTCGCCGATGTTGACGATCTTGTTGAACGCCTGATGGGCAAAAACGCAGAACCCCGTTTCCGCTTCATCCAAGACAACGCAGAATTTGCCGAGAATATCGACGTATAATCATGTCAAAACCAAGTATAAAAAAGCACAGCATTAGAAACATAGCCCTCATCCTGATCGCCATCCCGATCATCATCTTTTGCGCCGCAGTTTTTATCCTGCCCGCCTCAATTGCATCCTCCTTCGAAAAAACCTTAGTCGCGTCAGGAATAAACCCACAAAGCATAACTGCGCCCGAAAAAAAATGGGGTGCAATTCGCTATCGCAACCTAAGCATGGGCCAAGACGGCGAAAACACCATCGACGCTATAACTCTCACTTTCACCCCCACCACCCCCTTTAGCAGAGATATAGAAACATTAGAGATCAACGGCGTTTACCTTTCCGGCGATATTAATATTGACGGAAAAGTCTCATTAAAAGGCCTAGAAACACTCCCAACGCTTCCGGCATTATCACAATTAAACGCCAAACAAATCAGCCTTAAAAACATAAACCTCTCATTTTTAAGCGCTCATTTCGGTGGACTAAGAGGGGTTGTGAACATTAACGGTAACCATGAGGATGATGCAATCATATGGAACGGCACAATCGACAGCCGCCAGGACCAACTCGAACTCGTCGCAAAACTCAACGCACAAACCAATGACAGTGGTCGATGGATCGCTGATTTTGAAATCGAAAACGCAAAACTAGAACGCAGCTTCGGAAAATTCACCAGGGTCAGTGGCGGTGCAACATATGCGGGATCAGGACACAAATGGAAATCACTAAAGGGCGAATTAAGCGCCGGCGGCTTCAGCGCCTATGACACAATGTGGCAAAACGCCGCCATAACAATCGATGCCACCCCCAAATTAACAAAAACATATATAAGCGCAAAATCGAGCGGCATAGAGGGATTGGAACTAAACATCGATACGACATTATCATTAAAGAAAATAGACTGGAGCGCCCGCATATTCGCAGAGACAGGACAGCAAATGATCCGCTATTTTCAATCCCATAATATGCTTCCTATCAATGAGAAGGATTTAAAAAAGATGCAATCGCTTCAAAACGTGACCCTCCACCTAAAACCAACCTCAAAAAGCTTAATTTTTAAGGTTAGCAATGACGATCAAGAAATTGATATAAAAGGAAAAATAGACAACATAAACGGCAATAACTTTACGGCGTTATTTACAACATCAGAACAATTATCAAACACCATAAGCGGTGCAAAATGCACAATAAACAAAGCAAAAAAGCGTCAATTATGCCGCATGAACATCATCCGTAAAAACCATAAATATATACAGAAAGATTAAGCCTTAAGGATAATCGCAGGAATCATAAGTGACCTTGGCGAAACTTCTGGCACCATCGCTCACCGTGAAACGATACTCCCGCTCACCAACGACCATAGAATGATGAAGCGGGAAATTACCCTTCTTATTCTCAACCTCACCACCAAGCGCCTTAAACTCAACACTCACCGCCTGAGACGAATCAAACCAAGCCTCTGGTTGCCCTTGTTGATTACGCGCCGCCGTCCCTATTCCCGTAACGGTAATCGCACCATCAGCCACACTGATCTTGCTCTGCGGCGCATTATTTGTTGATGTCGCCACAACAAAACGACGTGTTTCAATGTCAGAGCAATTGCGCGGCGGACGCGCTGAGCGTATCAAGAAAGCCAATCTTTCGGGATCGCGCCCCTCACCCAACTGTTTGCGAACAAGCTCCAACAGATCACGAACCGCCCCTTCGGGCAATTGCTCATCATATGTCGCCTTAAGCTGCTCATAACGTGCTGTCGCTGTTTGCGCCTGCGACCGCATATCAATCAATGCCTGCTCCATCTCACTGGTTTGCTGGCTCATATCTTTAACACGCTGCTTCATGATCTTTTCTTGCTGACCGGCATTTTGTTTGCCAAACCAAAACCCCGCACCAAAGATCAACAAAATCAAGAGACTCACACTCACAAAACTGCTCATCCGCGCCGCAGCACGGCGTCGGTAACGATCATTAGGATTATAGTAAGACAAACTCATAAAAATTCTAATTCAAAATTATAGACCAAAGTAAAACTGTGCGATGAAAATATAAGTCACCCACAAAATAAGAACAAGAGGAACCCCACCGCGCAAATAATCACGGAAACGATAATGCCCCGGCCCCATAACCAGCAAATTCGTCTGATACCCAATGGGGGATGCAAATGAACAGTTTGCAGCGAAAATAACCGTATAAGCGAAAATCATCGTTAAATCTTTACCTCCGCTAAGCGCAGGATCAAGACTAGCCGCAAGGCTCAGAGAAATCGGCGTAAACAAAATCGCACATGCATTATTACTCAAAATATTCGTCGCAAGCGCAACCAATAAAAAGAGCGCCGCCAACATTGTTAGCGGTGTATTCGTGAACGGCAAATCAATGATCAAATTCGCAATATAAAGCGCCCCACCCGAGGCCTGCAAAGCCGTCCCAAGCGCAAGCATGGATCCAACCAGCAAGAATATCTTACGATCAATCGCCCGTGTTGCTTGACGAATATTCAAACATCCCGTCGCAATCATCATCGCCGAGCCCGTCACCGCAGCCACAGGAATAGACAAAACGCCCGTCGCCGCCAACGCAATCGTAACAAAGAACACACCAAACGCAATCGGCGCCTTACCCGGAACCGGAAGATCGCGTTTAGAGCCGGAAAGCACGATAAAATCAGGATTATACCGCAAAGAATCAACTGCCGCACGACGCCCCGTAATCAAAAGAACATCCCCTGCCTCAAGACGAATACGACCAAGCCTACGCCGCACAACCTTCGCCCGTCGTTGAATACCCAAAACAATCGTCCCAAATTGACGATGAAAATTGACATGATCAAGCGACATATCAATCATCCGTGACGCAGGCGTAATCATAATCTCCGCCAAAACGCGCGTCTCCGCATTGCGTGTTTCCGAAACCGGCCCGGCCTCTTCACCGCCCTTACTATCAATAAATTGCGCCTCTTCTTCCGACAATAAGAAACCAGGAAACTTCGACAACATCGCCATCAAAGTATCGCGCGTCGCCGCCACAATAAGCGTATCCCCCTGCTCCACACTATACCCATCAAAAGGCGGCAAAATCAGCTGTCCGCCGCGCTGAACAAGCTTAATATTCAAATCAGGAAACTCTGGAAAACGCCCGTCAATACAAACAAGCCCAAGCAGCGCACTCTCATCATCCACATCAAGTTCGGCAACAAACTCCTTTTTACTCCCCATAAGATCGCGCGCCATCGTCGCACGATCAGGCATAAGACGCGGCACGAAAACAAGCACATAAACAAAACCAACAATCGCCAAAATAGAACCAGGGATCACAAAATCAAAAAACCCAATCGGATCATACCCAAGCTCAACCATGGTGCTGGACACCAAAAGGTTCGTAGATGACCCAATCAAGGTGGTCATACCGCCCAAAATTGCAACATAGCTAAGCGGGATCAAAACACGGCTTTGTGACATGCCAACCGTATTGGCCAACACTTGCAACAATGGAATAGCGATAATCACAAGCGGTGTATTGTTCATAAACGCCGAAACAACAAGCACGAAAACCAAAATCAAAATAATCGACAGCCACGATTTACGCTTATCCTTAAACGTCAGCAACGTCGTCACCGCGCGCAATGCGTCCGATTGTATCATCGCCTGCCCCATGACAAGCAAAGCCAAAACAGCAATCAAAGATGGATTAGAAAATCCGGCAAGCAACGCATATGGATCCACCATATTCTCGCCGTTTTTACCCAATAATGGAAAAACCTGCCCAAACAGCATAAGCGCTGTTAAAACCGCAATACTCGTAACCTCGATCGGAATTTTCTCACGAATAAAGGCAACGATCGCCGCCCCCGTGAGGAGCAACGCAAACCACATATGAATGCTAGGATCAATAAGTATAGACATGAAATGAAGCTCGCTTAAAACTGCCAGTATCGGACAAATATCAAAAAACAGATTTTACGGCGAGTTTGCCTCTTTACGCAAGCCCGTACGCGCAAATTCGCTAATATTTCTCAAACCAACACGAAACATAATCTCTGTGTCACTATCACCGGATGCATCATCTGTACGATTCTTATCCGCCTGCAATGACCATGAAACACATTGCCCAAAATACCCCACCCCTACGGAAGCTGTCCTCAGCCCAGAATTGGTCGAACCAAGATCATATTGTGTCCCTAGCGAAACAAGCCACTGATCATTAATATAATACTGCGCGCTCCCCGAAACCTGCTCACGGTTTTCGGTAATCTCCGTCCCCGCAAGCGCCTGTGCATACAAATAGCTCGCCCCTAAGCGAAAACGGTTCCAATCCGCATACGCATCAAGCTCGTGACGCTTCGACGCAAGGCTATCATTATCAAGCTGGAAACGATATTGCGCAGTATATCTGTTCTTATAATTCCCCTTAAGATACCCAACAACATCAGAGCTTTGCTCACTTAAACCTGACCCCGCCTTAAACGGGTTACTGCCCTCATCAAGCCGATAACTCTGCCCAATAAAAACCTCTGCGCCGCTGCTATCATAACCATTGATACCCGCGCGCATACCATATGTCACACGGCTCTGGTCTTCGATCACATCAAGCCCGGGGAAGCGATTTGTTTCAAACAAATTACTCGCATCAATTTGCACATCCTGACTATCCTCGTTGGGAATATCATCATTATCCCTATTTCTAGGCGCAACAGTAAGCCCGACAAGCGGCTCTATAACAATCTGCGCTTGATCCATGGCCTTCGCGACAGGATACGAGCTTTGGATATGAACTTGCGGAAAAAAACGGCTTTCAACCAAGCTACTGTCTCGCCCTGATGTCGTAGTTCTGCCATCGGCATCATTGACGTAAAACGCATCACCGCGCAGTGACACATCAAGATCAGACACCAAACCATAATCAGACACCAAACGGCGCTCCCACCCTAAATCAGTAGAAACGCGCGTAACATCTTGATCACGCCCATCTCGAAACAGGCTCAAAAACCCTGCGCTTGCATCCCATCGCCCACCGATAATAGGCACAGCGCCAGGATCACCGATAAAGCTCGCATAAAGCTCTGGCAAAACACCGGGCTGATCTTCCGCCAAATCACTGACACGGATATCTTTATAATGCTGAACAAGCCCGATCCCGTAATCCCTACCTGAAAAGCGCTCCGCATAAAGTGTATTTTGTAAAACATCATCATTGGAAATATCATATTGATTGGCATATTGCTCATCACTCACATACTGAATGTCCAAGCCAGATCGCCATTTATCATTCATATCCCATAGCCCGTTAGCAAAGATATGCCCGCGAAACTCGTCGCCTTCTTTCACATTGATATTATTACTCTGCCCGGTGCGATCAGAATACGTGACACCACCATTGATCTGAATGCCCGCATCTTGCCAACGCTGCCTATACTCAATAAGACCAAGAGGCGCCTGCTCCGTCATTGCCAACAAACCGAATGTTGCATCTTTATCAGGCGCAATATTCCAATAATATTGATTTTCAACAAATGCCCCCAATTCGGATTTAAACCCTAACGAAGGCGACAAAAGCCCGCTCTTACGGTCAATCGTGCCATCAGGATGTGAAAAATACGGTGTATACGCAATCGGCACGCCGTAAACATTAAAACGCGCATTACGATATGAAATACGCGCATCATCTTCATCATGCACCACTTTCGATGCAACAATCGCCCACGGCAATGGTTTGTCAGGATCACTTTTACACGCATCACAAGCAGTATATCGCGCCCCCTCCATAATCGTGCGCTTACCATTTTCGCGAATACCACGCTCCGCAGAAAAACGAGATCCATCAACAAGCGTCGTTTGAAGTTCATCAACAACACCATCTTTTAATTGGCTTGAATACTCAACATCCTGTGCCAGATGAATATCACCATTTTGTTCATTCAAAACGACATTTCCATGCGCCTGTACCATGCCCTTATCAATAAAATACTGCGCTTGATCGGCGCGTAAAATACGACCATCTTGGACAATAATAACATTCCCCTCTGCCATCGCGACCCGCGCATCATTATCAAAACGCATGGTATCCGCCTCAATATCAAGCGGTTCATCCTCTGGTTTACGTGCGCCACCACCGCTAACAGGAGAGGTTAAAAAATTACGATAATCATCTGTTTTAACAACAGAAACAGGCGCGCTGTATTCAGAGATAGATACAGCATCAACAGGTTCATAAGGCTCAATAGGATCAATTGGCTCTGGCGGAGATTCATAAACCGCGGAAAAATCATCCGCCGCAGAATTATTGGTCAACATCGGTTGATACCCCGATAATGACGCCGCCTCAATTGATGGCTCATCAACAATAGATGGAGGCTCTACGCGCTCTTCAAAATCAGAAACATTATTATAGTGGGAAACATCATCATACCCCGTCAACAATTGTGCAGATACAGGGCGTATAATTAAGACGCAAAGAAAAACAAGAAGAATAATCAGACACGGTTTATCCGAAAAACGCCGGAACATCATCTCCAAACCCCTTCTGATATGATGCATCATCATCGTTTTTCTTCGATGGCTTACTTTGATTTTTATTTTGCTTCGGCGCCTCTGCCTTTTGACGGGGAAGCGAATCTTTCTTTTCGCGGCGTGGCTTTTGCTCGGCCTTACGCTCATTGGAGCGATCATTCGCACGATCATTAGAGCGCTCCTGTGACTTTTCACCGCCGACCTGCTTAACCGGAATGCTCCTCTTAATCAGCTTCTCAATGGCATCGACAAATTTCTCATCATCGCCTTTAGATGCCAAACTCCACGCACGCCCATCAAGCCCCGCGCGACCGGTACGACCAATACGATGAACATAATCATCATTGTTAAACGGCACATCGTAATTAAACACATGCGACAATCCCGCAACATCCAAACCACGCGCCGCAACGTCACTACAAACAAGCAACGTGATCTCATCATTTTTAAACGCCTGCAAAGTCTCGGTACGTGTCTTTTGATCCATGTCACCATGCATCTGCCCCACGCTATAGCCCTTAGATTTCAACCAAGAGGTCAAATCCGCGATATCACGTTTACGATTACAAAATACAAACGCATTCTTCACGTCTTCAGATTTGATAATCTCAAGCAATGCCTCGCGCTTGTTACGGCGTGTCGTCCATACCAAAAACTGCTCCACATTCGCCGCAGTAGACGCGGGAGCGGTCACAGAAACCTCTCTCGGGTTGCTCAAAAATTGTTCAGTGAGCTTCTTAATCTCTGGCTGCATTGTGGCGGAAAACAACAATGTCTGACGAATAGGCGACAAAAGAGAAACAATCTTCTCAATATCGGGAATAAAGCCCATATCAAGCATGCGATCCGCTTCATCAATCACCAAAACCTTGATATCCGTCATCAAAATCTTGCCGCGCTCAAACAAATCAAGCAAACGCCCAGGCGTCGCAATCAAAACATCTGCGCCGCGCTCAAGAATTTTAATCTGATCATTCATCGACGTACCACCAACAAGCAAAACCTTGCTGAGGTTGTGATACTTGCCGTATGTGTCGAAATTTTCTGCAATCTGCGCCGCCAATTCACGCGTTGGTGTCAAAATCAAAGAGCGTGGCATCCGCGCTTTCGCACGCCCACCTGATAAAATCTCAATCATCGGCAGGGTAAAACTCGCTGTCTTACCCGTCCCTGTTTGCGCCAAACCCACCAAATCACGGCCCATCAGTACAATTGGAATTGAGGCCGCTTGGATCGGAGTCGGTTCAGTATATCCGCAATCCGCAATCGCTTTTAATGTTTCAGGAGATAGTCCGAGATCTTCAAATGTCATACAGTATTTACTTGGTTTCTTTTTTCAGTTTTATTATGCCCCAAGAGGTATAGAATAAAAGCCCAAACTGCAAGGATTTAAAAGGTTTCCCCATATGTCATCACCAACTTCTCTCAATATCGCCATCCAAATGGATCCCCCAAAAGGCATTAACCCAGAAAAAGACTCCACCTACGCACTCGGCTTAGAGGCGCAAAAGCGCGGACACACCCTCACCTATTACAACGCCGACAGCCTCTCCTTAAAAAACGGAATCCTCACCGCAAACTGCGCCGCATTAACGTTTCATGACGATAAAACGAACCATTGTGACCTCGGTTCATTCTCACATAAAGATTTAAGAGAATTTGATATCATATTGATGCGCAATGATTTTAATGACCCGATGAGCTACACCGCGATGACCCACATGCTGGATCACCTAAAAACCAAAACCCTCGTGCTCAACGATCCAACGGGCACACGCGAATCACCGGAAAAAATGCTCATCACGCATTTCCCCGACCTCGCGCCAAAAACACTCATCACAAGAGATCTCGACGCCATCAAAGCCTTCGCAAGCGAGCTTGGCGACCTCATCATAAAACCACTCAACGGTTTTGGCGGCATGGGCGTTTATCACATCACCGAAGATGATGACAATTTATCCTCTGTCTACGAAATGCTCTGCGCGCTCCACACCGAACCCTTCGTCGTTCAACAATACATCCCCGAAATCAAGAAAGGCGATAAACGCATCATCGTGGTCGAAGGCGAACCCATCGCCGCCATCCTGCGCGTCCCCCCGCAAAAATCCGCGCGCGCCAATCTTGCCGTCGGTGGCACCGCCGAAATCGGAGACATCACCGACCGCGACCGCCAAATCTGTGCGCGCCTAAAACCCGAGCTCGTAAAACGCGGCCTTGTCTTCGTCGGTTTGGATGTCATTGGCGATTACGTCACCGAAATAAACCCAAAATCCCCCACAGGCCTTCAACACATTACAAAAATGCAGAACATAAAATGTGAAGAAACCATATGGGGCGCATACGAAGCCCGCTATAAGGCGTTTAAAAATGCGGCATGATTTTAAAGATCGCCTGCGTACGGAAAGCAATTTCAAATTCATCGCTGCCGCTTGTCTGGTTCTCGGCTTTATTGGTGTCATTATATTCACACCACGCGGAAAGGACTTTAACGCCCGCTCACAAGAAGAAGTCAAAATCGCCATGCAAATCTGCCAAGCGTCAAAAAGCTGGGTTCAAGCCAATCGCAGCCACTTAAAACTCGGCAACGCCTCAAAACTGGATAATATCCCCATCAATGGAAATATCCCGGAATTTAAATACACCAAAACACCACAAGTCATCTTTATCTCAAGCGGCTTCAACAGCCCCAACATGACAAACAACATGTTTTGCGAAGTCATCAATCCAATGACCAAACAAAAACTCTATTACGATTACGAAAAAGGTATCTGGCGCAATAAAATACGCTTTAGACGCTAAAATTAATGCGCATGCCCGTGATCATGATCATGCCCTTGATGCGCTGCTCTTTCAATGCGGGCATCCGCTGCATGCGGAACCTGAATATTCATACCGCGATGGAAAATCGCATAAACGCTCACATTCACCACAAATAAAATTGTCGCAACTTCCAATAAACGCGAAGATTTGCGCTTCTTCGGTGCGCATGGCTTATCGCAACACCCGACCTCAACACAATCGACCTTGCGACTATAGATAAGCACGCCCCAACCAACAGCCAGCAACAAGCCAGAAGAAATAATGATCGGCAATTCCCATTGATGAAGGAAATCATGAACAACCAAAAGGCTAATCGGCAATGTACCAACAACGCCAACACCAACCAAAAGACTTAAAATACTAATCACCGTCGGCAAAACACAGCAGAAAATATGGCTGGTTTCCGCTAAAATAACGGCAAGATTGATGTGTTTTTGAAATTTTTCCATGCCGTTTTGTAAATGAACATTCAAAAAGAAACAAGCAAAATAAACAACTGATATAACATATCTCTAATGAGAAAATGCGCCGTCTTTAATATGCATTTCCGCCTTATCAACGCCCGTCCAATTATCAATCTTCAAAGTCCCGACCAAATCAAATGCCGCGCCCTGTTGCTTCAACAGCGCATCACCCAATGGCGTATCAACACTGCGGAACGCCATCGCCTTCATCCATGTTCCACCTTCCCAATCCGAAAACATCACACGAATATGCGAATCCCCAACAACATCGGCTTTGTTAATGCGTACATTTTGAAACAAAAATAACGGCTCAGGATATTCCTGTCCGAACGGACCAATCGAATTGTTCAACACATGCACAAAATCAGGCGTAGCCCCCCGCACCGTCACAACACCATCAAGGCGCGTAATCACGTTCGGATCATTGCTCTGCGCCTGTTTTTCAATATGTGCATATAAAAACGCACGAAACGCATCAAGTCCATCAGCAGAAACACTAAATCCGCCCGCCATCGCATGACCGCCGCCCTTGGCGATCAAGCCCTCATTACGCGCATCAATAAAAGCCTGTGCAATATGAATCCCGGGAACGCTGCGCCCCGATCCGCGCCCCTCATGCAAGCCATCCTCATCAATCAAAGCAACCGCAACCGCAGGCTTGCCGTATTTTTCCTTCAAGCGCCCCGCAACAAGGCCACTTAAGCCCTGATGAAATGTCTCTGACGCGACAAAAATCAAAGGATACTGATCCAATCCTTTTGCCTCGACTTGCGCGATGGCTTCGCGCTCCATCTCCACCTGAATGGCTTTGCGTTTGTCATTACAATCATTCAGCGTCCAAGCAATATCATTAGCCTCCGAAACACTATCACTAGAGAGCAACCGCGCCCCAAGATCCGATTTATGCACACGGCTGCCCGCATTGATCCGTGGCCCTAAAATGAACCCTACATGATACGGAGAATAAGGCGGAGTGATTTTTGAAACAGCAATTAATTCTTTTAAACCAATGTTTTGCGTGTTTTGCATCACCTCAAATCCACGACGCACAAAGAGCCGGTTCACACCGAGCAATGGAACCATATCGCACACCGTACCAAGCGCGACAATATCCATCCATTGCATCAATGGCGGCTCCTTTATTCCCTTATCTGTATAAAAACCAGCCGCCCGCAATTTGTTATTAATCGAGATCGCCGCCATAAAAGTGACACCAACCGCCGCCAAAACATCAAGCCCCGCGTCATCATCCTTACGCTTGGGATTAATGACAAATTTCGCGTCCGCCAGCCTGTCTTCCGCCTCATGATGATCGAGGATAATAATATCCAACCCCATCGCTGAACCTTCCGCGACCGTATCAAACGCCGTCGTCCCGCAATCAAGCAAGAAAAGAACATCCGCCCCGTCATCCTTCAACGATTGCAACGCCGTCACATTCGGGCCATACCCCTCGGTCAAACGCCCGGGAATATAAATCGGCGCATCAACACCGCAATGTTTGAGAAAACGATACAACAACGCCGAAGACGTCGCGCCATCCACATCAAAATCACCAAAGATCGCAAAATTTTTCCCCGCACCAATCGCAGACACAAAAAATTCCGCCATCGCCTCCATATCCGCCATATCAAACGGATTGGGAAGATTATCTTTCAATGTCGGATTCAAAAACGCAGGAATATCAGCCAACGCAATCCCGCGCCCGGCAAGCATCCGCGCCGCAACTTCAGGGATATCATTCTGACGAACAATCTGCTCAATCAGATGCAAATCTACATCCGGCAAATCCCAACGGGCTTTATTAAATGACAAAGAATCAGACATGAAATAGTATTAGCACGTCATCATGAGCGAAGCGAAGCAATCCATCCCACACTATCAACAAGAGATATCCGATTGCCACGTCGCTAGGATCCTCACAATGACGACAGAAGCTTAAATGCTCTTCAACCATGTTTTACGGCGTAGATTATGCGTCGCTTCAATGCGGCGAACCGTGCCTGATTTCGAACGCATCACAATCGTTGACGTCTTCGCCCCGCCCGGATAACGACGAACACCGCGAAGCATTGATCCATCCGTAACACCAGTCGCCGCAAACATCACGTTATCTGGCTTAGCAAGGTCATCCGTTGTGTAAATCTTGTTCAAATCAGTAATGCCCCAACGATCGGCGCGCTCACGCTCAACATCCGTATGAAACACCAAACGCCCAAGCATCGCACCCCCGGTACACTGAAGCGCCGCCGCAGCCAAAACGCCCTCTGGCGCGCCGCCGTTACCAACATAAAGATCAATACCGGTATCAGGGTCAGTCGTCGCAATCACCGCGCTAACATCACCATCACCAATCAAATTGATACGCGCACCAGCTTCACGAACGGCTTGGATCAAATCAGCATGACGTGGACGATCCAAAATACAAACGGTCAGATCATCAATATTACCGCCCTTTTCCTTCGCCAATTTCGCAAGCACATCCGCAATCGGCGCATCCAAATCAAGGATATTCGGGTCAATACCCGGTCCAATCGCGATCTTATCCATGTAAGTATCAGGCGCGTTCAAAAACCCGCCCTCATCCGTCATCGCAACAACCGCCAAAGCATTCGGCCCACCTGCGGCGGTGATATCAGTACCTTCCAACGGATCAAGCGCGATATCAATCCGCGGCCCTTTTCCATCACCAACTTCCTCGCCAATATAAAGCATCGGCGCTTCATCACGCTCGCCTTCACCAATCACGATACGCCCTTGAATATGCAGCGAGTTCAGGGCATCGCGCATCGCGTCAACGGCAACCTGATCCGCCTCAACCTTATCACCGCGCCCAACCTGTTTCGACGCCGCCAAAGCCGCTGCCTCTGTCACACGCGCCAGTTCAAGCGCAAGGTTACGATCCATATATGTTTCTTTATCCGTCATGTCGTCTGCTTTCTGAGCTAGGGTCATTGTAAGTTCACTTTTCTATTCTAAAGGTTCAATACGCATCAAGCATGGTTCTGCATTGACGCTGTTTAATGTTTGAATGGCATCACACGCCGCCTTAATATCCGCCTGTTTCGCCTCATGTGTCGTCATAACAAGCGCAACCGATTGATCCGGATCACGGCCATGTTGAATAAAACTCTCAATAGAGACATTATGATCACGCAAAACCGCAGACACATCCGCAATCACACCAGGCTGATCCAAAACATCAAGACGCAGATAATATCCGCTCACTGTCTCGCCCTGATCGATCCATTCCGGGTCTTTTAAATCATTGGCCGGAATACCGAATGTCGGCACATTGATGCCACGCGCCAAATCAATAACATCCGACATAACAGAAGACGCCGTAGGCCCCTCACCCGCACCGCGCCCAACGATCAAACCGCTACCTACATAATCACCCTCAACCTGAACTGCGTTAAACACACCATCTACACGGCCAATTTTGCTGTTTTCCGGCACAAGGCATGGCTGGATCGATTGCATAATTTTGCCATTCACACGGCGCGCTATGCCCAACAATTTAATCTTATAACCAAGCTCGGTCGCAAAAGCGATATCCACCGCAGTCACCCCGCGAATACCCGTCATCTCAAGCGATTTGAAATCAGGCTTCGTCCCAAACGCAATCGCGGCAAGCAAAGCAAGCTTATGCCCCGCATCATCGCCATCCACATCAAATGAAGGATCCGCTTCCGCATACCCTAAATCCTGCGCCTCTTTCAAAATCTCGTCAAAATCACGACCAGTCTCGCGCATCGCGGTCATCATATAATTCGACGTACCATTCAAAATACCAAAAACCGCCTGAACATCATTCCCCGCAAACCCCTCTCTCAAGGCTTTCACAATCGGAACACCGCCCGCAATCGCCGCTTCATAGGCAAGGCTGACATTATTATCCTCCGCAAGCTTCGCAAGCTCCGCGCCATGATGCGCAAGCAAAGCTTTATTGGCCGTGATCACATGCTTACCTTTAGAAAGCGAATTACGCACCAAATTCAACGCAAGGCCTTCCGACCCGCCAATCATTTCCACAACACAATCAATCGAATTGCTATTGGCTAAATCTTCGGCATTGTCCACCCAATCATAAGCAGACAAATCAACACCACGATCCTTTGACGAATCGCGCGCAGAAACCGTCGTAATCTCAACACGTCGCCCACAACGCGCCGCCAATAAATCACCATGCTGCTGAATGTTTTTCACAACACCAACGCCAACGGTTCCCAATCCAGCTATTCCCAAACGAAAAGCTTCAGCCATAATCATGTTTCCCTATTTATATGTTGATTTAAGGTTTTAACGTTTTTTGCATCGGAATATCAATGGGGTAAATGTCCACACTGGGGCTTAATTCCATTGCCGCCTCATCTTTTTGCGCAACGGGGCGGCTAAATGGAACAAAATTATCAACCGCCTCCTGCTCACTCACATCAAGGTTATAAATCTCAACCGCGCCATGCGTGTCACGATAAATGACATTTTCAACACTGCCCTCATCTACAAAAACATCCTGTCTTTCCAAATCAGATGAATGCACCTCAATTCTCTCTCCAGTGTCGAAATAAGAACACGCGCCAAGCGTCACAACCGAAGCACAAATACACAAGCGTTTTAAATTAATCATTCTCTACTCTTTTCATTGATACATAGGTATATTAAGCATTTCATACGTCAAGAAAAGAAAAATAAAGGGAAAACATGGCTAAACCACTGAATAAGGATCAAGAAGAACAATTCCAACGCCTCGATCCCGTTGCATTCTCACAAGCCATGGCCCGCGCATATGAACGTGCGCAACCTGTTATTGAAGACTTCATAGAAAAACAATCAAAAGCAGGTAACACCCTAAACCTCGATCCACTCAATGTCGGCGAAAGCTACTCCGAATTTCTTGAGAGCTTTTGGAACAATCCGGATAAATTCTGGGAACTCCAAATCGAATACTGGCAAAAGGGCATTGAGCTCTGGCAGGAAAGCACCTTTAAATTCATGGGTGAAGATTCCAAAAACATCATTGAACCCAACCCCAGTGATCGCCGTTTCAAAGCAAAAGAGTGGCAAGACAGCGCGCTTTTCGATTTCATCAAACAATCATACCTCCTGACATGCGAATGGATGGATAAATCAATCCGCAGCGCCGAAGACCTTGATGACGCGAAACGCGAAAAACTCGCTTTCTCAACTCAGCTTTTCGCAAACGCCCTATCACCAACAAATTTCGCAATGACCAACCCCGACGTCATCAAAGAAACCATGAATACAGGCGGAGAAAACCTTATCCGTGGCTTTGAAAACCTCATAGAAGACCTCGAACGTGGACAAGGCTCGCTCAAAATCAGCACAACCGATTACAACGCCTTTAAACTCGGCGAAAATATCGGCACATCAAAGGGAAGTGTCATCTTCCAAAACGACCTGATCCAGCTCATCCAATACGAACCGTTAACCGAGCAAGTCAACAAACGCCCCCTTCTAGTTATTCCACCATGGATCAATAAATACTACATCCTCGACCTGCGCGAAGATAACTCCTTCATCAAATGGGCTGTCGAGCAAGGACACACCGTTTTCATCGTCTCATGGGTCAACCCCGACAGAGAATTGGCGCAAAAGCGTTTTGAAGATTACATGAAAGAAGGCATCATCGCCTCTCTCGACGCAATCAAAGACACCACTGGCGAACCTGACTGCAACGTCGTCGGCTACTGCCTCGGCGGTACGCTTCTAACCATCACCCTTGCCTATCTCAAAAAGCACCAACAGGAAAAACGCATCGCGAGTGCAACCTTCCTGACGACGCTGATTGATTTCGAACATGCCGGTGATCTCAAACTCTTCATGGATGATGAACAACTCCAACTCATGGATCGCCAAATGGCCGAGGCCGGTGTCCTCCAAGCAAGCCACCTCCAACAAACATTCAGCCTCCTGCGCGCAAATGACCTCATCTGGTCATTCGTCATCAATAACTATCTAATGGGCAAAGAACCCTTCCCCTTTGACCTGCTCTATTGGAACGATGATTCCACCAACATGCCCGCGGCAATGCATAGCTTTTATTTGCGCAAACTCTATCGTGACAACCTCCTTAAAGAGCCAAATGGCATTGCAATGGATGACACTCCCATTGACGCAACAAGCATCAAAACCCCCGCTTACTTCCTCTCCGCACGCGAAGACCACATCGCCCCATGGCGTGCAACCTATCAGGGAACACAACTCCTCAGCGGCCCGAAAGAGTTCACCTTATCCGCATCCGGTCATATCGCCGGCGTCGTAAACCCGCCCATGAAAAACAAATATTGCTATTGGACCGCAAAAGACACACCCGCCGATTGTGACGCGTGGCTGGAAACAGCAAAAGAACACGCCGGATCCTGGTGGCCGCATTGGAACGAATGGACAAAACAACACGCCAACGGAACCGCTCCCGCCCGTAAAATCAAAAACCCGATTGAAGCAGCCCCGGGAAACTACGTCCAAAAAAAGACAACATAAAACGCTCCATAATCTGCGTCAGTTCTGATAGAATCGTAGAATGAAATTATTCTTTCTTTCCTGCCTAGCGATTCTATCATTTTCCTTTCACGCCCTCGCACAAGATGGGCGCGTTGAAAACGTGACTGTTAAAATCTATAAAAACCTTGAAAACGGCCAATATGAAAAAGTCGAACAAGACTTTAACGCATACATGGAAAACGGCATTAAAACCCGCCACGGCACAGACATCACACTCGCAATTATCGACGGACTCATAGAAAAAGTAGATGCCGATGAAACCCATGAGAAATGGGACGCTATTCTGTCCGAATGGAACAGAAACAGGCCGAGCTCCTTCATCCAAGAATTTATCTCCTACCGATCAAAACACGCAGAAGCCGCATTCTTCACACAAGAAGGTCGCAGCGAAGATCTCATGCAAAGCCAACGCCGACGCTACAAAGACCTTATGAGCAACAGCTACAATCGCTATTTACGCATTATAAAAGATTTTCCAAATGAATGGAGAATACATGCCTACCTCGCCAAACATTATGATGAATACAAACTGACTCAAGCAGAATTAAATCAACATTTCCTCGCGACACAAACCATGAAAAAAGGCGAGGTATCAAGCATGGAGGGCTATATTGCCGCGATGTCACCCTATGCATTAGGACGCGACGACAAAACAATTTCTCAAGGTATATCCAACATTATAAAAAAATATCCTGATAGAAACCTAACAAAACCAGAATATATCGATGACGTTACGAAGCAAGAAATTGAAGATGAAATCTTTGAACTCGCCATCAACAAAATGCTCATAAACGCAAGACAATATGCCGATCAAGCAGACATCAAATCGACTGCTCCCATGCTCATCCCAATGGCTTACAGCATCATCTACAAGGACATAAACAAGCATTATGAAGGACGCCCGGATAAAATAGAGAAGCACCCGCTTTCATATAAACGAAAAGCTGTATGGCAAGAAATTGAAAGAAATTTCAAGCGCCTCATTCAACGCTATCCAAATAGCGGTAAATACCTCAGTGAATATTTACGGATATCTCTGGAAAGCGGTGAATCCGGTCAAATCCTTGCCATCATAAACACAATCATGAAAAACGACCCTGGCTATAACCCCTCTGAACTAGCGCCAATTCAATGTGATTACTTCAGCCAACGCCTAAAATCTGATAATAGCGACACGACAAGAAAACAAATGTACAGCGCATGTAAAAACGCACTAACATATGCCCCCAAAGAAACATTTTACTACCGCGTCGGCTGGGCCGCACGACAAGATGGTGAGTTTGATCAATCCAACATATTTTTAGAAAAAGCATCAGAACTAGCCCCGGATAATCCCGCCTATCTGACAGATATGTGCTGGAACTACAAAGATTTAAAACAATACGATAAGGCATTAGATTTATGCGACAGAGCCATCGCCATAGACAGAAAATTCGCCCGCGCATGGTTAGGGCGCTCTCACATAAATTACTACGGCTTCAATAACCTCGCCCAATCACAAAAAGATTCTAAAATCTATAAATCCCTAACAACACAAGAATCCAATCAATAAAAAAGCGCCCTTTAAAAAAGAGCGCTTCTTATAATTCTTAAAATAAAGCTGACGATTAACGCTTAGCCCACTGCTTGGTTCTACGCGCTTTGTGCTTACCAACTTTCTTACGCTCAACAATACGTGCATCACGTGTAAGCATACCCGCCGCTTTAAGCGGTGGACGAAGTGCAGGATCAAATCCTTCAAGTGCACGAGAGATACCATGACGTACCGCACCCGCTTGACCGGACAACCCGCCGCCCTTCACAGTACAGATAACATCATAATGACCAACCGCATTCACAACGAGGAATGGCTGGTTCAAAATAAGCTGCTGTGTTTTACGTGCGAAATAAATAGACTGATCACGACCGTTAACAGTCACTTTGCCTGAACCTTGCTTGATCCAAACACGTGCAACCGCGTCCTTACGACGACCTGTACCATATGAACGACCAAGTTTGTCGATCTTTGGCTCACGCTTTGCTGGAGCATCTTCCGCTGACGCATCAGTTTTTGCATCCGCAACAACATCAGTGCCCGCAACCGCGCCCTTAAGGTCTTTCAAATCTTTTACTGTTTCTTCTTTAGACATCTTTGTGGGTTCCTATCTTTTATTCTTTGCGTTCATCGCAGCAACATCAAGCACTTCCGGCTTCTGCGCTTCATGTCCGTGTTCTGTACCTGCGTATACACGTAGGTTTTTAAACACTTTATAACCAAGAGGACCTTTAGGAAGCATACGCTCAACAGCCTTCTCAACAACACGCTCAGGATGCTTACCTTCAAGGATTTGTCCCTTGCTGCGTTGCTTAATCCCACCAGGATAACCAGTATGCCAGTAGAAAATATCGCCTTCGCGCTTATTCCCGGTAAGGCGAACCTTATCCGCATTGATTACGATTACGTTGTCACCATCATCAACATGTGGTGTAAAGCTAGGCTTGTGCTTGCCACGAAGACGCAACGCAATGATGCTTGCCAAACGACCAAGAACAACGTCCTGAGCATCAACAATGATCCATTTCTTAACGACTTCGGCAGGCTTAGTAGAAGTAGTTCCTGACATAGTTTTATTCCTTATAATTAACTTGTGCGCGATTTATGCCTTTTCCCAGCCCCAGTGTCAATAAAAATGAACAAAAACAGTGCGATAAAATTAGGGTAAAATAATACCGCAAACCATCTCACCTCTAAAGCGAGGCTAAACATTATTTTCATATTTCATAAGCGCGAGATTTTTTTTATAACTCAAAATCACTCTTATGCAATTGTTATATATACATTTATTAGAAAATTTGAATGCATTTCACTGATTTTTCCGCGTAATAACAAGCCTTAATCCTTTTTCACGACATACAAATATAGCGTTTAAACAAAATAAACACCAAATAATAGGATATATTTCCTATTTTGTCAATCGCACACAGAAGAAAGCCTCAACATAATCTAAGCCGCAATCGCCCGCTCTGCACCCAAGAAGAAATCATCAATCGCAGCCTTCACCGCGCTGATATCATTCATCACATTGACGCTGCGGCGAAACTCATTCGCACCGTCAAAACCGGTGCAATACCAAGCCAGATGCTTACGCGCGAGGCCAATACCGCGACGCTCACCGTAATATTCAAGGATATCGTCATAATGGCGCCGAACAAGCGCATGAACCTCAACGGCATCTGGCGGAGCGGGAATCTCTTGTCCGCGCAAATAGGCCATCACCTCACGCAGCGCCCATGGACGTCCCTGCACTGCGCGCCCAATCATCACACCATCCGCGCCTGATATCTCCATCGCGGCCTTGGCATCCTGCGGCGTTAAAATATCACCATTTACAATCAACGGAATATCAACGGCTTCTTTAACATGGCGCACCGCCACCCAATCGGCCTCGCCTTTATACATCTGACACCGCGTGCGCCCATGAATGGTCACCATCTGCACACCAACATCCTGCGCTTTTTTGCAAAGGCTCGCCGCGTTCAAATTCTGATCATCCCAGCCTAGGCGTGTTTTCATTGTGACAGGAATATCCACCGCCTTCACCGTGGCCTCCATGATCGCAACCGCCAGATCTTCATCACGCATCAATGCCGATCCCGCCATCTTCGTCACGATTTTCTTCACCGGACATCCAAAATTAATATCAATAATCGCCGCCCCGCGATCCGCGTTCAACTTCGCCGCCTCCGCCATCACATCGGGATCACAGCCGGCAAGCTGCACAGCCATTGGAAATTCCTCGGCGTAATCACTGTTCATTTTAATGGATTCGCGGCTTTCCTGAAGCACTGCGCGGCTGGCAATCATCTCCGAAAAGACAAGCCCCGCACCATATTCAGAGACGATTTTACGAAATGGCAAATCTGAAATGCCCGACATGGGCGCAAGAAAAACAGGATCATCAATAGCGATAGAGCCAATATAAAACATTAACGCACCAAAGCACCAATCGCACCGCCCCACAAAATGCCCCGGCCCAATTGTGTGCGACATGAATCATCATTTGTCTTACATCCAGCAGCATCATTAAGCGCACCAATAAGCTTTGTCGGCTCTTTTGGTTCCGGCAGCGGCACATAGCTATGATTGCCTTGCCGAGCGCAACCACCAAGAGCCGCAACCGCTAAAGCCCCCACTAAAATCGCCCCGCGTTTAGACGTAAATTGATCACGCATCCAAGACATAACATTTCCAATCACATAAGTTATGACCAACAGATATCAGTAAAGCGTAAAAAAAGTCAAGAAAATGACGCTCAGCCACGATTGAATACAGCAAAGTAATTAGAGTCTATAAAAAGAAGTGGGCTCAAATGAATGTAAACCACATCAGGCTTTTAAGGCTAAATCTGAATGAAAACAAAAGATGGTCGGAACGGCGGGATTTGAACCCACGACCCCTCGCCCCCCAGGCGAGTGCGCTACCAGACTACGCCACGTTCCGACACGTGAGAATTACTAAAGGAAATGATAAGCGAAAGCAAACACAATTGCCGCAAAATCCATGAAGAATTATTTGGACGCAACCATCTTACGAAGCGACTTCAATTCATCCAAAGTGCTCTCAAGCAATGAACGCTGAGAAGAGCTAAGCCCTTCACGTACCGTTTTGGCTTGCACCTTTGCGGCGTCATCGCTTTTTGGCTGTGCGTTTGCAGGAGCTACTGTCGCGGCCTCGACAACCGCTTTCTTGCCCTGCTCCTTCAAAAGCTTCTGCACACCCTTGATGGTATACCCTTCGGTGTAGAGCAAATGGTGAATACGCGTTAGCAACGCCAAATCTTCAGGGCGATAATAACGACGGCCACCACCACGCTTTAACGGGCGAATTTGGCTAAATTTGGTTTCCCAGAAACGCAGGACATGCTGTTGTACATCCAAAACATCGGCAACTTCGCTAATCGTACGAAAAGCGCCTTCGGATTTGCGTGAACGGCGCGAGCTTGACCGTGCGCTGCGCACTTGATCTGAAACATCTTTGCCCGTCAACGGCCCTTTTACACGCGCTTCATTCGCGGCAGCGGGCTTACTCTCTACGGTGTTATTGTCCCGATTCCAGTTTACCTGACCGGAAACACTCTGCGACTTTTGCTGATCCATTGTCTTAATCTACCCTTTATTAATTCTATCTTTGAGGACATGTGATGCCTTAAACACCAAAACCTTACGCGGAGAAATCGGCACTTCCACGCCAGTTTTCGGGTTGCGACCAATGCGCTCACCCTTTTCACGAATAGAAAAGCTACCGAATGAAGAAATCTTCACATTCTCACCTGTAACAAGCGTATCCGCGATCTCATCGAGAACCGCCTCAACCAAGTCAGAGGATTCATTACGAGAAAGTCCAACTTCCTCATATACGGCTTCCGCCAAGTCTGCGCGCGTGATTGTACGGTTGTCCATATCCATACTCCTGTTGATTTGAATATATTAATGATAAGCGCCACAGCTTAAGCCGTCAATAACAACGACAACCTTACCCCCAAAAAAGGATTCTTCTTCAAGGGACTAGCGCTGTTTCTTCAGCAAAATAAAAGCATCGGGATCTAAAACCGAACCAGCGCCGATCCCCACGTCAAACCGCCGCCCATCGCCTCAAGCAAAACAAGCTGCCCTTGCTGTATCCGCCCATCCGCAACCGCTTCATGCAAAGCCAGCGGGATTGATGCCGCCGATGTGTTGCCATGATGATCCACCGTCACAACAACCTTGTTAATATCCATATCCAGCTTCTTCGCCGTGGCTTCGATAATGCGGATATTCGCCTGATGCGGCACAAGCCAGTCAATATCCGCCGCCGCAACATCATTCGCCGCCAACGCCTCATTCACCGCATCCGCCATATACGTCACTGCATATTTAAACACTTCACGTCCATGCATGATGATATGCCCCGCATCCCCCGTCGATGATGGCCCGCCATTGGTGTAAAGCAAATCACGCATAGTGCCGTTGGCATAAAGATGCGTCGATAAAACACCGCGATTGCCGTTACTCTCCGCCTCTTGCGCGTCCAAAACAACCGCGCCCGCACCATCGGCAAACAAGACGCATGTTGTGCGATCCGTCCAATCCACAATCGAAGACATTTTCTCCGCGCCGACAACCAAAATCCGCTTTGCCTGCCCCGCGATTATAAAATTATTCGCCGTCGCAAGCGCATACACAAACCCCGTACACACCGCCTGCACATCAAACGCCAAACCAACCGGCAACCCAAGCGCCGCCTGCACCTTGACCGCGACGGATGGAAATGTCTGATCCGGCGTCGTCGTCGCCACAATCACACCATCAATGCTCAATGGATCAATATTCCCACGCTCCATCGCATCCTTCGCCGCCGCAATCGCCAAATCCGCCGTGCTCTCATCATCCGCCGCGATATGGCGTGATTGAATACCGCTGCGCTGCGTGATCCATGCGTCAGTCGTATCAACAATCTTTTCAAGATCGCTATTGGTCATGATTTTTTCGGGAAGATAGGAACCAGTAGATAAAATAACAGATTGAATAGGCATAAATAAAAATTTTCTATGAAAGGAATGATTCTTGGGAAATCAGATTGTTAATATCAGTGGTGACCGTCTCGACATACCCATGCCGCGCAAGCTCCGCCGCCAGTTTGACCGCAGATGAGAACGCAAGCGCATCGCATCCGCCATGGCTTTTGACACATAAACCGTTAAGCCCAAGAAAAACACCGCCATTATACAAACGCGGATCAACCCTGTTCTTAAACGCCTTAAGCGAGCCAGACGCAAAAACCGCCCCAATCATCGACAAAAGATTCGCTTTCAACGAAGCCTTCAGCCCGTCACCAAAAAACTGACCAACCCCCTCGGCTGTCTTTAGCGCGATATTACCCGCATAGCCATCACACACGATAACATCGACCGTACCCTTGGTGATGTCATTGCCCTCAACAAAGCCGTAATAATGGCCGGGAAAATCAACATTAGACAAAATCTCCGCCGCGCCGCGCACATGATCCGGCCCTTTGGTCTCTTCCGATCCAACATTCAACAGGCCGACAGTCGGAACCGATATAGCGGGATTATGCGCCTTCGCAAACACCGCGCCAAGCACTGCAAACTGCGCCAAATTTTCCGCATCCACCAATACATTCGCACCCAAATCAAGCATAACCGTTGAACCGCTAACCGTCGGCCACAAGCTCGCAATGGCAGGACGATGAATACCAGGCACCGTTTTAAGCACCATCTTAGACAGCGCCATCAGCGCGCCCGTATTGCCCGCCGATACAACCGCCTGCGCCCGCCCGTCCTGCACCGCCTCAATCGCTAGGCGCATAGATGTGCCTTTGCTGGAACGAAGCGCCGTAGAAGGCTTTTCATCGCTTTTGATATATGTATCTGTATGAATAATTTCTGAAGCGGCAATCAATGCATCATGCCCCTTTAAGGCATTTGCAATTTTTGCCCGCTCACCAAACAACAAAAACCGCAAATCAGGATTGGCCTTCACACATAATGCAGCCCCGGGAATCACGCTATCAACCCCGTGATCACCGCCCATGGCATCCAATGCAATTGTAATGGTTAAAGACAAATTGAACCCTCTTTAAAACAAGAATCGTTTTGGCGTTAAAAAGCCTGCATCATTATAATGCAGGCTTCATCATAATCTAAATAGATTATAGTGAATTAATCACGGCCTTCAATAACCTGACGGCCTTTATACATGCCTGTTTTAAGGTCGATGTGGTGACGGCGCTTAGGCTCGCCTGAATGTGCATCTTCAACCCAGTTTTCAACAGTGAGTGCATCATGTGCGCGGCGCATGTTGCGCTTTGATTTAGTTGTTTTTCTCTTTGGAACAGCCATAGCTCTTATCCTTTAATTAATCTTGAGTGGAGTAGATAACGAATTCGCATACCGAATGCAAGTTATTTATTCCCCCTTCTCCAATTTAGATTTCCAATCCTTCAATGCGGCGAACGGGTTATTCTTAAATGCCTCGGGCACTTTATGCGGTTCATCATCCCCATATTCGTAATTCACGCCCTCTTTATGCGGATAGGGATTAATCGCCAATGACAAATGCTGAGTAACAACTTCACCCAAATCAATCTTGCCATCAATGATGCGTTCCGGGTCGTCGGATTCATCAATGATCGGTGTCTCGCCATTGGCTTTAACCTGCTTATCATGCTTAACCTTAGCCAAGGCAACCGCCTGATCAGGATCAGCAAACCACGCCTCAAACGTCTCATTCACCTTGGTTTCAATCTCATCCATACTGACCACACAAGATTGCTTAAGCGTTGCAAGAATATGCCCTTTAATATGAACAACCAAACCGCCCTGCTCACGCTTAAGCACTAAATCTGCCTTCAACATCTCAATGCCCAATATACCAAGACGCCGCACCAAATTTTTGCGCTCTTCTTTATTCGGGGTAATCGAAAGACGCACAACCTCATGGCTAACGTCATCCGCCTCGATAAAATGTGACCATTCTGATTCTAAAATTTCACTCATACTTTAAATCTCAAATAAATTTTCTTTATTAACAATCTCATCAAAATCCAACGCCCGCAAACGCTCGATGTTATTCATCATATAACGCGCAAACGCCTGAACGTCATCATCACTAGGCGAATCAACAGTGCCGTAAAGATTACGAACCAGTGATTCCTTGAGCGCTCCCGTTGTGAGCGCTTCAGAATAAGCATGCACACGCCCGTTGAACGCTTTCATCATCTTTTGTTGATGCTTTGGAATGCCAACATCCCCCACACCAATCTCACGCAAAGTCACATGCATTTGCACAAAAATGCGGTCAAACAACGCCTGATTAAAAACATCCGCCCGCCCAAGATCTTTTTCGTTCAAAACCTCAACCACCATGAACGTATGCGCAATCAAACAATCGAAGCGCCCATCAAATGTATCTGGCACGCCCATATCCGTGTATAAAACAGGCTTACGCGACGCCGCCATCAAACGCTCATAGACCGCCCGCGCATCTTGTTCATATGGATTTTTCTTTTTCAACAGACCAAACATTGATTTCCTACCCGCATCCGCTATAGCTATATATATCTTTATAGAAAGAAGTAGTGAGCAATATGCAAGTCATCAAGCAAAATAAAAACCTTTTTCTCATCCCAATCGCCTTACTTGTGGGCACAACCGCGTTAAGCGCATGCACGCCAACAGTGTCACAACGCGGCAATATGCTGGAAAATTACCAAATTGAAGAGATCAAAGTAAACGAATCCAAACGCTCAGACGTCTTGCGCACCCTTGGCTCCCCGACCACCAAATCCACATTTGATCCCAAAGTTTGGTATTACATCGGTCAAGAAACTGAAAAACGCGGCATCTTCGACCCGAAGGTCACAAAAGAGCGCATCTTCCTCGTCGCATTTAACGACGAAGGCACGCTCACGGATATCGAAGAAATTGATCGCAAACGCCTCAATATCCCATATGTCCGCGATAAAACCATAACACACGGGAATGAGCGCACACTCGCTCAAGAGCTTCTCGGCAATCTCGGGAAGTTTAACCCTCAACAAAATAGCAGCGCAGCCACAACCGGAGGCGGGATTTAAACAAAAAAGTCCCCGCTCGGCCTAAACCAAGCGGGGAGAGTGTTGATGTATTATAGAGGGTTCACATCAAAACTGTATAATTCCTTAAATTGGACGCTGCTGCACCACCTGAAGCAAAACATCGTTAATCTCACCATCATGCATAACCTCTTGGCTAATCGCATTGAGGCGCTTTTTAATGTAGCCAACCTGAATAACGCCGCCTTTAAGCGCGGCCTGCTCGCTCAACATTCCGTATAAATCTTGAATATATGCGTCCTTAAGCTTAGGAGCGAGCGAGGTAACCTTCGCCGCATTCGCTGCTTCCACCTCAAGCGCGACCACCATGCTTACCACTTGGCTAACGCCGCTTTTGTCAACAATCGGCAAGATCAAAGGATCAAGCTCTACATATTCATAATGCGCCTCGTCGCCATGATCTTTTTTCTTCTTTTTGGCCTCTTTGTGCTCAGCCGCAGGTGTAGAAGCTTCTGCTTCACTATTAAAATAAAAATACGCCCCTGCCCCGCCACCGGCGAGGACAACAAGCGCACCTATTATCATCATAATTAATTTCATTACGTACTAACCCCAACATTGATTTGAACCCTGATTATTATGATACACTGCAACATATTAAGGACGGGTTTATATTAGATACAATTTGAGATAAATTAACATAACGCATGCGCACAGACATAAGTCGTCTGCACGATATAATACGATCAAATTTTAACGAAAAAGCTTAGCCAGAGAATCCAGCACACCATTGATGAGCGCAACCTCGTTCTTTTCAAAAAACGCATGCCCCACATTCAAATAGTCATTGATGATAATCGGCGCATCAATATCCGAATGCGCCAATAACTCATACGCACCGCATAACAACACGGAATATAATAACGGCTCAACAAAGCGATCACTCGCATCTTTCTTAAGGTTAGCCTTCATCACCGCATCAAGCTCGACATAGCGCTCTTCAACCCCGTAAAGGATCTGCTTAAACAACGCGCCATCAGGCGTAACAAGCTTCTGCCCGTCAACTTCCTGCTCACTGCGATGTAAAATATATTCATCATAAACAGTTTTAACTGGCTGCTTATTTTGCTTCATCTGGTAAAGCGCCTGCACCGCCAATAATCGCGCAGAAAGCACTTGCGCCTTATGAGATGGTTTATCTGCTGATATCTCTTTTTCTGCTTCTGACACGCTGCTTACACCTTAATCTCTGGAATAACATTCAGCATCTGCATACACGCCTGCGCTGCCTCTTGCCCTTTAATCACCATATGATCAACAAACCATGCCTCATCATCGGCGTCACCTTCAGTATAATTTTGCGGCGCCAGAACAACAGACAAAAACGGCTTGTTCACTTGGATGGACACATCCAAAATGCTCTGCACCACGGTATGCGCAACATACTCACGATGATAAATCTTACCGTCAGTCACAAACCCGATCCCAACCGCAACATCAAACCCACTCTCAAGCGCAATCTTACCCGCAAGCGGTATCTCAAGCGCACCAGGAACCTTAATCACCTTAATATCCGCGCGATCATACCCCGCTTCAACCATCGCATTCACAAACCCATCCTCGGCAGAACCAACAATAGACACATGCCAAGAGGCAGTTAAAACAGCAATTTTTTTAGACATATCGGAAAACTCTTATCTTTGTTGAAGCATTCTTGCCACGTATCGGGCCAGCATATCAATCTCTAAATTTAAATTATCGCCCACACGACGATTCGAAAGCGTCGTGTGTTCCCATGTATGTGGAATAATATTCACACCAAAGACATCACCCTCAACTTCGTTCACCGTCAATGAAATCCCGTCAAGCGCAACCGATCCTTTCGAGGCAATAAATCCCGCCAAATCATGTGGCACCCTGATACTTAAACGCCAAGAATCATGATCTTCCTTGATCTCGGTTAATTCAGCCAATCCATCGACATGCCCCGAAACAATATGCCCGCCCATCTCATCACCAAGGCGAAGCGAAGGCTCAAGATTGACGCGCGCGCCCTCCTCCCATGACCCAATCACGGTCAAACCGAGGCTTTCATGCGACACATCAACAGCAAACCAATCACCATCAGCATCCGCGCCCTTTTCAACAACCGTCAAACAGCACCCGGAACACGCAATCGACGCACCGATATCATGGCGCGACATATCCATATTCGTTTCAATCACAATGCGCCAATCCCCATCTTTATCAATGGAACGCACACGGCCTATATCTTGTATTAATCCTGTAAACATGAAAGCAACCTATGGCTATCGACGATAAATTTCCAGCAAATCTTCACCCATCTCGCGTTTTTCAACACACATAAGCGCATCAAGGTCGAACACCGCCCCCTCAACACCGCCCGCATCAAGCATATTGACCGATCGCAAAATCTGAACCTCGTCAAAAACATCCGCCTCAATGAAGGAATTGTGCAATTTCGCGCCCCCCTCAACCAAAAGCCGCGTAATACCCGCCTCCGCCAAACGGTTAAGCGCAGATGTCACACACGCCCCCGTTTCAATCACACGCACCCCCGCATCATTAAGCGCCTGTTTTTTATCCGCATCCGCAACCTTACACAAAACCCACACAGGGTCACCAGACGCGCTCTGCACCAATCTGCTATCAAGCGGTATTTTGAGCTGGGAATCGAAAACCACACGCACAATCGAATGCATATGCCCCTCAACACGCGCGGTTAATAGGGGATCATCGGATAAAACAGTGTGAATACCAACCGCAATCGCATCATATGTCGCACGCAGAAAATGCAGATATTCATGCGCGTCATGACCGCTAATTTGTGTGTGCTGACCCGCGCCATGCGCATCGCGTGATGCGATCAAACCATTCGCCGATATCGCCTGTTTCAAGCAAACAAATGGCCTGTTTTCCTCAACCCGCTTAAAAAACCCGATATTCAAATCAAGCGCCATATCACCGTAAAGACCAACCTCAACATCAATCCCCACCGCGCGCAAAGCCTCAATTCCCTGCCCCGCCGTACGGGGATCAGGATCAACACACGCCACAACAACACGGCTCACCCCCGCTTCAATCAATGCTCTCGAGCAAGGCGGTGTCTTTCCATGATGATGGCATGGCTCCAAGGTGACATAAGCCGTGGCGCCCTTTGCTCGCTCTCCCGCCGCGGCAATGGCAACCGTCTCCGCATGCGGTCTGCCACCATCCGCAGTACAGCCAACACCAACAGGAACACCATCATGAACGAGCACACAGCCCACAGAAGGATTAGGCCATACCCGCCCAAGCCCGTCCTGCGCAACCGATAACGCCATCCGCATATAGGCTTCATCGACGCTATAATTCATGGAGATAACCCTATTTAGATTTGGCTTGAATTTGTTTGATTTCTTCAACGAAAGCATTGAAATCCGAAGGCTCTCGGAAATCCTTATATACGGAGGCATAACGTATATACCCAACCGTATCCAAGTTAACCAATGCCTTCATCACTTCCTCACCGATAAGGCCGGATTTAATCTCCGCCTCACCGCGCGATTCCAAATTGCGCACGATCTGTGTCACCGCTTTTTCAATAACCTCAAGATCAACGGGGCGCTTCTGCAACGCAATTTGCATAGATTTAATGATTTTATCACGATCAAATGGCTGTTTGCGCTCACCCGCTTTCACCACGGTCATCTCACGCAATTGAACCCGCTCAAAAGAGGTAAAGCGCTGTTCACAAGATGGACATTCGCGCCGACGACGGATGGCAGTATTATCCTCCGTAGGACGCGAATCCTTCACTTGTGTCTCGTCATGGCCGCAAAACGGGCATTTCATCAGCTTTTCCCCTAAGGAATATTGTATTTATAAGCAGCCCATTGATCGACGGTTAAAGCGTTGGATAGATTGGGAAACGCGCACACAAAGCTTCCACCTTCGCTTTAACGGCCTTCTCAACATCACCATTACCATCCACGCCATTGGCCTTAAGCCCATCAAGCACTTCGATAATAAGCTCACCAACTTGTTTCCACTCCGCAGTACCAAAACCACGTGTTGTCGCCGCAGGCGTTCCAAGACGCACACCAGACGTCACCATAGGTGGTTCTGGGTCATACGGAACCGCATTCTTGTTACATGTCATACCCGCACGCTCAAGCGCCTCTTCGGTGACATTGCCCTGCAATCCTTTTGGACGCAAATCAAGAAGCACGATATGGCTGTCTGTTCCGCCCGATACAATATCCGCGCCACCCGCCTTAAGCGTGTCCGCTAGAACGCGTGCGTTATCAACAATCGCCTTCGCATAATCTTTAAAGCTAGGCTTTAATGCTTCCTTATAAGCCACTGCTTTACCTGCAATAACATGCATCAGCGGCCCGCCCTGAATACCAGGGAAAATAGCAGAATTGATCTTTTTGAAAATCTCAAGATCATTGGTCAAAATCATACCACCACGCGGCCCACGTAGGGTCTTATGCGTCGTTGTTGTGGTTACATGCGCATGTGGCACTGGCGAGTCATAGGACCCACCGGCAACCAAACCAGCATAATGCGCCATATCCACCAAAAGATATGCACCAACGCTATCCGCAATCTTGCGGAAACGGGCGAAGTCGATCTGACGTGGATACGCAGATGCACCCGCGATAATCATCTTCGGCTTGTGCTCCTTCGCAAGACGCTCAACTTGTTCGTAATCAAGCAAATTGTCATCTTCACGCACGCCATATTGAATAGCGTTAAACCATTTACCGGATTGGTTAGGCGCCGCACCATGTGTCAAATGACCACCGGAAGCAAGGCTCATCCCCAAAATTGTATCACCAGGCTGAAGAAGCGCTGTAAACACGCCTTGGTTTGCCTGTGAACCGGAATTTGGCTGAACATTCGCATATTTCGCGCCAAACAATTCCTTCGCACGATCACGCGCCAAATTCTCAACGACATCTGCAAATTCACACCCGCCATAATAACGACGCCCTGGATATCCTTCCGCGTATTTATTGGTCAAAACAGACCCTTGCGCGTCAATAACCGCTTTCGATGTAATATTTTCCGACGCGATCAACTCGATCTGCGTTTGCTGACGATGAAGCTCATTATCAATCGCCTCTTTAATCTCCGCATCAACCACCGCTAAATCATTGGTGAAAAATCCTTCAACATCGCTCATATTATCATCCTTTATCGCTGCGTTGCTCATTATGGTATTCCTTTTCTTAACTAAGCTTATCAATTCGTTTTTGGTGGCGACCACCTTCAAATTCTGTATTCAAAAACACGTCGACGATATCAAACGCCAATTCCCCGCCAACAATACGCGCACCAAGCGCAAGCACATTCGCATCATTGTGCTGACGCGTCAGCCGCGCCATGGTCGTATCCGTACAAAGACCGCAACGAACAGCAGGGTTACGATTCGCTTCAATCGATATGCCAATTCCCGTCCCGCAAATCAAAACACCTTGCGGCGCTTCACCGGTCGCAATCGCATCCGCCATCTTTTTACCAAAATCAGGATAATCAACAGAATCCGTGGAGTCGCACCCAAGGTCATTCCAATCAACATCAGAAAAACGAGACTTAATCTCTTCCTTCAAGGCATAACCACCATGGTCACAAGCTATAGCTATCGTACGTTTCATGAACACTATATAGTGTGTCTACAGCCCTTAAATCAAGCCCTTTTTCTTCAACACATATTCAAGGCGCTTAAGCGCATTACGCTTGAGCAAATCCTCACTCGCGCTCGCAGGCCCCTGGATAGAAATTTCCGTCAAACTCGCCACATCCATCGCCGAGACTTTCACATACATGCCAATAGGATGAAATTCGATAATGACCTCACGGCCCTGTAAATTATGCTTGCTCATATTTTTTATTACCACAGAGTTTGAAGAGATAAATGAAATTTAAAGAGAAAAAACAAAATAACACTTTTATCTCTTTCTTTCCCTTTCCCCTCTGTGGTTAAATTTAACCATGAAAAAAGCAGATTTTAATTGGGAAGACCCCTTCAACCTCGACGACCTCCTAACCGAGGATGAATTGATGGTTCAAAAAACCGCCCGCGATTACGCACAGAACAAACTCATGCCCCGCGTGATGGAGGCTTACCGCACCGAAAGCTTTGACCGCGAGATCATGAACGAAATGGGCGGCCTTGGTTTGCTCGGCCCTATGATCGACGGCTATGACTGCGCCGGCACCAATTACACATCCGTCGGCCTGATTGCCCGCGAATTGGAACGCGTCGATTCCGCCTATCGCTCCTGCTACTCTGTGCAATCATCATTGGTCATGCTGCCCATCTATATGTTTGGCAGCGATGAGCAAAAACAAAAATACCTCCCCAAACTCGCAAGCGGGGAATTTGTCGGCTGTTTCGGCCTGACCGAACCCGATGGCGGCTCCGACCCCAATGATATGCGCACCAAGGCTGTCTATAATGATGGTTCATATAAGATCAGCGGCGCAAAGCAATGGATATCAAATTCCCCCATTGCCGAAATTTTCATCGTCTGGGCGCGCATTCATGGCGGCGATCATGATGGTAAAATCGGCGGCTTCATCCTTGAAAAAGGCATGAAAGGCCTCACCGCCCCTAAAATCGAAGGCAAGCTCTCCTTACGCGCCTCCCCCACTGGCGGCATCGCCTTTGACGAGGTTGAGGTCGGAGAAGAGCAACGCATGCCCGATGCATTCGGGATCAAATCTCCATTTATGTGCCTCAATTCGGCGCGTTATGGGATCGCATGGGGCGTCATGGGCGCCGCCGAAGACTGCTGGCACCGCGCAAGAAACTACGTGATGGATCGCCATATCTTCGGCAAACCACTCGCAGGTCAACAACTGATCCAAAAGAAACTCGCCGACATGCAAACCGAGATCACATTAGGGCTAACCGCCTGCCATAGACTAGGAAGATTGCGCGACGCCGACAACGCCGCCCCCGAAGCCATATCCCTCCTCAAACGCAACAATTGCGGCAAAGCCCTCGATATCGCAAGAATGGCTAGAGACATGCACGGCGGCAACGGCATCGCTGACGAATATCATGTCATGCGCCACATGTGTAATCTGGAATCCGTCAACACTTACGAAGGCACCCACGACATCCACGCCCTCATTTTGGGAAGAGCGATGACGGGACAGCAGGCTTTTAGCTGATGATAGCAATTGTTATAGCTGTATTTGCCTTGTCATTCTTTTTAACGCTGACAATATCTAGCTTTATTCTATCAAAAACACGCCTCAGCAACATAAGCAAAAAATGGTGCGTGACTGCAATTGTAAGCTTATTATGCTTCCCAACCATAACACCTGTAGTCATAGGGGCATCAATTCCCCTTCCTAATATTTTAACGCTTATAATGTTTTTATATGCGGCAAAACCTTTGATGCTAATGAAATTATATCTCTACGGTTGGAAGCTTTTCATACCCTCTTTACTAATTATAGCATTGATAACAAGAGGGATCGCCGCAATGATCTTCTACGAAAACCCACACAAAGAATAGTCAAAGCAATTTTTCTTTATACAAGGCACAAGTGACGACGCCTATTTTCATAGGCGAGGATCGCAGTAACGTTGTAAAAAGGAAAAGGGCGAAGACTAAAACCCGCCGCCGTAACCGCTGGTCTGATTCGCCCAGAAACGCTCAAGCTTCTTAAGCGTATCATTCAAACCAATAAGATTTTCATTAGAAACATCGGTTTGTGCGATTTGGTCTTCATGGCGTGCAAACATATCCGATAGCATTGTGTTCAATTCAATGCCTTTTTCGGACAATTTCACACGGATCGAACGCTTATCATGAACAGAACGCTCTTGGATCAAATAGCCGTTCTCCACCATCTTTTTCACGTTGTATGAAACATTTGAACCAAGATAATAACCACGAATAGTAAGCTCGCCCACGGTTAATTCATCAACACCAATATTGTGCAAAATCATCGACTGCACGTTGTTAATGTCCTGAATGCCTTTTTTATCAAGCTCAACCTTCAACACGTCAAGGAAATGACGGTGCAGGCGCTCTATCAATTGAATGGCTTCGTAATAAGGTGTAGGTGTCACTGTATGCAGCTCCGAGTAATTTAAGGTTTAATTGTGAATGCCCGACCAGATAAGGTCAACAAAGAATTTAATAACACTTATATTAACAGATTAAAACTTAAACAAAAGTTACTAAAATTAACAACAAACCATCAGTTAAAAATTTTCACCTCGTATAACGATTTATCTCCGGCCTTGAAAAAACGCTCCACCTGCTCATCACGAACATCCTCAAGCGTTTCTGGCTGCCAAATTGGCGCATGCTGACGATCAATCAAAACCGCGCGTATTCCCTCATATAAATCAGGATAACCCACAAAATTCTGCGCGAGCGTATAATCAAACGCAATCACGTCATCAAATTCAGCCCCCACCATATCCTCAAGATGCTTCGCCGTAACCATAACGCTAATCGGAGCGCGTGATAAAATCACACTTAAAATCTCCATCGCCCATGCCAAGCCATTCTCGCGCAGTCTCGAACACATCGCCAAAACATCACAACCAACAAAAACATCACGAATGAGATCACCATGATCGGCAAAAACGATAGCCTTGGGCTTATCGCTAGAAAACTTGCCGATAACGTTTTCAATGCCTTGCGAGGCAACACCATCAAGAAAGGCCGAAACATCACCGCTTTGAATATAATCATCGGCAAGACCCGCCGCCAAAACATCACCTGCTTTTATCTGAACACCAGTAATGGCAAGATAACGCCCCCAGTTATTGGGCGCACGAAGCAAATGATAAACACTGCCAACATCCGGGAATAAACCAATCGCGACCTCTGGCATGGCAAATAAAGTGTTTTCAGTTACAAATCTATACTGACAATGCCCCGCAATACCGTACCCACCGCCCATAGTGACGCCATCCATGATAGCGATTGTTGGTTTAGGATAATGAAAAATCTGCTTATTAAGCGAATATTCCTCTCCGAAATAAAGACTAGGAACGCTCAAATCTACCTGCCCACGACGATAATCCATCCCCGCACGGTAAAAGCTTTTTAAATCACCGCCGGCACAAAAGGCACGATCCCCCGCCCCGATGAACGCAACAGTAGAAACCTCATCATCGCTCTCCCAACGCTTCAATATCATTGCAATCTGGCGGATCATCTCCAACGACAGCGCATTTAATGCCTCAAGGCGATTCAGCGTTATCACGCCCAATCCTCCACGCTTATGTGTTAAGATTTGCTCTGATGGGTCGATGCTGTCTTGATTCATAATAAATATATCTATAAGAAATGGCGTTACATAAAATGCGATAATAACCGCGAATAAAAGGATTATAACATGTCTCAAAAAGATTCCAACCAAGAGACAATCAGCAATATCTTAGGCAAGAAAAACAGCCAAGCACAATATCCCGACATAAGAATGCGCCGCCTAAGAAGCACGGGCTGGATGCGCGATATGATCGCTGAACACCGCATAACACCGAGCGACCTAATCCTTCCTTTATTCGTGATTGAGGGCGAAAATCAAAGCCAGCCAATCGAATCTATGCCCGGCGTCAACCGCCAATCAATAGACCTCGCCATTAAAACCGTGAAACAAGCCTATGATTTGGGCATCCCCGCCATTGCGCTCTTCCCCGCAATTGACAGCAAGCTGAAAAACGATAAAGGCACAGAAGCCACAAACCCAGATAATTTAATCTGCCGCACGGTACAGGCCATCAAAAAAGCTGTCCCGGATATCGGCATTATCACTGATGTCGCGCTCGACCCGTATACAACACATGGCCATGATGGCCTGATTGATGAACAAGGGTATGTCCTCAACGACGAAACCATCGAAATTCTGCGCAAACAAGCACTCGTCCAGACACAAGCCGGCGCAGATATCATTGCTCCCTCCGACATGATGGATGGCCGCATCGCCGCAATTCGCTCAACACTGGATGAATCACGCTTCATCAACACCGCCATCATGGCTTATTCCGCAAAATTCGCCTCCGCATTCTACGGCCCCTTTCGTGATGCGGTGAATTCCGATGGCGCGCTGAAAGGCGACAAAAAGACATATCAGATGAACCCCGCTAACCGCCGCGTATCGATCCGCGAGGTGCAATTAGACATCAACGAAGGTGCAGACATGGTCATGGTGAAACCCGGCCTGCCCTATCTTGATATTGTCCGTGACATCAAAACGACCTTCCAAATGCCCACCTTCGCCTATCATGTCAGCGGCGAATTCGCGATGCTCAAAGCCGCCTCAGAAAATGGCTGGCTTGATTATGACGCATGCCTGATTGAGACATTGCTCTCTTTCCGCCGTGCCGGATGTGATGGAATTTTGACCTATGGCGCCATTGATGCCGCAAAAATTCTTGTAAAAGCATAAATATCAAACCAATACCCCTTGATCTTAAACGCAAAAAACCTGACACTGATAATAGCTCGTGTTAAAAGCTTTTTAAACTTCTCCCCTTATGATGAGGGTTCTCACGTCAATAACTGCGTATATTATTTAACCAGTTTCCCGTCACGGGGCACATAAGGACAAAACATGAAATTTGTCGGTATATTAGGGATCTTTGTCTGTACCTTCGGTGGCTTGCTGATTGCGATGGGCTTTAACATGCCTGGCTTTATTAAGCTGTTTATGATGATTCTCAAAGCCCTCCCCGGTGAATTCGTCATCATCATGGGCTGTGCATTCTCCGCCTTCATCATCGCCAATACGGGTGACACCATCAAAGGCTGCGTCAGCTATCTCAGCGCCCTATCAAAACCAAGCGCCTATTCGAAAGCCGATTACACTGAATTGCTCTCCATGCTATTTACCGTCTTCAAGCTTGCCAGAACAAAAGGGTGGCTCGCGCTAGAGACACATATCGAAAACCCACATGAGAGTGATCTGTTCGGTCAATTCCCCAAATTTCAGCATAACCACCACGCCATTGTGTTTCTCTGCGACTATCTACGCATTATCTCTTTGGGCAATGAAAACCCGTTCCAGCTAGAAGCATTAATGGATCAAGAGATTGAGACAATCGAACACCATGAAGGCCACCCCGGCCACGCCGTTCAAACCATGGCGGATGGTATCCCCGCCCTTGGTATTGTTGCCGCGGTTCTGGGCGTGATTAAGACCATGGCCTCCATTAATGAACCGCCCGCGGTTCTTGGTAAAATGATCGGCGGTGCATTGGTCGGAACATTCCTCGGTGTGTGGATTTCATATGGTATCGTGGCTCCTATTGCATCCGCGATGACATCAAAAGCAGAAACCGAAGTCATGTATTATAAATGCATCAAAATCGCAATGATCGCATATCTTAACGGCGCAGCCCCACAAGTCGCCGTAGAATTCGCACGCAAATTCCTATCCCATGATATCCAACCAACCTTCATGGAGCTTGAAGAAGTTCTGAACGAACTTCCCGCACCAAGTTAAAGAATATAAGACGTCGCGATTAACGCACGCACAACCAAAAGGACGCAAAACAAATGGCTGATGAGAGTGGCGGTGATGACACACCGATCGTCATCAAGAAAATTGTAAAAGGCGGCGGTCATCATGGCGGCGCGTGGAAAGTTGCCTATGCCGATTTCGTAACAGCGATGATGGCCTTCTTCCTCCTCATGTGGCTTCTCAACGTCACCGATGTTGAACAAAAAAACGCAATCTCCAATTACTTCTCCCCTTCTCACCCCACCGTATCCCAATCAGAAAGCGGTGCAGGCGGTGTTATGGGCGGCCTTAGCGTTGCCACCGAAGGGGCAATGGCCACCAACATCCAAGAGCTCACCAGACAAAAAGCCACCGGCAAAGGCGGCGCAGATGAAGAAAAATCTTCACAAAGCGTGTCCTTGAACGAAGACGCCGCAGAGCAGCTGCAGGCCGAGGAAGACGCAAAGCTTGAAGCCGTCAAAGCACAAATAGAATCAGCTATATCCCAAAACCCAGAATTATCGCAGCTCATGAACAACCTCATCGTTGACATGACCCCCGAAGGATTACGCATTCAAGTTGTCGATTCAAAAGGCAAACCAATGTTCCCCTCCGGCTCGGCGCGCATGTATCAAAAAACACGCGAGTTGATGATGCAGGTCGGCGAAGCCATCAAATCTGTCCCCAATGAAATCTCCATACGCGGACATACAGACAGCATCCCATACGGCTCATCCGCAAGCTATACAAACTGGGAATTATCAACCGACCGCGCCAACGCGAGCCGCCGCGTCCTGCAAGATTCAGGCATTCCTGCCAACCGCCTGAATAATGTCGTAGGAAAAGCCGATACAGAGCATCTCCTGCCCGATGACCCGACAAATGCCCGCAACCGCCGCATCAGCATCATGCTCTTAAAAGAACAAGTCACTGACCCAGAAGGTTTCAAAAAACGCGTAGAAGCATTGGCCAGCAAAAAGCGCGCACAGCAGCGTGAAACAAGCAATGGTGACGCTCCTAACCTCCCCACAAGCGACCCAACCGTTGACGGCAATGGCGCACCGCGCATTCCAAAACCGAAAAGTGGAAGCTTCAACCAAACCGAAGGTAACGTTCAATTTCCTTAAAAGATTATGTGATTTAAGCCGCTGCGCTTATCCGATTTAGAACCGCGCCAATTAATCAAATCGATTATTCTTAGGGAAACCATTCGGCGGTAAACGCCCTGCCGATGCGCGCTTGCCGACCCATGGTGAAATATCATCAACCTGCGTTGAGCCTGAACCGTATTTGAACTCCAATCCGCTCTCAAGGTTAAACGATCTCACATCGCTTACACCGCCGTCTTTATATTTCTGCAAGATAACGCCTTTACCGCGCCCCATTTCGGGCAGCTCATCAATCGCAAAGACAAGCATCTTGCGGTTTTGCCCAATGACAGCAACATGATCATCACCCTCAGCAATAACCTTACATAATTTAGCCTGAACACTACCGCTCACATTCAAAACCTGCTTACCGGATTTCGTCTGCGCCAATACATCATCGCTTTTCACGATAAACCCATGCCCAGACGTCGCCGCAACAAGAAGCTTTTGCCCCTCACGATGCAGGCGCATATGCGCGATGTCCGCATCATTAGGCAAATCAACCATAATCCGAAGCGGCTCACCAAAACCACGCCCTGGAGGCAATTTATCGCATCCAATCGTGTAAAAACGTCCATTGGTACCAAAAACAAGCAGCTTATCGGTCGTCTGCCCCTCAATGATAAACGCACCGCGATCACCGTCTTTATATTTAAGGTCGCTATGATTAACACCATGCCCCTTCATCGCCTTGATCCAACCTTTGTTGGAGCACACAATCGTGATTGGCTCTTTCTCGATCATCGCCTCATCAAGATCAATCGTAATCGGCGTGGGAACATCCCCAATCACCGTACGACGTTTGCCAAGCAAAGTGTCCGAACCGAATTGCGTTTTAAGCGCGGTAATCTGCTTTTTGATCCGCGTCCATTGGCGCGCCTCTGACTTGATGAGCTTCTCTAGCGCATCACGCTCTTCGGATAATTTGTCATGCTCACCCTTGATCTCCATCTCTTCAAGCTTATGCAAGCGACGCAAACGAAGGTTCAAAACAGCCTCAACCTGAACCTCGGATAAACCAAACTTCTTAATCAATTCCGCCTTTGGATCATCCTCAAAACGAATAATCCGAATAACTTCGTCAATATTCATGTAAACAGTCAGATAACCGGCCAAAACCTCCAAACGATGCAAAACCTTCTCAAGGCGGAATTTTGAACGACGCACCAAAACTTCTTGCTGATGGTTCATCCACGCCTGAAGCACTTCTTTGATATTCATCACACGCGGAACCGTGCCGTTATCAAGGACATTCATATTCAAACTGAAACGGTTTTCCAAATCGCAATTACGATAAAGCGCTTCCATCAACAATTCCGGCTCAACATTCTTGCTCTTTGGCACAAGAATAAGACGAATATCCTCCGCCGATTCATCGCGCACATCATCAAGCATCGGCAATTTCTTGCTCATCACAAGATCCGCAATCTTCTCAATCAATTTGGATTTTTGAACCTGATAAGGAATTTCCGTCACAACAATCTGATACATGCCGCGCCCAAGGTCTTCCTTCTCCCATTTCGCACGAACACGAAATGACCCGCGCCCCGTTTGATACGCATTGATGATATCCTGTGAATCCTCAACCAAAGTCCCACCCGTAGGGAAATCTGGCCCCTTCACAATGCCCGCAATCTCCGCAACGCTTAAGTCTTTCTCAAGCATACCAAGCATGGCATCACAAAGCTCTTCAACATTATGCGGCGGAATGGATGTGGCCATACCAACCGCAATCCCCGTCGCACCATTGGCAAGCAAGTTAGGAAACCCACCAGGAAGCACAACCGGCTCGCTCTCTGAGCCATCGTAATTGCTTCGAAAATCAACCGCATTTTCTTCAATCCCATCAAGAAGCAGCAGCGCAACCTCCGTCAAGCGCGCCTCTGTATATCGCATTGCCGCGGGGTTATCACCGTCAATATTCCCGAAATTCCCCTGCCCATCGACCAAAGGATATCTCTGCGCAAAATCCTGCGCCAAACGCACCATCGCGTCATACACGGCAGTATCGCCATGCGGGTGATATTTACCAATCACATCACCAACAACCCGCGCAGATTTCTTCGGCGGCGTGGTTGGATTAAGCTTAAGCTGATACATCGCATACATAAGACGACGATGCACCGGCTTCATCCCGTCCCGCACATCGGGCAATGACCGCGACATAATCGTCGAAAGCGCATAGCTCAAATACCGCTCGGATAATATATCCCCAAACGGTTGATCTATAATATTTTCATCTGGTGCTGTATTATCCGCTGACATGCTCACTCAACTCTGTAGTAATAGGTTTATCAATTGTTTTGGCAAAACGCTCCGCAAATAGCAAGCGTGCATCGGGAACACCCCGCGAATGATGGTTGAAAACCCAATGCTCTAAAAAATATCCGGTCATTTTCAAACCATCATAAACATCCTCAACCGCGCTCGCAACGCCCTGCGCACCGCTTAAAAACGATGGCAAAGGCAATAACTTGCCCTTATACGGCATGCCCGCCGCCTTGCTCACCGCTCGCCCTGTCTTTGGGGACACGTAAATAAGCGGCCCCTCGCCGCCCGCCGCACATGTGGTCAAATCAAGCGAGAAGCCAAGTTCTTTTAAAAACGCAATCTCCCACATCACATAGGCTTCGCCCCAAATATCGCTCTGCAACACATCAAACAACGCCGCCAGCCCATGATAAATCCCCGCATGCACCTCACGCTCAGGCAACGCATTTTCAACCAACGCACACGCCGATTGCAACGCGCCCAGCTTAAGCGGGTCTTGCATAAACACCGCCGCATAGCTTTTCGATAATTCCAATTGATACGTGCCAAGCCCATCTTCAACGCGGCTCGACCAATTCGCATCGACAATATTCGCCAGCTCAAGCGTGCCGCGCATCTTCGTGCCACGTGCCCCGCGAACATATCCCGCGCAACGCCCGTGCTCCTCGGTCATGAGAGAGACGATCCCGCCATTCTCTCCATGCGCCCGCACAGACAGCACAATTCCTTGATCTTGAAAGCTTTCCATGAGATAAAACTACCCTAAGACACCCCCCACGCGAAAGCATGAAACATGAACAATACACAAAAGCAAACACAGACAGTTGGCATTGCGGGACTGGGTGCAATCGGTTCTGCCGTTGCACGCGCGCTTCAAAATGGCATTGATGGCCTCGACTGGATCGCCGCATCCGACATCACCCCAAACCCAGAATTTGACATCCCATTGGTCAGCTTTGAAGAGCTTGCCGAGCAATGCGATATCGTCATAGAAGCCCTCCCGCCAAAAGTCGTACCCGAATTGGCAAAAATTACGTTGAATGCCCAAAAGACCCTTGTTTTGATCTCATCTTGCGCTTTGATCATTTATCCAGAAATTTTAGATATCCACAAAGATACTAACAGTCGCATCATCGTTCCATCTGGCGCATTAACCGGATTGGACGGCGTTAAAGCACTGAAAAAGCTTGGCATCAAAAAAAGCACAATCGCGTCAAACAAGAAACCATCCGGTTTCACTGGCGCCCCCTATGTGGATGAAATGGGGATAGATTTGACGCAGATTAAGACCAGAACCAAAATCTTCGAAGGCAACGCAATTGAAGCCGCAAAAGGCTTCCCCGCGAACGTAAATGTTGCCGCGACACTCTCCTTGGCGGGCATCGGACCGGAAGAAACAACCGTAGAAATTTGGGCCGATCCAGATGCTGTTGGTAACAGCCACGCCATGATCGTAACGGGTGAATTCAGCACCATAAAATGCACCGTCGAAAACATGCCCGATCCGGCAAATCCGAAAAGCTCAATGCTCGCCGCGCAAAGCATCATTGCCGCGCTCGAAGATTTAAACTCAGCATTGGTTATCCTATAAGTAAGAGAAAAATTGACACATGATACTCCCCGCAAAACCATTCTATATGATGCGCCACGGCCAAACCGAACATAACGCCGCCGAGTTAATGGCAGGAAGCACAGATTCCCCCCTTACCAATCTTGGCCGTGAGCAAGCTTTAGCGGCGCAAAAGATCATTCAGAAAATTGCCCCGCTTCCCGTAAAAATATTCCACAGCAACCTCTCTCGCGCCCGCGACACCGCGGCGATCATTAATGAGTTCCTAAATGTCGAAATGGTTGAAGACCCAGATTTAGCGGAAATTTGCGCCGGAGATATGGAAGGACGCCCATGGTCGGAATGCATGGATATTTTTGACGGATGGGTACAAACACCGGGCGGCGAACATCCCAATGATTTCTTCGCCCGTATTAAACGTGCCAAAACACGCGCCCTCAATGAAACGCAAGACGGGTCACCGCTAATCGTTTGTCACGGCGGCGTTATGCGCGCATTCGGCGCAATCCATGACGCAGATGCACCAGCATTGTTCCGCAATGCACATCTCTATGAGTTCAAACCGATCAACAGACAAGACAATGACAATGCATTTCCATGGGCTGTATATGATTATGAAATTTGCTCAGAAACGGAAATTCTAAAAAAGAATGTGTCTCAAATATATCAAAACGTGTAATTAATATATGAAAAATAAATAGCCTTCACTGGCCATTTATACGTACACCCCCTTCAGAATCCGCAATAGCAGAAAAAACACGAAATGCCTGTTTCGTCGCCTTCACATCATGCACGCGGACAATCTGCACGCCCTGTGACAATCCCCAAAGCGCCGACGACAATGACCCGCCGATCCGCTCATCTGGCGGTTCACCCTGCGACAACGCCGAAATAAAGCTCTTGCGCGACGTACCCAGCATGACAGGCACACCAAAATCATGAAATATGCTTATATTTCTGAGCAGTAACAGGTTGTGCTCAAGCGTTTTCCCAAAACCAATACCCGGGTCAATAATCAGATTTCCTGTATCAATACGGTGCGTGTTACAAAATTCAATTCTTGATTTTAAATATGCATACACATCATCTAAAACATTGTTATATTGAGGATTATCCTGCATATCCTGAGGCGTTCCCTGACTATGCATAACCATAACCATGCACCCCGCCTTTGATGCTACATTAACGCTTTCACTATCATAAGATAAACCACTGACATCATTAATAATAGTTGCCCCCGCTTTTAACGCCGCATCCATGGTGCGCGCATTACGTGTATCAATAGAAATATGCCTGACCCGCCCTTGCAACCCTTCAATCACAGGCACAACGCGGGAAATTTCTTCATCAATATCAACAACTTGCGCACCTGGCCGTGTCGACTCGCCGCCAACATCCAAAATGTCCGCACCCTCTTCTATCAATTGAAGGCCATGCGCTATTGCGTTGTCAGCATTATAAAATTGCCCGCCATCGCTAAAACTATCCGGCGTTACATTCACAACACCCATAATATGTGACCCAGCCATAAAATGATCCTTAGCTGAACCACTGCTATTGTTAACCATGCGCATCATCCTCAATTTTGTGTAAATCCTGCCCGTCGGGCAAACCATCAATCATATCCGCTATAAAGGCCTCAGAAACAGGATGTTGCCATCGCGGCGACACATCCCTTATCGGAAGCAAAACAAACGCTCTGTCGGCCATCCTCGGGTGCGGAATTTCCAACCCGGCCTCATCCATCACAACATCATGATAAGCAACAATGTCCAAATCCAATGTTCGCGCCGCATTACGGTCGCCATCATCACGCCGCCGACCAAAATCAACCTCAATCTCCTGTAACATCAAAAGCAAGGGTAACGGCGTCAAATCCGTTTCCACCGCAATAACAGCGTTATGATACCAAGGCTGGTCAGAGAGCGGCACAGGCGCGCTTTTATACACATGAGAACGCGCAACCACATGCACACCCTCATGCGCATCAATACGCACTATCGCAGCATGCAATGTCTTAAGCGGATCCCCATATTCACTCGGCAAATTTGCGCCCAAAGCAATCAGAATCAAAACAGCCTCCCTAAAAGATAAGAAGGCTGCACCATATGCGCCCAAGCGCAAGATTTAAAGAAAAATTATGACCAAGTCCGCACCGTGCCAGTATCAATATGCACAAAACCACTGCGCGCATAATACCCAACACCACCGGCTTTCAAGCCCTGCGCGATGTTGCGAACACGTTTTGTGCTAATATTTGGATTACGAATATCAAGCGCCTGCCCGTACATATGGAATGAATTCTTTGCAACACCACCGGACGCCTTACGAAGATTGTTATTGGTCTGTGGACTGCGATAGGCGGATAAAATCTGATAAGGTTCAGGCGTCTGCGAGCGTGATTGAACCATGCTCAACACATCCACAACGCGCGGATCCATGGGGAACACCTCGCCTGTTCGGAAATCACGCAAAACATAATTCAAACGCTCAAACGCCTCAGGAAGATAACGATTACCAACACGGTAAACACCGCTAAATGTCTCGCCGGTATGAGCCTGTTTAAAAGAAACGCGCCATGTGTCATGCCCTGTCTTTGCCTGTGCCTCATGTGCCCCAATGAATGGAACAGCTGCCGCAGCAACGCCCATAAGACCTGCCTTCAAAACACTACGACGATCAACAAAACCATCTTTATCAACGTTTAAAACATCACGCATATTAATCATATTCTTCATGCCCCACTTCGCATTTAATAATAGTAGATTCCTGTTTGAGATAAATTCAAGAACAGCTTGAACATGCCTAACAGATTTTAATTTTTGGTAAAGACTCAATAACTTTTTTATTAATAATTATTGTTGAGAGAAACCTCAGATAACGATCAGGAGTTCCCAACCATTTAAGTATTATCCACAGGAATGAATATTTCGTCAAGATTAGTTAGCATTTTAATTATCTCATCATCATACCCATAGAGATCATTGCTCAACACAACACCGTCACGATCATCCACCCATGCCGTATAATAAACAATGTAAACCGGGATCGTGTTTTGAACGTACAAATCCTTCAACGTCCCTTTTTCCAAGACTTCCTGCGTCTTTTCAGTGGTCCAGCCGCGCTTTTCACGTAAAATAAAATCAGCCATCTTGCGCGGGTTTTTCATCCGCACACATCCAGAGGAAACCGCCCGCCCCGCTTTATTAAAATAATGCGGCTCATTCGTATCATGCAGATAAATATTATAGCTATTTGGCATAAGCACACGATAATAACCAAGCGGATTATGCGCCCCAGGGATTTGCACCATGCGCAACGTCTTAAGCTCATCTTCGGTAACCGTCGTCCAATCAATCGCCGCAGGATCAAGCGTTAACGCATCCTCCCCACGCCCATAAACAAGCTCCATCCCCTTGCTCTCAAGATAATTCGCATCATCAACAAGTTTAGGAAGAATATCCTCCTTCTTAATCGTCGGCGGAACAGTCCATGTCGGATTAATGCGGATGCCCGTGATATCTGTAATAAAAATATTCGTTGGACGCTTCTTTCGGCCAACAATAACGGGCATATCAAACGCCACTTTGCCGTCTTCAACCGCCCACAACATCGCCGATGGCACATTCACAATCACAAATTTATCCGGCTTTGCCTCTGGCACCCACCGCAAACGTTCCAAATTCGCGATCACCTGATGAATTTTCTGACGACGCGTTTTGTTTAAAACCGACAAAGTCGCACTGCCAATAATGCCATCCGCGTCAAGTCCGTTATCTTTTTGAAACTGAATAACCCTCGCCGCCAATTGGTCATCATAAACATCAGAATTCCCACCAACACCAAGGCGAACACGCAAATCTCCAACCGCTTTATGCTCATCATAAGGGCGAATAGCACCGTTCACATCAATGGGTAAAACCGCCTCATAGGCTTCAGGCTTTTCACTGACAAGACGAACCAATTCTTTACGCAACCGATGATAAGTCGCCCCGCGTGGCGCGATAGATTCAACAACTGCACCAATATCGTAGCGCCCTAACAAACCAAGCAAATATTCCCCCGTAAGGGGTTGTTGCCAAAAGCGTTTATCGCTTTTTAAATTTTTAGGATCAACACGAATTCCCGTTAAATCTTGCCCGTATTCAATGTAAGCATCGCTCATCAACACATCAAACGCCGACAACGATGCCGCATCATCCTGCTGAAACAATTGTCCAGTGGTTTCAATCTGATAGCTATACGGGTTAAGCCCATGCGTCCACGACTCTTTTAACATCTCCAAAAGCGCCTGCGCATCATCATTTGGGCCATCGCGCCCAATCCAATACGGCTGAAAATTACGCGCAGTATAAAACGTCCGTAAAGCCTCAAGGTTTTGAATCTTATGCCCGAGCACAACCTCACTCTGCAACACATCAAAAATACCATCATTATTGACCACAATCTCTTCATTGACATAGCCTGCAGGTTCATCGACCTGACCATCATTGCCTGAGATAAGAGAAAAAACATCAATGTTAGGACGCTGCCCTTTTTCCGGGCAATATTGATCTGAATTACAGGCATCAGCACGTCCCTCTAATGCAAAAACACCAACAGAGAAAAACAAGGATAGGCAAATAAAACGAGAGAACTTCATATAAATTGACTTCGTGCTAGAGCAGCGCGAAAACAATCGCGCATAATGAAGGTCTAGCTTAACACAGTTAAGCCACACGACACCTTAATTTCCGCCTAAAACGTTAGATATCAACAAAAGTATGCGTCTCTTCCGACGCGCCAGGATGGGTCACTGCACCTTTTTGCGCCGACCCGACAAGCTGCGCATATTTGTACAACGCACCAGAGTTGTAATCTGTCTTACGTGGCTTCCACATCGCCCTACGCTTCGCCAATTCATCATCAGATAAATCAACGCTTAACGAACCAACATCCGCGTCAATGGAGATCACATCACCATCTTTAAGCAAACCAATCGGCCCACCAACGGCAGCCTCCGGCCCGACATGACCAATACAAAAACCGCGTGTCCCACCAGAAAAGCGACCATCAGTAATCAAGGCAACCTTCGCGCCCTGTCCATAAAGCGCCGCCGTTGTCGAGAGCATCTCCCGCATACCTGGCCCGCCTTTTGGACCTTCATGACGAATGACAATCACATCGCCATCCTCATACTTGCCCGCCTGAACCGCGTCAAACGCCGCTTGCTCACCGTCAAAAACACGCGCGGGGCCGGTAAATTGTAGCTCCTCAAGGCCGGCAATCTTAACAATCGCCCCCTCTGGCGCCAAATTCCCTTTCAAACCAACAACACCGCCTGTTGGACGGATTGGGTTTGAACAACGAAATACAACATCTTGATCCTCAGGAAATTCAACATTCGCGTAATTTTCTGCCAATGTCTTACCTGTGACCGTAATACAATCACCATGCATAAAGCCATTATCCAACAGCTCTTTAATCACAACACCAACACCGCCAACATCAAACAGATCCTTGGCAACATACTTCCCACCAGGGCGCAAATTCGCAATCAATGGTGTTTTCTTGAAAATTTCAGCCACTGCTTCAAGCGGGAAATCAATGCCCGCCTCATGCGCCATCGCCGGAAGATGAAGCCCAGCATTCGTAGAGCCACCCGTCGCCGCCACAATCGCCGCCGCGTTCTCTAATGATTTTAACGTCACGATATCACGCGGATATGGCCCACCGGCTTTAATCAAATTCATAACCGTCTCACCCGCCGCAACCGCGTATTCATCACGCGATTCATATGGCGCAGGCGCACCAGCAGAATGCGGAACAGCCAACCCAATCGCCTCGGAAACACAGGCCATGGTATTGGCCGTAAATTGTCCACCGCAAGCCCCCGCAGACGGACAAGCCACCTCTTCAAGCTCTTTCAAATCCGCATCCGAAAAATCACCACAAGCGTGCTTACCAACACCTTCGAACACATTCACAATGTCAACATCATCACCACGGAATTTCCCCGGCAAAATCGTCCCGCCATACATAAAGACAGACGGCACATTCAAGCGAAGCATCACCATCATCATCCCCGGCAAGGATTTATCACACCCCGCCAAGCCAACAAGCCCGTCATAACAATGCCCGCGCATCGTAAGCTCAACTGAATCCGCAATCACCTCACGTGAAGCCAAAGACGAGCGCATGCCCTCATGCCCCATCGCAATCCCATCCGTCACGGTAATCGTCGTAAATTCGCGCGGCGTGCCCTTATTGTTCTTAACACCAATCTTCACCGATTGTGCCTGACGCGACAGCGCGATGTTACATGGCGCCGCCTCATTCCAACATGTCGCAACACCAATAAAAGGCTGATGAATTTCTTCTTCCGTCATACCCATCGCATAATAATACGCACGATGCGGCGCGCTTTCCGGCCCCTCGGTCACATACCGTGAAACCAATTTTTCCTTATCCCAACCATTAGGGTGTGCGCGTTTTTCATCAAACATGAGTATATATCCTTCAAATTATGTCAGAGTTTTTAAGCATAGATAAAAGCGAATGAAAACAGGTAAAAACCTAATCGTCTGTTTTAGCCTTCTTCTCATTAACGACAACAACCTCTTTTGGATCGTCTTCCGCCAAAGTCATCTCGTTATATCTACGGCGTATTTGAACACCGTTAGCAATAAATGGAATAACGATGTAACGATTCCCTGTTCCCATCACAACCAAATTGGCATAGCCAAGAATATACCCTGGCAACATACGTTCCAATTCAACGCTTTCAATCTTACTAAAGCGAATATCAACAACGTCAACTTGTAATATGCCATAGCGAACAAAAACCCGACGATCAGTCAGCACAAACAATAAAATCTCTCTCATGATTGTCGCATGAACAAACATCAAAATCGAAACAACGGCCAATAAAATACCAATCTCAATAACAACAAAAAGCGCAACCAGGATTGATACAATCAAAACCGCAATAGCCTTCCAATATATCCCGCCGCTAATAACGCCTTGCTCAATGACTGTCTCGCCATCAACAAGCATACTGTTAACATCGACACTAAACCGGCTAGATGCCTTAGCTTTGGCGCCCGAGCTTCGTCTTTTTCTCGAAGCGCTTTGCGCCTTCTTCTGCGCGCCATCATTTTTTTGTGTATCTGACATCTTATCCCCCTATACAGAACGAGCCTTCTCAATGGCTTGTCTAAACGCTATCGGGTTTTCAATCGGCGGCAAAATAACCTCACCAATCCCCATACCGCGCACAGCAAGCCGCCCATAATTAAAAATACGCCCCAAGACTGTCTGCAAAACATTCACCCCTTCAATACGGTCAATGCTCATCTCACCAACATTACGCGCAACCACGCCCGTCTTATATATAAGGCGCGTATCCGTAATCGCTATTTCCGTCGTTGCTTTATGCACCATCTTAATCGCAAAAGCATAAACGCCCATAACAAACATCAAAAACGCGCCCCCCTTAACGTATACAGGCAGCGCAGGGATCGCAACATTGATTGGAACATCATCAGGAAAATGCCCGAGGAATTTTTGCGCATAAATGCCGCCTATAACAACAAACACGCTAATAATCATACCAAACACAATCGACATAAATGCATTCACTGTATACATCCAATGAAAATGCCCGACATAAATAAGCTCTTCATCAGGGCCAAGTGATTGTTGAACATATAACATAAAGGTAAGTATCCAGAAAAATTAAACGAATATTAGCTTAGCGTGACTTAAAGCAACGCGCAATACAGCTTTTCTTTTAGTACAATCAATGAACCATGAATTATTAATTTAAAGCCCCTTAATCCCCAAAAGAAATACCGAGCGCCTTCGCCGTGTGCACAAGATCGCTTTTCGGATCAACAATGCGGCACCGCTTAATCGCATCTTTAATCGGCACGGAAACCGCCGAACGGTTTTGCCATGCGACCATGTGACCGAATTTTCCCTCATCAATCAAATCCACCGCCTTCACACCAAGCGCTAAAGCCAATAAGCGATCATTCCAATTTGGCGCCCCGCCGCGCTGCACATGCCCAAGAACAGTCACCCGCGTTTCAAAGCCCGTAGCTTCCGCCACTTTCGGGCCAAGATATTCGCCAATGCCGCCATATCGCGTTTCACCGCCATGATAAACAACCTGATGCTTATCACCGCTTGGCGTTCTGACGGCTTCGGAAACAACCATCAACGCAAAATTACGCCCCGCCGCCTTTACGGCCTTAATCTTCTCCGCCACCTTATCAATCGAATACGCGATTTCAGGAATCAAAATCACATCCGCGCCACCGGCAATCCCCGCATTCAATGCGATATGCCCCGCATCACGCCCCATAACTTCCAGAATCATCACACGGTCATGCGACGCCGCCGTTGGCTGCAAGCGATCAAGCGCCTCTGTCGCAACCGCAACCGCTGTATCAAACCCGACCGACACATCTGTCATATCCAAATCATTATCAATCGTCTTTGGCACACCAACAAAATTCAATCCGCCCTGCTCCGCAATACGGCTATGAATATCAAAACTGCCATCTCCGCCAATACCGATCAACGCCTCAATGCCAAGCTCGCCAAGCGCATCGATTATTTCCTGCGACCTGTCTTTAATGCTCCCATCTTCCATAGGATATTCAAATGGGTTCTTCGAATTCGTCGTCCCCAAAATCGTACCGCCGCGGCGCATGATGAATCCGTCAAAATCATCTGGCTTTAATTCCCGCACCTTATATGGGCTTTCCAACAAACCCGACGTCCCATTCTCAATGCCCGTCACCTTCCAACCAAGGCCGTGCGCATGATGAACAACCGCCCGCATCACCGCATTCAATCCGGCGCAATCGCCACCACTCGTAAATATCGCAATATGTTTTGTCATGATGATTCCTGATTATCCTTAAATTGTGTAGGTTGAAAAACGTGCGCGGGAGAGCACAAACGTGCAAAGATCTATTTTTATTATTACCAAACAACCGATTATGTGTTAATCTTTATTTTTAAGGTATAACAAAATTGCGCGATTTTACACCCATGATTGACGACGAAGACCTAGAAGCCAAGCTCACAGAATATCGGATCGAGCATAAAGCGCTCGACGAGATGATTGAACGCGCATTGCACAGCGATCAGCCAATCAATTTACTCCATATGCAACAGCTCAAAAAGAAAAAGCTGTGGCTGAAAGATATGATCCAAAAAATGGAAAGCGATCTCATCCCTGATGATATTGCTTAATCTTCTTGGTTGTTTTATAAATCACGCATGACACATTCAGACGAAAATCCAAAAATCGGCATTATCATGGGCTCCCAATCAGATTGGGACACAATGAAAGAAGCGCATGACATTTTGCATACGCTCAACATACCCCATGAATGCAAGATCGTATCCGCACACAGAACCCCTGACCGCTTGATTGAATACGCCAAAACAGCAAAATCACGCGGCCTAAAGGTCATTATCGGCGGCGCAGGCGGCGCAGCGCATCTGCCCGGAATGACGGCAAGCATGACCCCGCTTCCCGTCCTCGGCGTTCCCGTCGAGAGCAAAGCCCTCAGCGGCATGGACAGCCTTCTCTCAATTGCACAAATGCCCGGAGGCATCCCCGTCGGCACATTGGCAATCGGCAAAGCAGGCGCAAAGAATGCAGCCCTTCTCGCCGCCGCCATCCTCGCCACAACAGATGATACAATCGCGGCGGCATTGGATGAGTTTAGAGAAAAACAAACAAACAGCGTTGCCGACACCCCAGAATAATGAAACACGTCATTGCGAGGAGCAAAGCGACGCGGCAATCCAACTCCAGCACTTGACACAAGCACCATGGATTGCTTCGCTATGCTCGCAATGACGAAAGAAGAACGATGATGAAAACGAAAACTCTTGGAATTCTCGGCGGTGGGCAACTGGGACGAATGAGCGCATTAGCCGCCGCACGCCTTGGAATCTCTTGCGTTATCTTCACACCGGAAGAAAACAGCCCCGCCTCTCAGGTCGCGCAAAAAACAATCGTTGCTGATTATACGGACGAGCGTGCCTTACGCGAATTTTCCGAAACAGTTGATGTGATTTCTTATGAGTTTGAAAATATACCAGTAGAAACAATAACTTTCCTACAAAACCTTAAACCAGTTTATCCAGATGAAAAGCTCTTAAACGTCGCTCAGGACAGAATTGTCGAAAAAACCTACCTCAACAACTCTCAAATCCCTACTACACGCTGGGCGGCAATAAAAACCACAGAAGATATCGAAAAAGCCTTTAAAGATTGGAATTCATCCGAAGCAATAATAAAAACGACACGTTTCGGATATGATGGCAAAGGACAAGCCCGCATATCAAGGGATACAGATTTAGAAACGGTCTGGTCACAATTTAAAAACCAAGCGTTAATCATGGAAGAAATCGTCGATTTTGACTGCGAAATCTCTGTCATCATTGCGCGTGATATAAACGGCAATTCCGAAATTTACGGCCCCATGGTCAACGATCACAAAAACCACATCCTTGATCGCACAACCATGCCCTGCCCGCTTGATAAAAGCATTCAAGACAAAGCCAAAGACGCCATCCTCAAACTAGCTGATGACCTAAATCTGATCGGCGTGATGACATTAGAACTTTTCGTGACCAAAGAGGGCGAGATTCTAGCCAATGAAATCGCACCACGCACCCACAATTCCGGCCACTGGACCATTGACGCATGCGCGGTGAGCCAATTTGAAAACCATGTTCGCACCGTCTGCGGCCTCCCCGCCGCCCCCGCTGGACGTCATAGCGATTGTGAAATGATCAACCTGATCGGTGATGACGCCAAAGACGAAAACATCCAGCACTATTTAAACAAAGAAAACACTTGCCTTCACCTCTACGGTAAGCAAGATATTCGCGATGGTCGAAAAATGGGCCACGTGACTATTCTGAAGTCACACACCTAAAGTCATAATTTTGAAGTTAAAACACGAAGGATTAACAATGTCTCAAACACGCATCGAAACAGATTCAATCGGCGAAGTCGAAGTTCCCGCAGACGCTTATTACGGCGCGCAAACACAACGCAGCCTGCTCAATTTCGACATCGGCACAGAAAAAATGCCAACACCGCTTGTCCGCGCCCTCGGCATCCAAAAGAAAGCCGCCGCAATGACCAACATGGCGCAAGGCTCAATGGATGATAAAACAGGTAACGCCATTATCGCCGCCGCAGATGAAGTAATCGACGGGACATTAGCCGACCAATTCCCTCTCGCCGTGTGGCAAACCGGTTCTGGCACACAATCCAACATGAACGCAAACGAAGTCATCGCAGGCCGCGCTAACGAAGCACTCACGGGCACACGCGGCGGCAAAGACCCAATCCACCCCAATGACCATTGCAACATGGGGCAAAGCTCGAATGATACATTCCCGACCGTAATGCACATCGCCGCAGTCGAAGAAATCCACCATCGTTTGCTGCCCGCATTAGAAACTCTCCATAAGGCATTAGACGCAAAAGCACAGAAATTCGCCAAAATCGTAAAAAATGGTCGCACACACTTACAGGATGCAACACCATTAACACTCGGCCAAGAATTCTCAGGCTACGCCAAGCAAATCGAATATGGTATCGCCCGCGTAAAAGACACCCTTCCGCGCCTCTACCAACTCGCCCAAGGCGGCACAGCCGTCGGCACAGGGATCAACTCGAAGGTGGGCTTTGACGTAGAATTTGCGAAACAAGTCGCAGAAATTACAAAGCTGTCCTTCGTCACCGCCGAAAACAAATTCGAGGCCCTCGCCGCACATGACGCAATTGTCGAAAGCTCAGGCGCGCTCAACACACTCGCGGTGAGCCTGATGAAAATCGCCAATGACATCCGCCTGCTCGGCTCTGGCCCACGCTCTGGCATCGGTGAAATCATCCTCCCCGCCAATGAGCCAGGCTCATCCATCATGCCGGGCAAGGTCAATCCAACACAATGCGAAGCCCTCACAATGGTCTGCGCACAAATCATGGGTAACCACACAACCGTGTCCGTCGCTGGATCAAATGGCCATTTCGAACTCAACGTGTTTAAACCCGTCATGATCTATAACCTCCTCCAATCGATCCGCCTCATCGCCGACAGTGCGAAAAGCTTTACGGATAATTGTGTGGTGGGTATAGAAGCCGATGAAAAGCGCATCACCGCGATGATGGAAAACTCTCTCATGCTGGTCACCGCGCTAAACCCGCATATCGGCTACGATAACGCGGCAAAGATCGCGAAAAAAGCTTATGCCGACGGCTCAACATTAAAAGAAGCCGCCATTGAACTTGACCTGCTAACCGCAGAACAATTTGATGAATGGGTTGATCCACTCACCATGATTAAGCCACGCGATTGATAAAAGCTTTGATCAAATGATTAAAAAGCGATCCGTCAATATTTTAGGGCACCAAACCAGCATCTCGATGGAAGAAGAGTTCTGGAGCGCCCTAAAAATGATTGCGGACAAACAAGACATCTCAATCAATAAACTCATCGCAAATATAGACGACGCCCGAGAGGGGTATAACCTCTCGAGCGCCGTGCGCGTCTATATTTTAAGAAAACTCCAAGAGCAAACAGCTCTTTAGTCCGGCTATAATAATGAGCCGCCAGAATGAAACGATGGACGTCTCTTACTGAAACAAGCCTTTAATCACGCCTTCAATCGCCTCTTGCGCTTCCTGCTCTGGTGTTTTTTGAGCAGGGGCTTGTTGTTCTTGTTGAACCGGCTGCTCTACCGGTGCAGCCTCACCCGTTGTATTATCGTTAACTGGCGCGGGAGCGGCTTTCTTTTTGCTCGGCGGCAAGATACCAAATTTCTGCAAAGCATCACTCACATCGCTGCCAACCTTATCACCAATAAGCTCATTCAACTTCTCACCAAGCTTTTCGTTGAGATAAGTATCGAATATCCCCTTACCAAAGGTATTACCAGGATTATCAAGCGGCCCTTTAATCACAACATCAAACGGATCAACCTCTTTGGCTTTCTTAAGCGTAATCGTGTGCTTGGTATCAATATACCACCGTGGCAAATCTGCATTCCCCGTCGACACGATTTCCGCCGCAGGGCCATCAAGCGCCATGGAATTAATGCTGACAACACCATTCGCAATGCCATAATCACCCTTCACCGTATCAAACGCAGTCTCCCCGCCTGAAGATGAAGCATTCACAAGCTGTTGAACACGCGGCAATGGTTTATTGCTCTCAAGCAACGCCGAAGCAAGGCCAGCCAAATCAAACCCTTTCAAAACAACATTCGTTCCGTCAAGCTTAGCCGATCCATTCAAACTGCTCACCAATGCCTTTTGTGATACACCATTCCCCGCCACACTCATGGAGAGAGAAACGCGCCCATCCCCCTGAAGCTTACGAGATCCGGATAATGTCTCGGCCAGTTTGCCGATATTCACATTATCAATATTCGCATCCGTAGACATGCTCATCGGCGCGGTTGGTGACGCAGATGAAATCTTGCTCTGCAATGCAACCTGACCATCAAACAAGCCACCTTTAAGGTCTTTAATATCCAATGCACCATTTTGCATCATAATCTTAAGCGACGGTTTCGTAACATCCCATGTTTCATATATAAGGCGATCCGCCGCGATAGAAAAATCCGCATTCGCCGCATGCAACCAGCCAGAGTTCATCGGCGCATTTGACCACTTACCACCCGATGAATTTCCTGAACCGCCGCCGCTCTTGGCTGCTCCCTTATTGCTCTTAAGCTCAAGAGTGCCAAATGTTAGATCACCAGACGCATCCGGCTTTCCCGCACCGCCATCATAACGCAATGACCCCGCCATTGTTGTACCAAGCATTTTTGCGTTAATACCGCTAAGCGTAATGACTTTGCCATCCATCTTTACAACCGCGCTCGCATCAATGGGTTTAGACATCGCCGCAAAGTCAGGTGCAGACGCACCGAAACTCTCAAGGAATTTTGCCAAATTAGGATGCGCCACACGCACCTTTAAATTATCAACACCAGACGCGGCCATAAGCTCGTCCAATTTACCGCTAACCGTGAAATCCGCGCCGAATGCTTTCACCGTCGCATCAGTCGAAAGATTATCCATCGTCCCCTTTAGGTCAGCGCCAATTGTAACACCGCCCAAATTCTGCGGCCAGCTCTCGGTCTTTACATTTAAACTCTGCGCAAATGCATATGGATCGTCAACAGACGACGTAACCGAAAAATCAATCTCCGGCTTTGCCGCGCCCTGCTTGACATTACCACTCATTAACACCTTAAGATCATCAAGGTTCACGACACTGTCTTTGAGCGCAAAACGCCCCGGTTTTGCATCCCCTTTAATATAAAATTTCCCAATACGGGCACTGCTCGCAACAGGGATATTAGACTGACCCGTCAATGCCTTCACAAGATCACCAGTATTTTGAGTATTGGCCTGCACCGTAAATGAAAGCGTTGGATCAGAATAAACCTGCGCCCCATTTTTGGATGTTGAGCGTGACGCAAAGTTTAAATCCCCCTCAACTGACGCAGGGCCAGTGCCGGGAATATCCGCTGCACGCAAAGAAAACTGAAACGCTTTATCTTTCTTTGTTGCTTTCACACTCGTATTTTTAAGCAAAATTTGATTAAACAAAATTCCGCCCGTCTTCAGCGCAATATCCGCCTCAAAATCTTGCGGCAACGTAATGCTTTTGGGCATGATCTCCGTTAACATCAATAACGGATCATCTGACTTTTTCGCACCATTGGATTTCGGCAAAAACTTCGCCAAATCAATCACATCGCTGCCCTCATACGCGGCCTGAATGGACAATGGTTTAAGATCAAGCAACCCCTGCCCCTTAAATGAAGACGGACCAATTTTTACAACAGAATCTTTAATCGCCGCTGAATTTTGATTGGCTGATAACATCCCTGTGATCATAACATCTTCGGAAATCGGCAACGCCGCCGCCGCCATTTTAATCTCTGTCTTACCCTGCACATCATATGGAGCAACGATTCCCGCAACACCATTGAATGAAACATCATATGAACCATACTGAACCTGCGCCTTAAGCGGCAATGATCCTGCATCCTTGTTCATGGCCTCTGTATCAATATCGAGCTTAATCTCCTGCCCACCTAGCTTAAGTGAGCCTTTAGCCTCAAATGGCCCATTCAAACTTGACGCAGCAAGGTCAATATTGGCATCTGTAATTTGTGTATCCTTGCCTGAGCGTGCATCAAAAAACCGCAATGCACCGTTAGAGATGCTCACATTATCAAACGCAATATTCTGCCCGGCTCCGCTTTTTGGCTTCTCCGCAGCACCATCCTTAGGTGCAAGCAAAGCCTCAACCTCAGGAGACAACCAATTGCCTTTGCCCTCACGATTAACACGCAAATCAAAGACAGGCTTATCCAAACTGATATCTGTGACCTGAACCTGCTTCTTAAACAACGGTGCAATCGCAACCCCAACCGACAATTCATCAAATGTCGCAATCGGATCATTAGAAACAGATGGATTAACAACACGAACCCCGCTCAATTTCACATGCGGCGCAGGCAAAAACCCAACCTGAAATTCACCATTAATAGCGACATCATATCCTGTGCGCGCTTTAACCTGCGAAAGCCCTTGGTCTTTATATTTTTCAAAATCAATGAAGTTGGGCGCAAGCAAAAGCCCGACAACCAATAAAACCAAAATTGTAATGAATCCGAATACAAAGCGCATAATCAAGAGAACCTTTCATAGTATCGTGCAGTGATGTAAATGCTTATACGACAGGAAAGGTTCCCTACACAAGGAAACTAATGGTTATTCGTCTTTGTCAGAAAGTTGAAATTCGCGGATTGTATCAAGCAAATCATCTAATTTCGGTAAAACCGCGTTTTGAAAACTGCGCTGCTTGCTACGCGGCATGGATGTAAGGACATTTTGATATATAATGCGGCTCGTATCAATCAGATCATCAACATCCGATAGCTTTGTAACAAGCGCATTATTAACGCTCAATATTCGCTTGGTCAGCATGCCGACAATCGCGCTAACCATCGGGTCACTGTTTTTCAGCTTTTGTTTTAATGTCTGACGCGTAATCACAATAAGATTACAATCCTGATCCGCCATGACAGATGCGCTTCTCGGCTCATCAAAGATCAATGATAACTCACCAAAAATCTCACCCACACTAAATTTAGCAAGATCAATTTTATTGCCGTCATTATAAGTAAAAACAGAAACAGAGCCAGATTGTATCAAATACGCGCAATTACCCTCATCGCCCTCTTTGACGACTAACTTCCCTTTGGGAACGAAACAACGCTCCAGTACAATTGACTCTTTGGCCATAGATAAAATTCCACTTCAATAAAGCTTCGCTATATCCATTATGCCATATATTGACCACCATTTGCATCAAGAGTTGCACCAGTAATAAACGATGCTTTATCCGACGCCAAAAACCCGACAAGCGAGGCAATCTCTTCCGGCTTGCCCATACGCCCTGCAGGGATCAACTTCACAATGCTTTCAAGAATTTCTGGTTTAATATTGGATGTCATATCGGTTTCAATATAACCGGGACAAATTGCATTGACCGTAATCCCCTTTGTCGCCGTCTCAAGCGCGAGCGCTTTTGTAAAACCAAGAATACCCGCTTTGGCCGCCGCATAATTGGTCTGGCCAAACTGCCCCTTCTCACCATTGATGGAGCTAATGTTAATAATGCGCCCAAATCCACGCTCACGCATCCCGCCAACAACGGCGCGGCTCATGCTAAAACATGATGTTAAATTCGTCGCGATAACCGCATGCCATGCATCTTCTTCCATTTTATGCAGCACACCATCGCGCGTGATACCCGCATTGTTCACAAGCACATTCACCGGCCCAAGCGCCTCTTCAATCTTCGTAACGCCATCCTGACACGATGTGAAATCGGAGACATCAATCTGAATAGCATACCCGCCAAGGTCACGAAATTTTTGCGCCGACTCTTCATCGCTGCGATAAGCCGCCGCAACCTTATAACCATCGGCAATAAGCCCTTGTGAAATGGCCAAACCAATTCCGCGCGTACCGCCCGTTACAATCGCTACTTTAGACATATTTAATTCTCCGTTTTCCTAAATCTCTTAAATCGTTTTAATCAAATCAAGATCCGCGCCGCGCTCAACGCACATCGCAATCCCCATTCCACCGCCAATACAGAGCGTGGCTAATCCTTTACCCGCATCACGGCGCACCATTTCGTGCAACAACGTCACAAGAACACGCGCACCAGATGCACCAATCGGATGACCAAGCGCAATCGCCCCGCCATTCACATTAGTCTTCTCTGCATCAAACCCAACTTCCTGCATCACGCTACATGCCTGCGCAGCAAATGCCTCGTTAGATTCAACCAAATCCAGATCATCAACCGACCACCCCGCTTTTGCTAAAACTTTTTGAGACGCTGGAATTGGCCCCGTCCCCATAATAGAAGGATCAACACCAGCAACTGCATGCGCCTTAATCGATGCAAACACTTTAAGACCACGCTTGGATGCCTCCGATGCGCGCATCAAAACAACGCCCGCCGCACCATCATTAATGCCCGACGCATTCGCCGCCGTCACTGTGCCATCTTTTTTAAACGCAGGACGCAACTTACCAAGCCCCTCTGCCGTCACACCGCTGCGTGGAAATTCATCCGCATCAACCATAATTTCATCTTTGCGGGTTTTAATAACAACAGGCACAATTTCCGCCTTAAACTTACCCGCACCAATCGCGGCTTCCGCACGCTGTTGTGAGGTCGCTGCAAATTCGTCCTGACGCTCACGAGAGATATCGAATTTCTCCGCAACATTCTCCGCCGTGATTCCCATATGATAATCATTGAACGCATCCCAAAGGCCATCCTTAATCATGGTATCGGTCAACTCAACATTGCCAAACTTAACCCCCTCACGCATGAATGTCGCATGCGCAGAACGGCTCATACTTTCTTGCCCGCCCGCAATAACAATATTTGCATCACCATTCAAAATCGCCTGCACACCAAGTGCAATTGTCTTCAAACCTGATCCGCAAACCTGGTTAATTGTATACGCTGATTTTTCCTGTGGAATGCCCGCCGCGATCGCTGCTTGTCTAGCTGGGTTTTGTCCGGCCCCTGCGGTTAAAACCTGCCCTAAAATAACCTCGTCAACATCGCCTGCATCGACACCCGATTGCTCCAACAATGCATGAATAACTTTCGCACCCAATTCATGTCCTTGCAACGTGCTTAACGCGCCACCAAGATTTCCAATCGCTGTGCGTTTCGCTGCAACAATAACTACGGGGTCTGAATCAGTCATAAGATTTTCCTATCCATTAAATCAAAATTCGATGATAGCAACATACCCTTCGTAGAATATAATGCAAGAGTCCGTTTTAGTGGTTTTTAAAAATCCAATCGGCAATCGGCGACCAAACATCCGTGACCGCATGACCGCCTGCAATCATTCCAACATGCCCACATTTGGGATCATGAATTGTTGCACCATGGATCGCCTCATATAGAGCAAACGCCTCATCATACTCCACCAATTTATCGCGCGAGGACGCAATAATAAATGACGGCAAATTTATCGCATGCGCATCAACGTTTTGCGCACCCAATTCCCACGCATTGCATACAAGCTTATTCTCTAAAAACCATTCCTTCACCGCCGCGCCCCCTACCCCCGCAGGAAGTGGCACACCATCATTCAACCAATCTTCAACAGCAACAAATGTTTGCGCCGCATCACTATCCATATCCATCTTTGAAAACCGCGCAAATTTTTTCATCGCCTGCTCTGGGTATAATGATGAAAACAAAATCTGTAACCAATCAACTTTCATCTGTTTGTCATCTTGCAATGAAGTCATCAAGGACGGTGACCAAAATTTTACGCGGTTCAACATATCTTGTGAGCCCGCATGAAAATCCCATGGCGTCGCCATAAACATCAGCGACTTTAAATACGCATCATCAACCGCCGCAAGCCCCGCCAACATACTCCCACCCATGCAATACCCAAGCGCATGAATATCCCCACCAACATGCATCGCCAATGCCGCAACACATGCACGCATACGCGACAAAACAACACCGTCAAAATCCTGCATATCTGGGTCATTTAAAAAATCACCCCAATCCAATAAATACGCATCAATGCCGCGCGCACAAAAATACCGCAGCATGGATTGCCCTTCAGTAATGTCGAAAATATAAGACTTATTAATAAGCGATGGAATGAGCAAAACGACAGGCTTGCCACCTCCGTATTGATACCCTTCAAATTGCAAAACGCGCGACGTCTTTTTTTCAAACACCGCTTTTAAATGATCACTCTTTCGCACATAACCATGCGCCATATACATCTGTATGCCACGCAACATATCTTGAAATTCCTGCTGTATACCCGCAGCATCTTGCTCACCATTTTCAAACCGCTCCTGCCAATAGGAAGCCGCCATACTCATGTGCAATGATAAAATTCTCGGTGTCGTTCGCATGCCTATTTATACCGCAAAAAAATCACGCCAGCCAGCACGTTAAAAAATTAAAAATTCGCAGCGCAACAATTGTTTCTTTTCAAACCCGTTTTAGTATGTAATATTACCAACAATTCTACGCAGCAAATTTTAGAAAAGAGGACATGAAAATGGCCAAGACAAAACGCGGACCTAACGATCCAACTATCATTAAAAAATATGCGAACCGACGTCTATATGACACGGGGCGGAGTAGCTATGTAACACTCGACGATCTATGCGACATGGTAAAAGAAGGCCATGACTTCGTCGTTCAAGATGCAAAATCAGGCGAAGATTTAACGCGCTCTGTGCTAACACAAATCATCGTTGATCAAGAATCCAAAGGCGAAGAAAATCTTCTTCCCACTGATTTCTTGCGCAACCTTATTGGTTTTTATGGCGGCGAAAACGGCAGCATGATTCCAAATTATCTTGAGCAAACAATGGACATCTTCGTCAAAAACCAAGAACAAATGAAAGAGCACATGAGCAGCATGCAAAGCATGTTTCCAAAAGTGCCCGGCGTTCCAAAAATGACCGCCATGCCAGGTGGTGAAGCCATTGAAGAAATGAACCGCAAAAACATAGAAATGTTTGAGCGCACAATGAAAATGTTCAACCCTTCATACAACGCCAAAGAAAACGAAAACTAAGATTTTCTAAAAAGAAATCCCTCCAATAAAAAACGCCCTGCTTCCATAAAAGTCAGGGCGTTTTTGTATATATCAAAAAATCTTTTTTTAGGAATCTCTCCACCGCGCAAGGCTTGCAAAAATCTTATCGCGCACCGACATCGCCTGCCCCATTTTATCTGCTTCGGTTTCGTGGGCAAGAACGGTGAATGTATCGCCTTCATTATAAAACACCAATGAAGCACTAGAGCTAATATTCGCACCAACACATGCGATCTCGTAACTATCAACACGCATCGCACCACTCTCCGTAGAATCATCTGGGAAAATCGCAAAATCACCCGGGCAACGTGCCTCTGTTTTCATGAGATAGTCTTTAACATACTCATCAAATTGAGCGGAGTTGGAAATAGAACGCTGCTCACCTGATCCATATAAACCACCAGTGCGCCATTGATACGCGCCATCCTTATCAGCAACCGCCGTGACCTTACTAACGCCAGAGATATGCGCCATAGACAACACGCGCTCAACCGCATTACCGCCTTGCCCCGCATCCGCCATCATTGGTTCTTCAATCGCAACAGGGCTACTCATAGGCTGCTTAATCGATCTCGGCATCGCAGCAATATCATCAAAGCTCTCTTGAGCGTCAGCCGTCGCAACGTCGCGTGCAGCATCTTCCCCTTCAACAGCAATCCCCTCAAACGGGTCTTGGCTCATTTTCATCTCGACATCTTCATCTTTGCCATCACGCGCAGCAACAAATTCCTTTGCATCATCAACCGCATTATCATTGGCAATCTCTTGCTCAACATCATCGTCAAGCGAAGGCAACTCGTCTAGCGCCTGCGTACGACTAATCACAGCATCAATATCAGCATCTTCCGAAACAGGATCATTCAAGACCTCAACATCAACAGGCGGCTCATTGATAACGGCAACGTCTTCTTTATTGTTGAGGCTACGCTTAAGCTGTTCTTCATATATCTGCGCCTGATTGAGATCACGATCCATAAATTCCTGCGCATCTTCAACAATATCTGGCGTCTCTATAACTTCAACTTGCGCAACTTTCTCTTCAACTGGGCCAACCTCGTCGCCCGCCGCGGGCTCCATTTGCGCCAAAGTTTCTGCGAAAGAAACATCCTCTTGAACGCTCTTTTTCACATTCGCAGCAACAGGCTTAGAGCGCGGCTTAGGCGCAGCAACCGCAGAAGCAGACGCTAAAATAACCTTAGCGTCTGGCTCTTGATGTACATCAGCTTCAGCTTTCGCAATTTTCATCGGCTCATCTGCAGCACCTGAGGTATTCGAAGCCATCAATTGCGCCGCCAAATCCAACTGCCCCTTTAACGCTACATTCTTCGCAAGCACACGCTCAACTGTACTCTCTTGTTCTTTAATATAGGCTTGTTGGTCTTCAGCCTTGGCAATAACAGATGACAAGCTTCGTCTCAGAGCAATATTCTCTTTCGCCAAATCCTTGTTGACGCTCATCTGTGCAGCATCCTGTGCTGACGCAAGTGTTGTCGCTTCCTGTTTAAGCGCAGCATTCTCCGCCACCACCTGCGACAATTCATCGCGCAAAGACGCAAGCTCCTGCAACTTATCTTCTTTATCAGTTAAAGCAGCTTTCAAACTCTCTACCTCACCGCTTAACGCGGACATTTCAGTAACCTTCCCCTGAACCTCGGCTAACTTCACCTCAAAACTATCATTAAGCGCTTGAGCGTCTTCAAGTTTAGCCAAAAGTTCCGCATTAGACTCATTTGCCTGCGCCATAAGAGCGTTATCACGTTCAAGCTTCGCCTTTTCATCCTTCAAAGCATTGTAATCACCAATCAACGATTGCAAACGCTCAGGAACACCATCAAACGCAGCAATTTTTTCATCTTTGGACGCAATCTCTTCTTTTAACGCACTAACATCATCTAAGACGCTCGCAAGAGATAGATTTTCAGAAATCTTCGCATCTAAAGAAGACTTTAACTCTGTATTTTCCGCCATCAAAGCGGCAAGCTGTTCTTGTTGCGCGGCTTGTTCGGATTGACTCTCCGCCAAAGCCTCGTTCAATGCGTCCAATTTTTCGCTCAAACCATCAACAGAGGCCAAATCAACAGCATCAAGCTGCCCCTTTATAGACGCGTTTTCACTCTCTAATACAGAGATTGCCTTGCTTTGCAAAGACGCTGTCTTCTGTGCCTTATTTAATTTTGATTGCAATTGCTGATTTTCATTCTCAAGCGCAGCAAGATCCTGCTCATCAAACGCAGGAAGAGCACTCGCAATTTTTTCTTCTTTTTCTTGAAGCTCCTGCTTAAGAAGAAGATTATCGCCACGCAACGAGGCCAATTGCTCCGTCAAAACATCAATTTTCTGAGCATCTCGCTCATCCGCAGTTTGCGCCAAACGCAAATCATCAATTTTAGAACGCAACATCGCAACCTCACGCAAATGCCCGGCTTGAATCTCTGCTATTTTCTCATGATCCAAACGAAGCGCCGCTTGTTCACCAACGCTCACTTGCTCTTTAAGAGAGCGATTTTCACTTTCAATTTGCTCGATACGCGAACGAAGCTGTTGGGTAAGGTCTGAATTTTGTGCCTCATTAGTCAGCGCGACCTTCAATGATTTGTTTTCTGCCTGCAGCTGCTCAATATTACTCTCATATGATGAAACTTCAGCACTGGCCAATCCGGCCTTTGCCTCTTTCAAACGGTTATTTTCCGCCAATAACGCATTGACGCGCTCTTGAAGTTGCCCAACCTCTTGTGACACGTTTGATTTGCGCGCTAGCTCCTTGCTAAGCCGCGCATTATCCGCAGCCAAAAGAGCCAATTTATCATTGCGCAGTTCCATCTCACCCGCTTGAAGCTCGGCCTTAAGCTTAAGGTTCTGGGCTTGCAATTTTTCAACGCGTAAAGAACTATCGGACAGAGAAGGAGGTGTATCTGCACGCGCAATAGGCAATTCCTCGCGCTCCACATCCACTATTTTCGCCTGAAGAGACGTATTTTGATTTTCAAGTGAACGAATACGATCATTCAACTGCGCAATAAATTCTTGGTTACTATGACTTTCAACTTTGGTCTCAAATGACACCGGTGCCTCTGAACCTGCGGCTGGTTGCACGGATGATGCCAAACATGAATTTAATTTGGTCTGCCCGTCTGCTATATCTGAGATATTGAAAACATATGATTTACCCGCAGCCTCAACACGCAACATACCAGTACGGTCAATAGCACTAAAAAAAGCTTCATCACGCCCTAAACGGATGACAAATGCTTGCTGTGATGCAGGACTAATTGAATAATCTCTCTGCTCACCTGCACCCGGATCAAGCGTAACCTTCATCAGGTTAGCCGTATTAAATATAGGTTTTTGCAAATCGAGTGCGAAAGACGTCTCCGTGCCTTGATTGCGTGCAATTGTTAAAATCGCATTGCCTTCATACCGCTTAGCAACCGCGCAATATCCTGCCTCCCCCGATGACGGGCTGCCCGCAACCTTTGTGACTGCCCACTGAGAAGAAGGACTGAGAAAAACTCCCTTTTGTGCGAACGCCTCTGGCACATGCGATGCCGTAAAAAAAAGACCAACGCTAGCCGCGGATGTTAAAAGGATATAACGCATTTGCATAAGGAGACTCCGAACTGGAAATTTTTTAATTATTGCCGCGATTCAAAGAAAGGAAATATAAAGCAGAATCACAACACGAATCATGCCACATATCCCGACATTCCTCAAGACATGCCTCTTTATGAAAAAATGAAACCTAAATAAGAAAACCCTAATTTAACAAGGGTCTTACTCGGTAAGGATGCTCAATATGCGCGTACCTGTCACAGGGTCGGTTGTTAGTTTACCAACCGGACGAATTGCATCCCCATCATACTGCGCCAACAATGCCTCAACAGAAGCCGCATAATTACCATTCATAGAGATCGGCGCCTGAAGGTTAAAATTCTGTGTCGTCTTCCATAAAAATCCAACGCCCTCCGCGCGAGACCAGCTACGCAAAACATCTTCGAGCGATTCTCCTGCCTGCGCAGAAGCCTGGCTAGGAGCATGACGCTGAATCGAGGCAGAAGGATTAGCCCCTTGCATATTTTGCTGAACAGGATATGGAATAACCGTCAACCCCGCTGCCTCGTAATCAACTTGACGCGACACTTTGCGCTCGCGCGATGGTTCAACTGGCTTAACCTGTGTTTCATCATTTAAAATCACCGCGTTTGATTTAACCAAACCCAAATCAGATGCGCGCACTTCAAGAACCTCACCATCCTCTGAAGACGGCAAAGGTGTCATACCAACTGGATTATTTTCAGCAGATGCAGATTCAAAAAGAGGATCAACATTAGAAATTTCAGTCTCTAAAAGTACATCTGCATCATTAAGACCATCAAGAGCCGCCTGCGACTTGGTCTTGGTCTGCTGATCCAACGCATCTTTTGCTAGAGCCAGTTCAGCCTGCTTACGCTTTTCTTCTTCAATCGCCTTTAGCTTTTGCGCCAATTCAATATTCTGCTCTTTTAACGCCTCAACCTGTGCCTGCTCACGAGCCTTTGCCTCATTCTCTGCCTGAACCGCTGCAATGCGCTCATCTTCCAAACGCTGAGCTTCTAACTTTGCTGCCAATATTGCATTCTCACGCTCTAAAGCCGCCGCATCTTCACGCTGCTGTTTAATCTTAAGCGCCTCTTGCATCTTCTGTTTTTCAAGCGCTTGCGCTGCCTCCGCAACCTCACGCTGCTTCAGTTTTTCAGACAATATCTCGTTTTCAACCTTCAGGCGCTCCATATCTTGCGCCAATGCCTGCGCCTGCGCCGCATCTTTTTCCGCGCGCGCAGCCAATGCCTGCTCTAATTCTGCCTTTTCTTTTTGCAGGCGAAGCGTGTCCGCTTTAGCTTGCGCCTCAATGGCTTGTGCGCGTTCAAATTCTAATTCTTTTTCTTGCTGAAGACGCGCCGCCTCAGCCTTGGCCTGCGCCTCTAACGCCTGTGAACGCTCTCGCTCCGCGGCTAATTGCGCCTCGCGCTCTGCTGCAAGCGCTTCATACTCACGCTGAAGACGCACAGCCTCTTCATTCGCGGCACGTTCCATCGCGCTTAAACGCTCTTTTTCTTGCGTCAATTCAAGCGCCCGCGCTTGCGCATCTCGTCTGACTTTTTCCGCGCGTTCACGCTCCGCCGCTAAGGCTTCCTTTTCGCGCTCAAGCCGAATAATGTCCTCTTCCGCTTCTTTCGCAAAAACTTCAACCGGCTCCGGCGTCACTACCTGAGGCTCTTGAACACTCAACGTGCCCGCCTTTTGCATGGGATAAGGATTGATATTAAGAGGCTGGGCATGAGACGTCGTTGATAGAAGACTGGCCGCACCAAATGCGAGCGTTGAAATCAAAACACGTGACATATTATATCCCTTAAATTCTCGAAACTAATTGGAGCTTAAACAAACGACACAAGAATTCAAGCGCAGAGTAAATACTTATGAGAGTTTTACACCAAACGACACTATTCAGATGTTTCAAGCTTATGCGCAAGCGCCGCCTCAAGGAACATATCCAAGTCCCCATCAAGGACAGCTGCCGAATTCGTTGTCTCCGCTGCCGTGCGCAAATCTTTGATCATCTGATATGGATGCAATACATAAGAGCGAATTTGATGCCCCCACCCAATATCCGTTTTTTCTCCATGCGCCGCGGCAGCATCTTGCTCACGCTTTTGCATCTCGGCCTCATAAATTTTAGCCTTCAAAAGCGCCATCGCGTTCGCCCGGTTTTGATGTTGTGAGCGCTCACTCTGCACCGCTGCCACAATACCTGTCGGGATATGCGTGATGCGCACCGCGCTGTCTGTCGTGTTCACATGCTGACCGCCCGCACCGCTAGAACGATACGTATCGACCCGTAAATCTTTATCCTCTAAATCCACTTCCACCGTATCATCCAAGACAGGAGAAACCGCAACTGAAGCAAAAGAAGTATGGCGCCGCGCACTGGAATCAAACGGTGAAATCCGAACCAAACGATGCACCCCGTTTTCAGATTTCAACCAGCCATAAGCCTGATCCCCTTCAATACTCAACGTCGTGGATTTAATCCCCGCCTCTTCACCGTCGCTACGCTCTAGAACCGAAACTTTATATCCGCGCTGCTCCGCCCATCTTGTATACATCCGCAAGATCATCTCGGCCCAGTCCTGAGCCTCGGTTCCACCTGCCCCCGCATTCACCTGAAGATACGCATCATTGCCGTCAACCTCACCCGACAATAAACTCTTCAAATTCTGCTTCTCGGCTTTAACCTGTAATCCCTTGAGAACAGCTTCAGACTCGGCAACAATCTCCTGATCACCCTCTTCTTCACCCATATCAATAAGGTCAATATGATCGGCAAGCGATTGCTCAATGCCTTTTATCTCGGAAATTTGCGCATCTAATCGGTTGCGCTCTCGCATAATTTTCTGCGCTTTTTCAGGATCATTCCATAAATCAGGATCTTCGCTTAACGCATTAAGCTCCTCAAGACGATGCAAAGACACATCCCAGTCAAAGATGCCTCCTCAGAAGCACCAAAGATGCCTCTATCTGATCTACAATGTTTTGAATATCTGCACGCATAAAAAACTTTTACGCGGCAACGGCCTGTTCTTCAAGCAATAAAGTCTTTAAAAATTCAGTCATAGGCTCAAGATCACCATCAAGCACCAAAAGGTTATCACGCCCCTCTTCGGCCGCAATCTCGGCAAATGCCAAAAGCTCAGAGGCTTCATTCACCAAACAAACCGGCTTATTGCTCTCATAAAAACCACGCAAGAAACGACGTGTATGCGCAGTCAATTGTAATTTCTCAATGCTTCGCTTACCACCAGGCACAACCACCGCCGAATAATCCACCGCCAAAGATTGATTAAGCGCCTGATCAGCGGCAAAGTTAAGCCCCCAGCCATGCTCATTGAGCGAACTCACCAATCCTTGATCCATCCCTATAATACGCGTATCCCCACCTAATGCCTGAACAATTTTTTGCGCGCCGATCAAATCTGTTTCATTCAATCCATTAGCGGCAAGAAATGCTACTTTGTGTCCAAGAAGAGGTTTTTGCATATTGAGAGTACTCCTGTTTTCAATTATTATTGCTTTTTTGTGAAAGATAGTTGCAACGGTATATTGCCCCGCAACAAAAAGAGTCAAGACTTTTTTATGAATAACGCCGCCAATTAAACGTCAATCACACCTGTTAAAGCAATAAATAGAATGACTATTCATATTTATTCACAAAATAAACAGAATTTACCTAAAGCTTCTTTACAATACTCAAAGAGCCTATTAAAACCCTATTATTAATCAGAATTTATACGCTTGTGTAAGGAGCAAAATTATATGAAGACGATACGCAAATTCACATTGGTCGCAGGATTGTTGGCAATGTCCGTAACATCAGGTTGTACCGCATTTAACAGCTTTAGTGAAGTTGACGCACTCAACGAAGCACAAGCAGTTGGTAGCCCATTCACACAAGCACTAGCTAACGAATACCGCACCTTCGCAAATTCCGAATTAAAAGACATGTTCGACTATCCCGATGCACTTCACTTTGCACGCAAAGGCCTTGCCGCTGCATCTGGTGACACCGTATTGCCAGAACCAGTTAGTGACTGGAACCTGAGCGAAGCGCATCTTTTGGAACTTGGCGCCGCACGTGGCCGCTTGATCCTTGCATACGACCTCGGCGCACGCGAAGTTGCACCTGAGCTTTCCGCACGCGCTCAAGCGAAATTCGACTGCTGGATCGAAAACCAGGAAGAAAATTGGCAAAATGATAACATCAACGCTTGTAAGAATGAATTCTTAGAAGCCATCAACCAACTTGAAGGTTCACTTGCGCCGGCTGCTCCTATGCCTGTCGCAGAACCAGTAGCAGAGCTCAGCCCGTTTGACGTTGATGCAAATGCGCCAATGGCCGTTGAAAACGCGATGTATCTTGTATTCTTCAACTGGGACTCATCACAACTTGGTTCCGGTGCATTAAATGTTCTTGACGCAGTGGCAGAAGAAGTCGCCGCGAACCCACCAACATCAATCAATGTAACGGGTCATACTGACACATCTGGTTCAACCGCTTATAACGAGCGCTTGGCTGTTCGACGTGCAGACAAAGTTAAAGCAGCCTTGATGGAGCGCGGCGTACCTGCTGAAATGATCCAAACTGGCGCAATGGGTGAAAGCGACCTTCTTGTTGCAACACCTGACAATGTCCGTGAACCAGCAAACCGCCGTGTGAACATCTCGTTCAACTAAGGCAACACGAAATAATCAAATTTAAACCGGAGTGCATATTAAACCATGTGCTCCGGTTTTGTTTTTGCAGTACACTACCAAAGCTAAACGAGCGCCAAGCCAAGAGAAAGCGACTATAAAATGGATTTAAGACCCATATTATACGTGAATGGATTATTGATCTCTATTCTAGTGATAAGCATGTTTCTGCCCATGCTTGCTGACCTTTACTTTGGCAACCCTGACTGGAAAGTCTTCTTACTCTGCATCGTCATCACAGCCTTTTTTGGTGGATCACTAATCCTTAGCAATGCTAGCCTTGCCCATAAGATCAGTGTAAAGCAGGCATTCATCCTGATCTCGTCAGTATGGTTATCACTGTCTCTGATTTCCGCTTTACCGTTCAAATTAAGCGCAATGGATCTTTCCTTCACAGACTCCTTCTTTGAGGCGATGTCAGGCATCACCACAACCGGATCAACCGTTATCACAGGCTTAGACACAGCCCCACCAGGAATCCTCCTCTGGCGCGCGATCCTGCAATGGCTTGGCGGGATTGGAATCATCATCATGGCAATGTCCGTGCTCCCCTTCCTCAATGTCGGCGGCATGCAAATTTTCCGCACCGAACTCTCCGAAAGCGAAAAAGTCCTCCCCAGAACCGCACAACTCGCTAGTTCAATCGGACTAATCTATCTCTTTTTGACCCTTATGTGCATCATCGCCTATATGATGAGCGGGATGCAGACCTTTGATGCACTGGCGCATGCACTCACCACAATTTCAACTGGCGGTTTTTCGACATATGACTCCTCTTTCGCGCATTACGAAAACATGTCGACCGAAATCGTGGCCATCATCTTCATGGTCGCTGGCGGCCTGCCATTCGTGCTTTATCTCAAAGCCGCCCAAGGCAACATCCGCCCCATGTTCACCGACACACAAGTGCAAGGGTTCATCGGCATGCTTATCGCAAGCATAACCGCAACATCAATCTACCTCGTCATAAACAACATCATGACACCAGGTGATGCCGTATTACACTCCGCATTCAACATCATCTCACTGGTCACAGGCACAGGGTTCGCCAATTACGATTACGGCCAATGGGGTGGATTTGTCGTAGCATTATTTTTCATGCTTATGGTTGTCGGCGGATGCGCGGGATCAACATCATGCGGCATCAAAATTTTCCGCTTTCAGGTGTTCTACGCCGTCGCAAAAGTACAAGTTCAAAAACTCATCTACCCCAACGGCGTATTCATCGCCAATTATAACGGCAGACCCATTGCATCGGATGTCCCCATGTCAGTAATGAGCTTCCTGTTCCTCTATGCGCTGTCATTCGCGATGCTTGCTATCGCGCTATCATTCGTTGGGCTTGATTTCATCACCGCAATGTCCGGCGCAGTGACATCAATCTCTAATGTCGGCCCGGGTTTAGGCGAAATCATTGGCCCAAGCGGCACATTCCAATCCCTTCCAGACAGCGCAAAATGGATCCTCTCATTTGGCATGCTGATTGGCCGCCTTGAGATATTCACGGTTCTCGTGATGCTTTCACCGCATTTCTGGAAATCATAAAATAATGATATAGTTCAAAGGAATAAAACCGTTAAAGGTTCATTTCATCACGCACGATCCGCGTCACTTCAGGATCAAGAATATTGAACATATCCTCAATCGCATCAAACCGCTGTTGATCCCGCTCAACCAAAGAATCATGCTCGGATATATTCACGACCTTCTGTGCCTTTAAAACGCGTCCATAAATGACACGCCCCGAAGCATCAACATGCTCCAAACGCACAACAAGGTTCATCGCATAACGGTTCACATGGCCCACGCCGACTTTTTGCCAGATGCGGCTGCTCGCTTCTATCAACTCATGCTCAACATAAGAATCCTCAACACGCACGACCAACCGACCGTTACCACCAATCACATCCAGCTTATTCCCAAAATAAGCCTTTACCTTATCATCCAAAGAGACAGGGAAATCCGCGCTATAATCATCGCCTCGGTCATCCTCAACGACAACATCAACCGATTGCACAGCAATGGGTAAACGCTGAATATGCGCAAATGTTTGAACCGGCATCGGCATACCATGACGCACCTTGCCAAGCGGACGCTCACACGCCGTCAAAGCCAACAAACAAAGAGGAACAGCAAAATAATATTTCATATAAAGAACCAACCAAAAAGATTAAAGGAATTAGAGAGATTGCAGATCATCAGGATTAAAACGATAAACATGGCTACAAAATTCGCAGCGCATCTCGATCATACCATCAACAGCGATATCATGCATGTCTTCTTCTGACATACTCGACAAAACATTACGCACACGCTCCTCGTCACATCGGCATTTATGCTGAAGATTAAGCGGCTCAAATACACGCACACCTTCCTCGTGATACAAGCGATGCAGCAAAGCATTCGCATCCAAATCCGCATCAAGCATCTCGTCATCGCTCGCACTCTCTAAAAATGCGATTGCGCGTGTCCATGCATCATCATCAATATCATGCGCATCTTTACCACCCTCATCGGGCAGTTCCTGTATCATAAGGCCGCCTGCCCGCCACACACCATCGCGCTTGCCGACAACCATTTTAACACCAGTATTAATCTGTTCAGATTGGTTAAAATAATGCTGCGCGCAATCAATCAAGCTCTCTCCAGCCAAATCAACAATCCCTTGATAGCGCTCGCCCTGCTCCTGATCCACCGTAAAGGCCATGTAGCCAGTGCCCAAAGCCTTAGACAAAGCAATATCATCGCCCTCGACGCTCACCAACGCCTCAAGCCGCTCCACATCAAAAGCCGCGCAACCGCGCAAATCCCCGTTGGATTTCATATCCGCAACCAACATCGAAATGGGCCCATCGCCCTTGGTCTGCAATGTAAAAATACCATCATATTTCAACATAGACGCAAGCAGCACAGTCAACGTCATCGTCTCCGCGACCAATTGCGCAACAACAGGCGGATAATCATGCGCATTGAGCACCTCATCCAAAACATCCCCCATGCGCACACAACGACCGCGCAGCGCATTGGATTCCAATTGAAATGTCTGCACAACATTATCCCCAACCTCATCAGAAAGGTCATTGGCAGGCAAAATAGCAGGATATGTAATGTCGGAAATATCGCTCATAATTTTATATTATACCATCAAATCAAGCTTTTATCTTATAACCGGTGCGTAACATCCAAAGACATAGCGTGGTCAAAAACACATTAATGCCAATTAAAACCAATATGCCAATAACAATATTGCCATCCGCTTGGCCGATAAATGAGTATCGGAACCCATCAATCATATAAAAGAACGGGTTAAAAAGCGCAACCTCACGCCAAATCCCCGGCAATTGATTGATCGAATAAAATGTCCCCGATAAAAACGTGAGCGGCGTCACAATGAAATTCGTTACCGCCGCGATATGATCAAATTTCTCCGACCAAATCCCCGCCGCAATACCAAGCGATCCCATCATATATGTCCCTAAAAGCGCATATAAAACGATCAAACCAATATGATGAAAGCTCAAAGGAACAAAAACCTGCACCACACAAACCGTCACAAACCCAACAACAACACCGCGTATAACAGATCCAGACACAAACCCGACAAAAATCTCCAACGGCGATAATGGCGGCATCAGCACATCAACAATATTGCCCTGCACTTTCGATATCACAAGCGACGATGACGTATTGGCAAACGCATTTTGCACCATCGTCATAATAATCAAACCAGGCGCCAAAAACGCCATAAAGGAAACATCCCCCACGCTGCGCTGTATTCCGCCAAACGCAAGCGCGAAGACCGTGTAAAACAATAATGTCGTAATCACCGGCGCGACAATTGTCTGCGTATAAACATTGAGAAATCTACCAACTTCGCGTTTAATAAGCGTAAGCAGGCCGATCATATTCATGCCTTTTATCAATTTAACCGAGAGTTCTGTATTCGTGCTCATTTATATATCCTATTAACTGAGTATAAGAAATTAAGCATCCTATGGACGATAGCAACCCCGAACCATACAAAACCAAAAAAAAGCCGTATAAAAAACGCGAAAAACGCCCGCCTAAGAAAATCAGCGAGCGATACTTGCGCAATTCCGGCATGTATTACCTCGAACGCTTCACCGCAAGCTCTGGTCATTTCAAAACTGTCATGGCACGCAAAATCAACAAATCATGCTACCACCATAAAGACCAAGACCGCGAAGAATGCCTCGCAATGCTTGATAAGGTCACCGAAGACCTGCTCAAACAAGGTTATCTTGATGATGACGGATATGTCCGTGGCATGGTTACCTCACTGCGCCGCGCAGGAAAATCAAAAAAAGCCATCATTGCAAAGCTCGCGCAAAAACGCGTTCCCACATCCGACATTGAAAAAGCCTTAGAACATTTCGACACTGAAAACACAGAAGACCCAAGCGAAGCCGAATTCTTTGCCGCCATCACCTTTGCCCGTAAAAAACGCTTAGGCCCCTATGATGAGAGAGAAAAATACGAAGACGTAAAAGCTTTAGCCATACTAGCGAGAAACGGATACAGCTACGATACGGCTCGGCGCGTATTGAATGTAACAGAGGATGAAATTTATGAATTAGGATACCGCGTGTATTAAATATCTTGCACTTGGTTTTCTGACTGAGCGGAAAAGTTTTTACGCATAACAACACGATCTTTCGGGAATATTGCCGTAGCCGTCGTGCCAATCCCCTTTTGAGAAACAAGGTCAAGCTCAGCGCCATGAAGCTTAAGCAGAGCATCAACAAGCGTAAGACCAAGCCCTGTCCCTGACCCACCTCGATCAAGCTCGCTATCGACCTGCCCGAATGGTGATAACGCTTTTTGAATCTCACTCTCATCAAGCCCAATCCCCGTATCAGTAACGGATACATGCAACGCTCCATCACGGTCGACCTCATATGATAAAGATACACGTCCGCCTTTCGGGGTAAACTTCACCGCGTTCGACAACAAATTCATCAGCACTTGCTTAATCGACAAATCCTCACCAATAATTTCAGGCATCCCCGCAAGGTTATTCGTCACCGTAATACCAGAAGACTGAATCTTACCACTTAACAAATCAATACAAGCCCCTGCAATTGCATCAACTCTGATCTGACTCTCATTTAAATTCTGTTTACCAGCCTCAATCTTAGAGATATCAAGTATCTCATTAATAACATTCAACAAAGTTTTACCGCTCTCGTTAATGTCCTTTGCATATTCCAAATAAGCTGGCTGCTCCAATTTCCCAAGAACCTCCCCCTTAATCATCTCAGAAAAGCCAATGATAGAATTCAATGGCGTCCGCAACTCATGGCTCATATTGCTCAGAAACTCTGACTTTGCCCGGTTCGCCAAATCCGAATGCATCTTAGCTTCCTGCAGCGCAATCGCAGACAGTTTACGCACGGAAATATCTTCGATACTGCCTTCGAAATAGAGAATTCCGCCTGTTTCATCGCGAACGGTGTGAATATTTTCATTCACCCATATTTCCGTTCCGTCGCGGCGCTTTACAAGAACCTCATGGTTATTAACCACCTCGCTCTTCTCAAGGTTACGTATAAATGCAAGACGCTCATTGGTATCAACATAAACATCCTTATGTGCGTTCTTAACCTCACGCAAAACCTGTTCGGGGCTATCATACCCTAACACATCTGCCATTGATGGGTTGGCGCTCAAATAAAGCCCCTCCGGCGTCATCTGAAAAATCCCGCCCGCCGCGTTTTGAACAATATTACGATATTTACGCTCCGCCTCACTTAAGGCACGCTCTGCGCGCCTGCGCTCTTCAACATCCGTAAATGTCCCAACAAGACGACGCCCATCCTCATCGTCCTGATTAATCATCGAAACCGATAACTCTGCCGCACGAAACGTGCCATCAGACGTACGAATACGCGTAAATTTACGAAATGAGTTTACACGCCCCTGCACTAGCGACTGGAAATCGTCACGAACATCATGCTGGTCTTGCGGGTGCAGTATCTTAAACAACTCCAAACCGAGAGATTGCTCGATATCAAAACCTGTGATCGTCGGCCACCGCGCGTTTAAGAATAATATTTTCCCATCAATATCGGCTTCAAAAATAATATCCGACACCGAATCAATAATAACGCGATTTTCACGATCCGCGCGACGCGCCGTCTGATTCAAAAGCTCACGTTTACGGATCTCTCCCTGCAAAGCCTCGTTCTTATTTGTCAGATTTTTGTTAACAACAGAAAATTTGAGCGCTTGCATATGATTAGAGCGCAAATGTAATGTAATTGTAAAAGTCAAAATCAAGCAGAACCCAAGGACAAAATACGGCATAAGCTCTAGCAGCAACATATCGTCTTTTTTATAAAAATGACTATTAATTTCTAACGTTCTGGCCCCAAAATCCAAATCAAAACTCTGCCCCGCATCATAATCCGCCTGCTGTAAAACTTTCTCCCGCTTAAAATCAAAAAACACCTTACCATCTTCTATGTCACGAATACTCAAGGTGGATACCAACTCATTGACATTCAGCTTACGGGTCTCAAAAACATGATCCAAATGCGTAAATGCCAACAAAACGCTCGTCTCACCCGATGTTGTCTCGGTCGCCTTGACCAACGCAAAAACTGCCTTTTGCGTTGCGGCACTGGAATATGGCACCAAAAACAATTTATCACGCTCGCGCATCGCGTTGCGTATAGCTTTCTGAACGCCTGTGTTTTTCAAAACATCCGTAAAACCATCAATCTCGGCATTAAATAAATCCTCATATAACGGCAATAAAGACCATTCATCATCGTTTTTATGAAGCCATAACAATTTTTCAAATGGCTGCAGAGATGCTTCGACGTTATTGAGCTTTTGCACAATTTTTCCGCTATCATTCTCATCTGACAAAGCAAGCAAAGTTGAAATCGTACGAACCGCAAACTCTAACTCTGTAAATTCCTTTGCAACTGCGCGTGACGTTTCTGCTGAGATTCTCTTGTAGTCATCACTTAAAATCGAAACGGCAACAGATTGAACAGCAAGAAATAAAAGCAAAGAAATAAGCGCGCCAAGCATCAGAAAACCCAAATGCACCCCTTGCGAGAGCATCGTTTTGCTGACCTTAACCTGCCCGTCAGGCATCTCTATATCTGTTATTTCATCTGCCATCATTTTATTTTGATTTCAATCCCCCGAATATTCGATGCATTTATAAAAGTCTACGCAGAATTCTTCCCCTCCTTAAAATGCCCTAAACCTCTTAAAAAGTTACTAATTTTAAATATTAAAACTAAAAAGACACACAACAGTACGCAGCAAAAACATTCTTCCTCGTAAAAACCTTGCATTTTCTAGTGTTTCCTATACTTTTGTGCATATGCGAAACCAACGCATGAAACAATATTTTCTCACAAGGATGTATCCATGGCTGACAAAAAAAATAGTTTTACTGATTTCTTTTCAAACAATGATTTTTCAAAATACTTCGAAGGCTACAACCAAGGCCCCATCGACATGAAAGCATTTTTAGAAACACAGCGCAAAAACCTCCAAGCGTTATCGGAAGCACAAAAAACCGCAATCGAAGGCATTCAGACAATTGCTCAACGCCAAACTGAACTTCTCTCACAACTCGTGGAAGACAATTCAGAGATTGCTAAACAGGCGCTAAGCGAGGGTTCACCTGAAGATAAAATGGCGCTCAACGCAGATATCTTTAAAAAGACATATGAACGTAACGTCGGAAGCCTTCAAGAAATGTCAGAACTGCTGAACAAATCCAACCAGCAAGCAACAGGTATTTTGAACAAACGCGTAAGCGCCAGTGTTTCTGAAATAAAATCAGCGATTAAAAAACAAGGCACAAAAGCCGCCTAATCGCTAAACATATAAACCGATACAAAAGGTCGCTTCACGCGGCCTTTTTTTTAACCAGATATTTGATTAAACTGGCATCCGAATAATCACACGCAGGCCGCCACGCTCAGACCGCTCTAGCCATATCTTCCCACCATGCGCATGAACAACATCCATCGCAATCGGCAAACCAAGACCAACACCCTCTGTCCCGCGCGCTTCATCCAAACGATAAAACGGTTTAAACACGTCCTCCAATTCACCATCAGGAATACCTGGCCCGTTATCATCAACCACAACCAGCAGCTTGCGCTCCTCAGTAATCTCTGCCCGCACCCATATTTCACCCGCATATTTCGCCGCATTTTGAATAACATTCGATAAAGCCCGCTCAACGGCACGCGGACGAATCATCGCATTTAAATCATCATGAATATCCTGATGCACAACAACGCCTTTATGCCCTACCCCTTTAAAAACACGCGAGAAAATAGCATTTAAATCACTGATCGCAGTTTGCTCACCGCCCTCCCCTCGGACAAAATCAAGATACCCATCAATCATCTTTTCCATCTCGGAAATATCATTTTTCATCTCAATGATATCCGCTGAATCACCAAGCATCGCAAGTTGCAGCTTAAGCCGCGTCAAAGGTGTGCGCAAATCATGCGAAACCCCGGCCAACATTGCCGTGCGCTGTGAGACCTGTCGCTTAATACGACGATGCATATCAATAAACGCCTGCGACGCATCTCGCACCTCCCGCGCCCCTTCTGGCTTAAACGATGGAACATCCCGCCCCTGACCAAGCCGCTTAGCCGCCGCCGCCAATTTACGAATAGGGCGCACCTGATTGCGCATAAAAATCACCGCAATAATCAGCAAAAGAATCGACGACCCAAAAACCCACAATAAAAACACATACCCGGAAGATGAATATAAACGTCGTTCAGGAAGCCTAACCTCCAAAACACCTTTGCTAAGCTGAACCTCAACCAATACCCGCTTTTCTTCAAAATCCACATCCAGAACAAATGGTCGCTTAAGTTCATATTCAAGCTCACTACGTAATGTCTTGATAAACAATCCTTCTAATGGCGCGGTAAAATGCTCCTTATTCAAATTGCCCAATGAAACACCATCGCGAAAAACAACATCAAAACTGAGATGTGATTTTGCCAAAGCTATAATTTGCTCAGCCCGCTCGGGCGTGATCCCTTGTTCATACGATTGCGCAATCAACGCAACCTCGCCCGCCACCGCATTGCTCAAACGGCTCGTTACCTTCGTCCAATGTCGATCAATAAAGAACAAAGTCGTCACGATTTGGATCAACACTACCGGCGTGATCAAGATCAACAAAGACCGTCCAAAAAGAGAGCGTGGCAAAAATCGACGCATAAGCCCGCCTTTACGCTCATTCTTAACAAAATCACCTATATCTTTATTTTCGCTACTCATATTCCATCCACCCTCAACAAATATCCTTGCCCGCGCACCGTCTGTAGATAGCGCGGCGCTTTCGTATCCGCTTCGATTTTACGGCGCAATCGCGTCACCTGCACATCGACCGTCCGCTCCCCCGCATCCACACCGCACGCCGCCGCCAAATCATCACGGCTCACTGGCTCACCAGCTTGCGCGCCCAATGCCTTAATCAAACTAACCTCCATCGCGGTTAATTTCATATCATCACCATCATCTCCTCGCAGCAACGCACGCTCACCATCAAACACCCACGACCCAATACGAAAACGTTGATACAAATCCTCACGCGCCGCCATGCCGCGCTTTAATATCGCATGAAGCCGCAAAACCAAT
>Ga0210026_1000114_pt1 | contig 101895 bp, 85 predicted proteins | sample CryGeymeta201509_FD_183977 | JGI IMG/M metagenome (GOLD analysis project Ga0210026, IMG submission 183977) | Groundwater microbial communities from Crystal Geyser aquifers in Utah, USA - Crystal Geyser metaG 2015-09 (SPAdes) (version 2) | ecosystem: Environmental > Aquatic > Deep subsurface >...
TCGACATCACAAAATAATTCGACTAGGTTCTTCATGCCTGTTCCTCTGTTGGTTCCCACTTTCTTGGTCGAAAGATCGGATCTTGGAACAGGCATTTAGTTCAATTTCTTAAACAGGATTGGGGTTAAGTAGTAGCAAATCAACGCCAGACTCTGCTTTCAGTCACGCTCAATGAGCAGGAAATAGTGCGGGATTAAACTGTACAAGCCCCTGTTGTTTCATCACGTTTTCGATGTCGTCCATCTCGATGGGTAAACTAGCCGATAAATTTTCCACACCTGTTGGTGTGATGACCACCACATCTTCCATCCGTATGTAGAGTTTTTCTTCCGGTATCCACAGCATCGGATCGATGGAGAATACTTGCCCAGCACGCAGCGGTTGTGCTTTAAAATTGCCGACATCATGGACTGACATGCCAACAGGATGTTGCACATGTCCTCTAAAAGACAGTGCTCTTTCACAAGCTTGACGATAGATGCCTTTGGAAAATTGCATGGTAGCAAAAACTTTTTGCATGTCGGCAGCCGCTGCATCAAGCACTTGATCTGCGGTAATACCGGGACGTAGTTGCCGCATAAATGCCTTGTGATAGGCGATAACAAAACCATACAAGGTGCGCTGGTCTGGTGAATATTGCCCATTGACGGGCCACATTCGGGCTAAATCAGAGGTGTAATAGTGGTAATCCGGCGCCACGTCCATCAGCACTAAGTCCCCGTCTTGTAAGCTGTCTGCATTGGCTGAGTAGTGACCCATCCAAGCATTAGTACCGCCACCGACGATGGCATTGTAACTGAGGCCACGGGCACCATTATTTTTGAACACAAAACTGGCACTCGCTTCTAGTTGGTATTCTTTGACGCCAACTTGGGTAGACTTCATCGCCTCAACGATTCCGAGGGCGGCTAATTTACTGGCCTTGCGGATTAACGCAATTTCTTTGTCATCTTTGATGCTGCGCAACTCATCTAGTATTGGGCTTAAGTCTACAATCGTAAATTGTGGGTAACGCGTTTTTAATAAAGCAATAAAGTGACCGGCTTTTGATGGCCGACCATCCCAGGGATCAGCCAGGCGCCGTGCAAAGCCGCTGAGGATTTCATCGCGACTCTGTAAGTATTTTTCATCGGGACTATGCGGGGTATACAAGGCTGGGAAGGTAGGGCCGCGTAAAAATTTATAAGTAAAATCGCCGGCCATTTTTTCAATCGGCCTGACTTCATCTACGCCGGTCAACTGCATGATGAGCTCAGCATCTTCGGCGGATAATACTTGCCCTTCGACGCGTTCACGCTCTTCATCACGATGAGGTAGATACAAGGTGGCGCGTCGTTTTTTGCCATCTAAGACCAGATAGGCAGAAGGGCTTTCTAAACCACTGAGATAATAGAAGGTATTGCTTTGGCGAAAAATAATGAATCCTTGAACCTCTTCCGCGCCTTGGATGATGGCAACATTGTCACCAATCGCCGCATAAATAGCTGCGCGTCGAGCCTGGAAATCTTGAGGACTAAAATCTGTTTGGTAATGAAAGCCAGCCAATGCTCCATGCTGACAAGCTAAACTGAACATCAAAACCCATAAAAATCTGCACATAATCGATAGTCCCAAGCGGTGAACGACAATGACCGGCCTTCAGCCTAACGGATTTAGGCACAGAACAGCAAGGGCAGACTGACAAGCTGCTTGCGATAAAAGCGTAAGTCCAACTACATCTAAACGTGGCAAGATCCAAGGTTGTGGTGTTAAGCAGGCGAAGCCGAATTATGCTGATAATTATCTTGAACGCCGCCCGTATAGTGGCTAACTTAGCGATGTTGACCATTAACTGGAAACTTAAGATTGCGCGCAAATCGCTATTATTTACTGCTTTTTATCGGCTTGAGTTATTTTTCAAACGTTTACGCGCAAGAAAATCAGGGCAGTCAAAAGCTTGATGTATATACCGAGTCTTTACCGCCCTATCAAATGCTCAGCAACGAGCAAATAGTTGGTATCGCTACCACACGGGTTGAAGCCTTGCTCACTGAAGCAGGCTTGCCATACCAATTGCATCTTGTGCCATGGGCACGGGCTTATAGTGCGGTTAATCAGCAAAGCCATAGTTTAATCTACTCTATGCTCCATAGTGCTGAACGCGAGCAACAGTTTCAGTGGTTGGCGGTGGTGGCAAAAGTAAAAAATTGCTTTGTCAGCCTAGCCGATAGTGACTTGGCATTAACATCCATTGCAGATATTGCTCCCTACGTTACAGGCGTCATCCGCAATGGCTATGCTCACAGTTTTTTGCTGGAACATGGTTTTGTAGAAAATAAACATCTCTTTGTTTTAGCTACAACTGAGGAGCAACTGCATTTACTGTTGGCAAAAAAATAGACTTATTGTTCATCGATCGTTCGATAGTAGAAACCAGCTTGACCGATGCGGGACTGGCGTTGGATACGATTAAACCAATTTTATGTAATGAAGCTTGGCAAGGTTCGATGTACCTTGCTGCCAACCATAAAATGCCGGCCAGAGTAGTTGAGCGAATCAAATCGGCAGACCAGCGTCTGCGTGAACGCGACGGTAATTAAAATTCAGCTGCAGCGCTAAATGTTAATAGTTGTTGAGAATCAGGGTGCAGCAGTACCAAACGAAAAGCGTGTAAATGCAGGCGTGTTCCCCCTGTGCCGTACAAGTCATCCCCAACAATTGGCATATTTAAACCCTCTGTATGGGCACAATGCACACGTAGTTGATGGGTTCGCCCTGTATGTGGCGACAACCGCACGCGTGTTTGTACTTTGCACCTGTCGCGCTCCATCACCTGCCAAGACGTATGGGCCGGTTTGCCATGCAATTGACATACTTGTTGACGAGGACGATCAAACAAATCACCACGCAACGGCAGGGTTATTTCCCCTTGATCATGCTCTAGCAAGCCATCTAAGAGCGCTATATACGTTTTTTGCACACGGCGCTGAATAAATTGTCGCTGCAAATTTTTGTGGGCTTTGGCGTTTAAGGCAATGACCATTAAGCCAGAAGTCGACATATCTAAGCGGTGAACAATAAGTGGTCCACTGGCGAGAGGAAATTGCTGTTTAATACGGCTATACACCGAGTCATTGACGGCTTTTCCCGGCACTGACAGCAATTCAGCTGGTTTATTCACAATCAACATGTGTTCATCTTGATACACAATGTCGAGGTTTTTATGCTCGGCTTGATTGACCACTAGGGGATTGGGATCCACTCTCATACCTTTAAGCATGTGTGCCAGTATCGGCTGACACTTACCTAAACATGCCGGATAGAATTGGCGATGTTTGCGCACGGCTGACTTGGGTGAAGCACCCCACCAAAACTCGGCCATGGCTAAGGGTCGCAGACCATGCATAAATGCATAATTAAGTAACTTTGGAGCCGCACATTCGCCAGCGCCTGCGGGAGGCGTGGCAAAAGCGCTGTGCCTGAAAATACTAAGTAAGTCCTGTTGTTCACCGGCTTGATTGAGAAAGCGATAGTGCTCGAAGATTTTTTGTTGCAGAGCAGCAGATTGAATTTGCCGTTGTTCTTTCAAGGTGTCAACGACCTGCTGCAGTTGCACACGTTGATGATTGAGGGTCGCGACTTGTTCTGTCTGCTGCTGGCTGAGGGCCTTCAGGTGTAATTTGTCGTGAATGCTTTCCTGATCTAAACGCGCAAGCGTTGCCGGACTCGCGGCGACTCTTTGTTGTTTGCGTGTTTGACGATTGCTGATCATCGTTTCGCGGTGTTTGGCAATCACCCTCTGCCAGTGGTCTTTGGTTTGCAATAACTGGTTTTCCAACTCCACAAGCCTTGGGTCCTTGAGGCGAGTTTCAATCTGCTTAGTCAAGGCATTGATGGCCTGCTGTGCCTCGAAAAAAAAGCTGTCTTTGGCTAACAAATCGAAAACCGGTGGCACAAAACCGGGCAGATTATTTTGCTCGGCTAATTTCCCGGAAAACGCCGCCAAAAAGCCGATCTCTCCGTGTTTACTTTGTACTAACAGCACGCCAAACATCTTGCCAATAATGTTGTGAGGATCGCTGCCAAGACCAAAGTTATGGTACCAGTCTTGCTGTTTCACGAGATGCCCTTGCACTTGCTCGGCGGCGAGCAAACACAAGGGATGAGGTTGGTGATAAAACGGAAAAGTAAACGACTCTGGTAAGTCGATATGCTCATGTTTGGCCGCAAACGAAGTGAAGCAGGCGGGCAAGTTACGGTGCGCCTTATGCTTGCTCTGTGACGCTAGATTGGCCAAAGAATCAGGCACAAACTGACCTAAATTTGTTGAATGCGTTGGGCAAGTTCTGGGGAAATCAAACTAATCACATCTAAGCGCAAGGCCTCACTTTTAGCGCAATGTTGTAGTTGACCTTGTTCGGTACTTTCAACCAGTTGATTTTCTTTAAGCGCACCGACAAAGCTTGCTAGCACATTTTTATCGAAAAACTCGGGTGAACTGATGCCATGTAGCGACGACAGGCGTTGGGCAAATTGTTGACTTTTTTGTTCCAATTCTGCGCGACTCATGCAGCCTTCACGTTCCAATAATGTCAGTACAACGGCATATCTGTGTAAGGTTTCTTGGATACTTCGACTTAACAACCAAGTGGTGTAAAACGTCTTACTCACTGGATCAGGTGGGCAAAGTAGCTGCTCATGTTGAGCGAGTAAGCCCATGTCTAACATGTTATCGATTAAGCTTGCCAGATACTCAGCTACCTGCTGCATTGACATGTACATAAACAATTCACGTTGCAGCAGTGGGTAGAGTTCACAGACCTTCTCACAGACTTGGGTTTTGCTAACTTGCCCCTGAGCAAAGACAATGGCGGCAATCAAGCCTGGTAGCGCAAATAAATGCAGGATGTTGTTGCGATAGTAGGTGAGAGGCACAGCATTTCGCTCGTCTAAACTGATAATGCGACCAAAACTATCTTCTACCACTTTGAATTTATTAAGTTTGAGGGAATTTTCTAATAATTGTGCCGCACTGATGCTAGGAATAGTAGCCAAATGGCTATAGGGCGCAGCAGTGAGCAGGCCAAGTAACTGCTCGATGGCCAATAATAACTCGTCTTCTGTCATGGCATGTTTTTGCGCAGACAGCAGACAAATGGCACACAACGACATACCACTGATGGCTGCGGCTTGATTAATTCGCTCCATCACATCGTTGGCCAACTCGTTTACAAGCGGATTTAACCATTGCGGTTTTTTATCAGGCTCAGCTTCGTGCAACTCGCGCCAAGTGGGCACCTTGCTATCAAGGTAATTACTTAAATTGATGGGCTCACCAAAATTTAAGAAACCGTAGCCGTAATTTTTTAATTTACGGATGGCAGAAAAAATATGAAAGATTGATTCTTTTTTCTTAGCCGCGCCGGTTAATTCTTGCAAATAACTGGAGACTTCCATGACGTGTTCGTAACCAATATAGACAGGCACCATGCTGACGGGGCGATTTATGCCGTTCATCAAGCCTTGCAAGGTCATCGCCAGCATGCCGGTTTTAGGCGGTAACAAACGACCCGTGCGACTGCGCCCACCCTCAGGGTAGTATTTGACTGAGTAGCCCTTATTAAATAGCAATTCGAGATATTCACGAAAAACCGCAGTGTAAAGTTTGTTTCCGGCAAAACTGCGACGTAGAAAAAATGCCCCCGCTTTACGCAAAATACCGCCAACTGGCCAGAAGTTAAGATTGATACCTGCTGCAATGTGAGGTGTCACCAAGCCCTCATGATAAATAACATAGGTCAACAGTAAATAATCCATGTGGCTGCGATGGCAGGGAACGTAGATAATTTCATGCCCGTTTTGGGCTAGATTTCTAACCTTGTCGGCATGTTTTACCTCAATGCCGTTATAAATTTTATGCCAGATCTTGGTGAGTACTCGATCGCCGATGCGAATCAATCCCTCGCGATAGTCACCAGCAATTTCATCGATGTATTTGCGCGCTTGAACTTTACTCAGCTTATAACTCAGGTTCTTGTCCCGCGCTTCTTCAACAATGGCTCGGCGTACTGGTTTTGCCCCCAGTACCGAATTATACAATTCAGATTTTTCTAACAAATAAGGACCGGTGATACCTTGGCGGCGACGATGAAAATGGGTACCAGCTAAACGCACCAGTTTATGAGCCAATTCCTCATCATTACCGGGTAGTGAAGCCATCGCCCTTGACGAGACGGCTTTGCTGTAACAGACAAAATTGTCTCGCCCCAAAAACAACACGATAAAAAATTTACGCAGCCACGTTGGCGAGACTTGGTTTGCGATTAGATCAGACCAACCACTGAGTTTTTTGCCTGGGGCACGCCCCCAAAATATCGATACCGGCACAATCTGAATGTCGAGATCGGGGTTATCTCGATGCAGTTGGAACAGTCGAGAGACCTGATGAACAATTTTGGTGGACTTTACCTTGCGCGTGAATACCGATTTGGGCTCTTGCAAAAACAAACAGGCTTTAATGCTGTCGCTACCTATATCTAAGCGAATGTTGGATTTAGGCAGTCCAACAGCGCTGGCTGACATATTGAGTGCAATTTGGTCAGTGACCGAATGGGTTCGTAAGAGGTATAAAATAGGTTTCGAGGTATCGATACCTAGTTCATTGACGATGTCAGAAGGAATAGTATTGGCTTTTACTAACCATTTTACCGGCCAGTAAATCAGTGCAAGTAATAAATTATACAGCCAAGCCATTCGACCTTACCCTCAATTATTGTCAGCGCGAAACACACAGATCTTACCACGAGATGGTAACTTTGCCTTGTTGCTGAACAGAGTTTTGCTGCGTTCGCTCAAACTCTGAGCAAATTTGCTCGACTTTCGCGCTGCTTTTTGGCTTGTACTGAACAACCTATCTTGTTTTTAGCGGGTTTAAACCCAGTAAACGCTAGTCATTTAACTGTGCTTTAAATGGTGGCGCGGGTAAATCGCTACCGTTATACACACTAGCCTGAGGGTTGTCGCCCCAAGCATACCTGACTTGTGTCGGCTGACTGATGTCGGGATGACTCACTTGAATGCGCTTGTTATCAATGAGTTTCACCTCGGCCCAGTGGAAAATATTATCATCTCCAGCAATGGCGAAACTCTGCTGTGTCTGGCCTTTTACCTTGAGTCCTTGAACTGCGTGTTTGAAATGCAAAACCAGTGCGTGCTCACCTTGCTCCACCTTAGCCAAAGTGGGGCCTTGATAGCTCACTTTCTCATTTAAGGCTAGCGCGCGTGCAGCTAGCGCCAAACGCTGTCCGAGGGTTTTTTTATCAACTGGATGAATGTCATTCCATTCACCAATGTCTATTGCCACCGCCATGGCAGTGTTGGGTGCCGCAAGGCTTTGATATTGGGCCCAACGTAGTTGCGCCCAACCGCCGTCTTGAGGTTGCTCATCGACGGCCATAAAATTAGCCAACTGCACAAACAAAAATGGAAAATCTCCCTGTCCCCATTTTTTGCGCCAATCACTGATCATAGTGGTGAATTTAGCCTGATAGTCCTGCCAGCGACCGGTATTTGATTCACCTTGGTACCAAATTACCCCTTTTATCGCATAGTGAGTCAATGGTGCAGTCAGGCCATTGTATAAGCCCTGTGCTTTCCAACGGATAAACGTATCGCCGGCCAAAGGTGGTGCGTCTTGCCCGGCATGCATGCGCCAGTCACCGACAAGCGAAATGGCATGATCATCGCTACCTAACCAATAGGGTTTATCTTTAACAAAGCCACTACGGTTACCGGTTGCGGTGACTCTTACGGCAATAAGATTCTCACCCTCATGTAATAGTTTGGCGGGCAGGGCATAACGACGGGGCGGATATTGATAGGTGGTGTTGCCAACTTTGATACCATTCACGTACACAGTATCGGCATCCACTATGGTGCCGAGGCGCAAAATGCTCGCATTTTCCGCTTCCTCGGCACTCAAGCTTATGGTTTTTCTCAACCACCATGTGCCAATATAGGGTTTGCTGTTGTGTTGATCAAAATCACCCGGAATGGAAAATGTTTGCCAATCGCTGTCATCAAAAGACTCGCTATACCATGGTGTTGGCGCATTTAAGCCCGGGTCGAGTTTGTCCAAGCGCCCATACCACTGTTGGTTTTTGTTGTTGTCTGCAGCTTGAATGTTTGCAATCAGCTGATCGTCACGGAACTTGTGTGCCTCAGCCAATGATTCTGGAAAAGCTTGCAAGGCTTCTTCACTCATCCATGCCTCTACCGGGGAGCCCCCTAAGGCATTATTGAGAATACCAATGGGCACACTGTTGTGTTGATAAAGTTCACGCGCAAAGTAAAAAGCCACTGCTGAAAATCGACTGACATTGGTGGGAGAAGCCAGCATCCATTCACCACTGGCGAAATCGTCTTGTGCTTCTTTGAAGTTGTAGTGTTGTGGCACAAGAAATTGGCGTATTTGTGGATAATCAGCGCTGACTAAGTCTTGGGGATAAGCCTCAGCCACTCTCGCCATGGATAACTCCATATTCGATTGCCCAGAGGCTAGCCACACATCGCCAAAGTATACGTCATCAATGATAAGGGTATTGTCAGCGACGACTTTAATGACATAAGGCCCCCCCGCCGTTTGGGCAGCTAAGGGAATCTGCCATTGGCCATCAGTGGCAACTGTTTTGCCAACAAATTGGTTATTCAGCCAAACACTGACCGTTTCATCTGAATTTGCCCAGCCCCACAATTTTAGCGGCATATCACGCTGTAAGATCATGTGGTTTGAAATCAATTTAGGCAGTGAGACCTCAGCAAAACTTGGCTTAATCAAAACTAAACAGCACAGCAAAACAAATAAACGCATGGTCATAACCTCTAAAAAACTTGCCCCAGCCTAGCAGCAATTGCAGCCGCTCATAGGCGAGACAGCAATTATGATTACACCTTTGTAAAATTTCATAAGCACTCACTGCCTTTTAGATTTATTGCATAATTCGCATGTACAAGGCTTGTGATTTGACTTTAACTGTATATACTCACAGCATTACTGTATAGAAAAACAGGCTGTTTATGCGTCCACTAACCCCACGTCAAGAAGAAGTATTGCAACTGATCAAAACCACCATGCAGGAAACGGGCATGCCGCCTACTCGCGCCGAAATTGCCCTGCGACTGGGGTTTAAATCAGCCAATGCCGCTGAAGAACATCTCAAGGCACTAGCACGTAAAGGTGTGATAGAAATTTTAGCTGGCACATCCAGAGGGATTAAACTGAACATTCCTTTAGATGACCAATTGGAAGAAACAGGTTTGCCTCTGATTGGCCGAGTTGCGGCAGGTGAGCCAATTCTGGCCGCTGAACATGTAGAATGCCATTATCAAGTAGACCCGCACTTATTCAAACCTAATGCCGATTTTTTACTGCGTGTAAGCGGGATGAGTATGAAAGACATTGGCATATTAGACGGTGATTTGCTGGCTGTGCATCGCACTACCGATGTTCACAACGGCCAAGTGGTAGTGGCGCGGGTGGATGACGATGTGACGGTCAAACGTTTAGAGAAAAAAGGTCGACAGGTTTTGTTGCATGCAGAAAATGAAGCGTTTTCACCCATCAAAGTGGATTTGGCTTCTCAGGCGTTTGCCATAGAAGGTATTGCCGTTGGCGTTATTCGTAGTTCTGATTGGATGTGATTCCTCTAGTTTTAATAATTCTTAATATTTTCCACTAGTTACCCTCAGGTTGAGGATTTTCCTCAACCTACATTGCCAAGTTTTTCTTCTAACTTGATTTATTAACAATCTTCTGCTTAAAAAAGCATCATTCGAATAATAAATAGTCAAAAAAGCTAGACTATCGCCTATAAAATAAGTAATTCTTATCATTCTATTAACAAACGCATAACAATAAATTGTCTTATTCAGTGTCCCGAATAAATGCATCAAGCTATTTGGGCTTTTGTGCTACCAGAATAAAAACTGACAGTTTGCAGATACGAGGTGTCGAGTGAAGAGAATTTTGTCCAATATAGGCATGGCCCTAACGAGCTTGATGACTATTCCTGCGATTGCAGAAACAGCGGGGAAGGTTGATCAATACAGCTTAAATATGACAAAAGGTGTCACTGACATCAGTGCAGAAGTCTATGATTTGCATATGCTGATGTTCATCATTTGTGTGGTCATTGCTATTGGTGTTTTTGGCGTGATGTTCTGGTCTATTTTATTCCATCGTAAATCACGCGGTGTGAAGCCCGCACATTTCCATGAAAGCTTTAAAGTTGAAATTGCGTGGACCGTTATACCATTTATTATCCTCATTTTTATGGCTGTGCCAGCAGCAAAAACGCTCATTGCCATGGAAGATGCGAGTGAACCAGACTTAACCATCATTGTGACGGGTTCTCAATGGAAGTGGCATTACAAGTATATGGATGATGGAGTTGAGTACTATTCCAAATTAGCGACCCTACCCGATGAAATAAAAGGCAAACTTGAAAAAGGTGAAAACTACCTGCTTGAAGTCGATCGACCCCTCGTCATTCCCATCAACAAAAAAGTACGCTTTTTGATTACTTCTGATGATGTGATTCATTCCTGGTGGGTGCCGGATTTTGCGGTAAAACAAGATGCAAACCCAGGTTTCATCAATGATGCATGGGCTATTGTTAATGAACCAGGCGTCTATCGCGGGAAGTGCACAGAGTTGTGCGGTAAAGATCATGGCTTTATGCCGGTGGTGGTTATTGCCAAAGAAGAGGGTGCTTACAACGAATGGCTGAGTGAACAAAAAGCCATGCTCGCTGCCGCCAAAGCTGAAGAGCAACGTCTGTTAGCCATGAACATGACAATGGAAGAAGCCATGGCGACAGGTGAAAAAGTATATCTCGCTAACTGTGCTGCGTGTCACATGCCAAATGGTCAGGGTTTACCTGGTGTATTCCCAGCGTTGAAAGGCAGCAAGATAGCCACCAAAGACGAACCTCGCCATATTGAAATTCTATTAAACGGGGTGGCGGGCTCTGCCATGCAATCTTATGCCAAACAGTTAAGCATGCCTGATATCGCCGCGGTCATTACTTATGAGCGTAATGCTTGGGGTAACAATACCGGTGACTTAGTCCAAGCAAAAGATATTAATGCCGCGATGAACGGTAAATAGGGGGAAGTGATCATGACAAGTTTAAGTACAGAACATCAAGGTTCAGGGCACGATGATCATCACGATGATCACCATGAACACGCTATTCCTAAAGGTATAAAACGTTGGTTGTATACCACTAACCACAAAGATATTGGTACGCTTTATCTATGGTTTGCCTTCATCATGTTTTTGACTGGTGGTGCTATGGCTATGGTCATTCGTGCGGAATTATTTCAGCCCGGACTGCAGATCGTTGAGCCAGGTTTTTTTAATCAAATGACCACGGTCCATGGTCTGATCATGGTATTTGGTGCGGTAATGCCAGCCTTTACAGGCTTGGCTAATTGGCTGGTGCCGATGATGATTGGTGCACCAGATATGGCTTTGCCCCGCATGAATAACTGGAGTTTCTGGATCTTACCTTTTGCGTTTTCAATTTTACTGGCCTCATTGTTTATGGAAGGCGGTGGCCCAGCGTTTGGTTGGACATTTTACGCGCCTTTGTCTACCACCTACAGTAACGACAATACCGCATTATTTGTGTTTTCAGTGCACATGATGGGGGCCTCTTCAATTATGGGAGCGATCAACGTCATCGTGACCATATTTAACATGCGGGCGCCGGGTATGACCTGGATGAAAATGCCCTTGTTTGTATGGACATGGTTAATTACCGCATTTTTGTTGATAGCGGTGATGCCTGTGCTTGCCGGTGCGGTGACCATGGTATTAACTGATAAGTTCTTTGGCACCAGTTTCTTTGATGCAGCGGGTGGCGGTGACCCCGTCATGTTCCAGCATATTTTCTGGTTTTTTGGTCATCCTGAAGTGTACATCATGATTTTACCGGCCTTTGGTATTATCTCAGCCATCGTGCCTACCTTTTCACGCAAACCATTGTTTGGCTACGCGTCAATGGTGTACGCAACCACTTCGATTGCACTGTTATCCTTTATCGTGTGGGCTCATCACATGTTTACCACGGGCATGCCTGTATTTGCTGAGATGTTTTTCATGTTGGCGACCATGCTCATTTCTGTGCCAACAGGTGTGAAAATTTTCAACTGGGTTGCCACAATGTGGCGCGGCTCATTAAGTTTTGAGGTGCCCATGTTGTTTGCGCTGGCCTTTATCGTACTGTTTACGATTGGCGGTTTGTCGGGCTTGATGTTGGCTATTACACCTTTAGATTTCCAATATCACGACACTTATTTTGTGGTGGCTCACTTCCACTACGTACTGGTCACTGGCGCTATATTTTCGATTATGGCTGCGGTGTATTACTGGTTACCCAAGTGGACGGGGAAAATGTTTGATATTACCTTGGCAAAATGGCACTTCTGGTGTTCGTTGATTTCCGTAAACGTGCTGTTCTTCCCTATGCACTTTGTTGGTTTAGCCGGCATGCCACGTCGCATCCCAGACTATGCTTTACAGTTCGCTGATTTCAATAAGTGGATAAGTTTAGGTGGTTTCGCCTTTGGATTATCGCAGCTTATTTTCTTGGCTTTGCTGATCAAAGCGTGTCGCAAACAGGGTGATCCCGTGTCATCTCAAGTATGGGAAGGTGCAGAAGGGTTAGAGTGGGAAATTCCATCGCCTGCCCCGTATCACACCTTTGAAACACCCCCTGTTGTTAAGTAGAGTCGGAAACTAGACGGGCTGACCATGGCAAATCCACAGGGACAACACAACAAAATCATTATCAAACTGGTGGCAGTAGTGCTGGGCATGTTTGGTTTTGGTTTTGCCTTAGTGCCACTTTATGATGTGTTTTGCGATTTAACAGGTTTGAACGGCCGGACCTCGAATAAAGCCGTGGTGTATGAAGTGATGGATATTGATGAGAGCCGTCTGATTACCGTGGAATTTATCACCCATATCAGCAAGGGCATGCCCTGGCAATTTGAGGTGCAAACTCAACAGGTCAAAGTGCATCCTGGGCAAGTTGAGCAGATCAATTTTATCGCTAAAAATCCCAGTGGCAGAACCATCGTTGGGCAGGCTGTGCCTTCTGTGTCGCCGGGCACCGCCGCCATCTATTTGAACAAAATAGAATGTTTTTGTTTTGAACAACAAGTGTTAACTGCGGGTCAGCAGATTGCTATGCCGATGCGTTTTTATGTCGATCCGCAAATTCCAAAAGATATGACCTATTTTACAGTGCAATATACCCTCTATGACGTTAGTGCTGACAATCCAACACTAGTGCAAAATCGCGGGTAAAAGGAGAACCACGTGCTTCAAAAAGACTATGAAAAATACTATGTTCCCGCGCAAAGTCGATGGCCTTTTGTCGGTGCCTGTGCCCTATTTTTAATGGCGGTTGGTGCGGGTAATTTGGTGATGGAGCACAGCAAAGGGGGAATTGGCAACAGTAAATATTTATTGGCTGTTGGTTCTGCAATTTTGATTGTGATGTTAGTGGGCTGGTTCCGTAACCAAATCCAAGAGTCAATGACGGGCATGCATTGTGCGCAACTCGGGCGCTCGTATCGTCAAGGTATGGCTTGGTTTATTTTCTCCGAAGTGATGTTTTTTGTGGCCTTTTTTGGGGCGTTGTTTTACGCGCGAGTTATCTCAGTGCCGTGGTTAGGCGGCGCGTCTAATAATCAGATGACTAACGAGGTCTTATGGCCAAGTTTTCAGGCGATCTGGCCGTTATTGGAAACGCCCGATGGCACTAAAACCGAGCAAATGGGCTGGTTTGGTTTACCCTTGATCAACACCATTATTTTATTGGTATCGTCAGTGACCTGCCACATGGCCCACGTTGCTTTAGAAGCCAATAAACGCGGAACCTTAAAAGCTTGGCTGGGTCTTACGGTGTTATTGGGTTGCACCTTTTTGTTTTTACAGGTCGAAGAATATATCCATGCTTACACAGAAATGGGCTTAACCCTGCAATCGGGTGTGTACGGTAATACCTTTTTCATGCTCACGGGCTTTCACGGTTTCCATGTGACCATCGGTACTTTAATCCTCTTTATTATGTTACTGCGGATAATGAAAGGTCACTTTAGCCCTGAAAATCACTTTGCATTCCAGGCGGGTAGTTGGTACTGGCACTTTGTTGATGTCGTATGGGTGATGCTGTTTTTCTTTGTCTACATACTTTAACAAATCTAATTACACTAGGGCTTAGCGCCCTAGTGTCATCAGTAAGGGCGGGGATTTGGTGTAACCAAACCTGTCATTACGGCGAGTATAATTAACCCAATAATCACTGCTGAAGCGATAACTCTGCGCCCGATATACTTCGACATGGGTGGTTGATTGGGATCGTTTTTTAACATGATCATCATGGCTTTGAATAAATTGAAGATCATGAACAAGATTAATATCCCGATGAGTATTTTAACTGCCAACATGTTGTTTACCTCGCCAACTTTGTGTTTGATGTGCTGTGTGGTGGCAATAAAATGAACAAATCACCTCTGCCAAAGCTCGCTACATTAGTGACTTTTATCGCGGTTGTCATTATGTTTACCCTCGGTTTTTGGCAACTAGAGCGGGCCGCTGAAAAAACGCAACGGCTTGCACAGATTCATTCTGCCGCCAGCAGCACGACAGTTGGTTTGGATGAGGCTGCAAGCTTGGGAGCCACAGCATTGGATCTACCTGTACAGTTTACTGGTAAGGTAGACAGTCAGCATGTCTTTCTCATTGATAACAGAATTTATCAAGGACGAGTAGGCTATGAACTTGTCGCGCCAGTGACTACAGCCCAAGGTAGCGTCATGGTTAATTTTGGCTGGCTAGCGGCACCCACGTTAAGAAGTGAAGTGCCAGATTTTGCATTGCCGACTCAAGCGCAGACTTTTAAGGGAGTTGTTTCAATACCGCAATTGAACAAAATGATCACCGAGACGGCCTCAGTGGATGGGCAATGGCCGAAGGTGTTGCAACATGCAAATTTACAAGAATTTAGTCGGCACTATTTGTTGGAGCCACTGCAACCTTTTTTAGTGTTACTCGATGCTGAAGAAAATAGTCAGTTTGAAAGGCATTGGCAACCTGTGGTGATGGCACCAGAGCGACATATTGCCTATGCCATTCAATGGTTCGCCTTGGCGGGTGCCGCTGGATTGATTTACCTGCGTGTGATGCGCAAGAAACCCTCTATTTAATCTTAATCAGGAAGAACAATTACTGTGGTTAAAAAAAATAATAAAGTGCTGATTGGCTTGTTTGTGGCGATTTTTGTATTGCCCGTGGTGCTGGCAAAATTGGCGTTAGAGCAACATTGGTTTACTGAAGCGGTTACCAATAAAGGTGAACTGCTGCAACCTGTTCTTGATATGAGTGGCATCAGTCAAGGAGAAACACAGACAAAATGGAAACTACTGTATGTTTTACCCGAAAAATGTGATGTAGCCTGTAAAAATGCCCTATACAGCTTGAATCAAATATGGCTGGCATTGGGTAAAGAAAGCGACCGCGTTGCAGCTGTTGTGGTCAGCGTAGCAGAGAGTGACGCCGTCGCCCTAGAGGAACTGAAGAACAGCCCTACCTTGCAACTGTTAGCAACAGATAAACAAAGTGTTAATCAAGTGTTTAAAGATGTGGCGACTAATGGTATTTTCATCGCTGACACGCTAAACAACGTCATTTTGCGTTACCCAACACAAAATGACTCAGAGCAAGCAGTACTCCATAGTCGGGATATATTGTCTGATATGCGTAAAGTACTTAAATTATCGCGCATTGGTTAACGCATTGAAGACGAGGGAGGATAGGCATGAAAAAGCTAGTACTGGTGAGTATTTTACTGGCTATGGTGGTTATCATACTCGGTGCTTATACACGACTCACGGATGCTGGTTTAGGTTGCCCAGATTGGCCTGGTTGTTATGGTCATTTAAGTCTCTCTGATACACACAGTAATATTGAATCCGCACAGCAACACTTTCCTGAACGTCCTTATGAGGCCCATAAAGCGCGCAATGAAATGGTGCATCGGTATTTTGCCAGCAGTTTAGGTTTTTTAATCCTGGTTATTTTTATCGTTAGTTTCTGGCAACGCAGTTTTCACCGTCCACTTAAACTACCGTTTTTTCTTCTCTGTTTAGTGGCGTTCCAAGGCATGTTGGGCATGTGGACGGTCACCTTAAATTTATTGCCTGCGGTGGTGATGGGGCATTTATTGGGTGGGTTTAGTGTCTTAAGCTGCTTATTTTTGCTGTATCTGCGGCTCACACCTTACCGCATCCCGGGTGGCGATCACCGAATGCGACGTTTTGGTAAATATGCCCTACTTGGCATAGTGATTCTGACAACCCAGATCGCACTTGGCGGATGGACCTCTGCTAACTATGCCTCGTTAGCGTGTACTGAATTACCCATTTGTGAGGGTGACTGGTATGCAAATTTAGATTTTAGCGGCGCCTTCAGCATTCCTGAAGCGGATAACTACGAATTTGGCACCCACGATTATGATGAGCGCATGACCATGCATATTTTGCATAGAATTGGTGCGCTAATAACCTTTATCTACTTGTGCTGGTTGGCCATGCGTTTGTATGTTGCAGCCAGTGCAAAATTAATTAAAAGACTGTGCGTCATCTTAGTGATTGTGTTGGGTGTGCAAGTCATTTTAGGTGTCAGTAACGTTGTGTACAGCTTACCCATCAGCGTAGCCGTTATGCACAATTTTGTTGCAGCCTGCTTGTTGCTTGTTTTGGTTAGCCTCAGTTACACCTTGTACCGTAAAACGTAGGAGAATATTTTGGAAAAGGCATTAATGACGGGGCGTGATAAACCACGCCATGTTTGGCAGGTGCAATGGCACGCTTACTATGAGATGACCAAACCAAAAGTGGTGATGTTATTACTGCTTACTGCGCTGGTGGGCATGTGTCTGGCCAGTGACAGTTGGATCTCTTGGCAAATCCTCGTGGCTGGACTGACAGGTATAGGTTTTTTAAGCTCTGCTGCTGCAGTCATTAACCACGTTGTCGATCGCCAAATCGACAGTCAGATGGCTCGTACTTTCAATCGACCAGTCCCCAAAGGCAAAATCACACCCACCAAGGCCTTAATTTTTGCTGCGGTGTTAAGTGTATTGGGTTACATCATCTTAGAACTCTGGGTGAATCGTTTAACTGCGCTGCTCACTCTTGCGAGTTTGGTGGGTTATGCCGTGGTTTACACCATGTTTCTCAAACGCGCTACGCCACAAAATATTGTCATCGGTGGTTTAGCTGGCGCGGCGCCGCCTTTATTAGGCTGGACCAGTGTTACCGGTGATATCCATGCCCACGCCTTATTGTTAGTGCTGATTATATTTACGTGGACACCGCCACATTTCTGGGCCTTGGCGATTCACCGAGAAAAAGATTATGCCCGTGCTCAAGTGCCCATGTTGCCAGTGACTCATGGTATTGAATTCACCAAAACCTCTATTTTGCTTTACACCGTATTGCTGTGTTTAGTGTGTTTGCTGCCTTATTTGATAGGCATGACTGGCATGATTTACCTCATCGGTTCAACACTATTAAATGGTGGTTTCCTGTATTACGCTTGGAAATTAAAATATGCCAGTGAAGATAATACTGCCATGCAAACCTTTAAATTTTCGATTGTGCATTTGATGGTTTTGTTTGTGGTGTTATTGCTTGACCACTACCTTAAATATTAGCCATGAATAAACTTCAAACAGGCCTACTCGCGTGTATTGCGTTGGTTGTGGGCATTTATTTCGCACTGACTATTGCGCCAACACAAAATCAGCAAGCTGAATACTTAAGTGCTTATCCTGCCCCGCGAGCCTTGCCAGATTTTGCGTTGATTGATCAACGGCAGCAGCCTTTTACCTCCGAACAATTACAAGGGCATTGGACCTTGGTGTTTGTCGGCTATACCTATTGTCCGGATATTTGTCCTACCACCTTAGCGGAATTACAACGCATCTACCCAGAACTACAAACCTTGCCCACGAAAAATACGGTACAAGTAGTTTTTGTGTCCGTTGATCCAAAGCGGGATACACCAGAGAGGCTGCTGGAATATATTAATTTCTTTGAACCAAGCTTTTATGCCGTCAGTGGTGAACACAAAGAGTTATACCCCCTAGTTCGAGCGATGGGCATGATGTACAGCATGGTGGATGATACTGACGAACCAAATTATCTTGTCGATCATAGTGCTTCGGTTGTATTAATTAATCCCTCCGCTCAGGTTGTAGGTCGCTTTAAAGCCGAATTCGCTCCCAGCAAACTAGGCTTAAGCAACAGTCAAAAAATACTCAGTGACATGAAAATCATCAGTGCTGATTGAGGCCAATGATTCACTATGTTGATCCGCCCTGCACAGGCTGCTGATAGTGAACGCTTAGGCGAACTTATTTTCAGTTCTGCCGCGCACAGCTTAACTGCTCTGTTCACCCTAGACCCAAAGCACAGCGCTAAAGACTTTTTGCATCAAGCTCTGCGACAGGCTGAGGGACAATATGGCTATGCAAATCATTGGGTGGCTGATGATGGCATCCACGTGCAGGGTGCCATTTGTGCTTGGCATGACCAACTTAGCCTCGCTTTTCATCATGCTACATTTGATTCTGTGCATCGTTATTATGGTTTGCTTGGTAGTGCAGAAGTATTCAAACGTAGCCAACTTTTTGCGCGTAGTGTGCCACCACCCCAAGCACATGAATGCTGTATTGGTCATTTAGCGGTGAAGCCGACACAACAACGCCGCGGTATTGCTACCATGCTTGTGCACACCATCGCCGAGCAGGCAGCGCGGATGGATAAAACCCACCTGAGTTTAGATGTTGAAAGTGATAATCAGGCAGCGCTGGCGTTTTACGCAAAACTGGGTTTTGAAATTATCCGTGAATCTGTTGCCAGTGCTGCGTTGCAGCAATTAGGCATTGGCAATTATTTGCACTTGAGCAAAGCAATTCCATAACAAACCCATATTAAGCTTGCCTAATCTCGCCACTGGCCGTCCGCTTGAGGGGTAAACCACGGTTGAGAAAACCAATAGTATCGTCCTTTTTCTTGAATACTGGGTGCTGTGCAATTAATGCGCTGACGTCCAGCAACTTGCTGAGGCACAAAGGTCAAGCTAAGGCGCTGACCTGCTAATTGCAAAGGCACCAGCTGATCAGAAACAAAACAGTTAACTTGTGACAAATGTATATCATCTTGCTGGACATTGAGGGTAAAGGTAAAAGCTGGTGTCGTCAGTGTTAACTCAGGCTCCTGTGGAGAGACTGATAATACTGGCATAGTAAGGGAGTTTAGTTTGACTCGCAAAGAATCGATTTTGCTGTAGAAGCCAGCAGCTGGATACCGAGGTAAAGCACCAAAGTCACTGTAACTGGCTACCGCTCCCGAGATTTGTGCAAAACCTGTATAACCTCGTGCCAACAAAGCTTGTTTCAACGGCAGGTTATATTCTCCATAAGGATAGGCAAAGTATTTTAAACTGTAACCCAAGTGCTCGCTGAGGCTGGCTTCTGCTTGCTCAACATCGGCAACAACTCTGTCTAACCATTGTTGTTGATTTTCATTGGCTTGGCGCGTCAGCATATGATCATGTTGGTTGCCATGGTTAGCAAAGCTTGCACCTTCATTTGCCATTTGCTTGACTTGTGACCAATCCATTTGATACCCCACATTACCAATTAGGGGTGGGTTGATAAACACCGTGTAGGGAAAATTATATTCACGCAATAGCGGATGAGCATTTTGAAAGATATTGTCGTAGCCGTCATCAAAAGTGATGACTACTGTTTTGTCAGGGAGCGCTTGCTTTTGTTTTAGCGATTCAATGACTTTAGTCAAAGGCAAGACAGTGTGATGTTTGCTTAAATAGGCCAAGTGCTGCCTGAATACCTCTGGTGTAACCGATGTAACCGCAGGGGTTTGTGTCGATACATGGTGATAAAGTAGGATCACGGCGTTATCTATTTCTTTGGCGCCAAGTTGACCTTGGGCAAACAAAACACTAACAAACACAGCAAGCCGACAATACAACTGATACATTTATTCTTCCGTTCATCACAGGCAAAAGGGCGATGCGCAGTCTAGCAAAGTTTTTTCATCCCAGCTTTCATCGACCAATATTTTTTATTGCGGCACCCATGATCCTCAGTAATTTGACCACACCACTAATGGGCTTGGTGGATACCGCCGTACTTGGACGCTTGGATTCAGTAAGCTACTTGGCAGGCGCGTCGGTTACGGCTTTGTTTGTTACCCAGCTTTATTGGTTATGTGGTTTTTTACGCATGACCACAACCGGATTAAGCGCCCAAGCCAAAGGCAAACAAAGTCTAGTCTTGGCTTGTCGTTGCCTGTCTCAAGGCCTGTTGCTCAGCGGATTTTTAGCTTTGCTGATCCTCCTATGCCAAGATCTGCTGTTAAGATTCATACTGCTGCTCGCCAACGCCGAGGTGGCTGTTGCGCAGGTGATCAGTGACTATTTTGTCATCCGAATTTGGGGTGCACCGGCGGCACTCGCCAATTTAGTATTGATCGGTTGGTTGATTGGTCAGCAACAGGCTAAATCTGTGTTGTGGATCCAAATTTGCGGCAATCTCCTCAATGCGTTATTAAGCATCGAGTTGGTTGTCTATTGGCATCTCGATGTGCAAGGTGTGGCATTGGCGACGGTCGTCGCTGAATATTGCATGTGTGTATTGGGCATGCTGGCAATCAAACACAAAGTTGGGCGCTTAGTGTTTGATCTAGGATGGTTTTCAGTCTCAACATTACAACAATTTATGACGGTGAACGGCCATACGTTTGTGCGCAACCTTACCCTACAACTGTGTTTGGCCTTCTTAGTTTTTCAAGGTATGCGCTTTGGTCTCGATAGCGCGGCAGTCAACGCCATCTTGCTGCAATTCTTCAGCCTGATCGCTTTGGGACTTGATGGCATTGCTTTTAGTGCAGAAGCGCTCGTGGGGGAACAAGCAGGACGTAAACAACACCATGGTATCGCCGCAGTAACCTTACAGAGTTTGCTGTGGTCATGGGTGTTGGCCTGCATTTACAGTGTAATATTCGCTGGATTCACCCCTTTTATCGTTGCGGGCCTGACCACCAACCCAAGTATTCAAGGGCTGTCGTTGCACTACGTAACAACGATAGTCTGTCTGCCGTTGCTTGCGCATTGGTGTTTTTTATTTGATGGCGTATTTGTTGGACTCGGCCGCGCAAAGGCAATGCAAAATTCTATGTTATTCAGTGCCTTAGTGGTTTATTTTCCTTTGTGGTTGGTATTAAGACCGCTGGAAAACCAAGGGCTATGGATGGCCTTACTGGCTTTCTTATTGGCTCGAGGTTTGAGTTTGGGAGGCTATTTTATTTATCTTTATCGTCGTCGTTTTTTCTTGCACGATGCGGTTTTATCGCCACAGTAAGACGGAATAACAGCATCCCCAGATAGCCTTTTGCGGCGACAACAATACCTACGGTTAGGCACAATAAACCTGGCAATTGAAACCAAATCCAATAATGACTGCCCAGTATGATCAACAAGGCACCAGCAGCAAAAATGACTAGGCCGAGTTTAAACTCGGCCCAGCGTTGCTGTGGATTATTAATTTGTCTGCGTAACCAGTTCATGGTCAGAAAGTGGAATAACTAGTAATAAGAATGCTCACCCGCTTGGTGTTCAGTTGCATCTTTCACGCCGTTTAATTCGCCGCTGAACTTGGCTAACATCTGTTTTTCAATACCATCTTTGAGGGTAACGTCAACCATCGAACAGCCATTACAGCCGCCGCCAAATTGTAAAACGGCGATTTTGTCTTTGGTGATTTCTACCAATGAGACTTTACCGCCATGGCTTGCGAGTTGCGGGTTGATTTCCGCTTCAATCATGTAGCCAATACGCTCGGCTAGGGGGGCGTCGTCTTCCACTTTACGTGCTTTTGCGTTAGGCGCTTTGAGTGTCAGCTGTGAACCCATTTGGTCAGTGGTAAAGTCAATTTCCGCATCGTGTAAAAACGGTGCACTTTCTAAATCGACTACCGCATCAAAACCCTTAAACTCAAGGATAGTATCGCTGGCTTCAACAGCATCGGGTGGGCAGTATGATACACCGCACTCAGCACTGGGTGTGCCTGGGTTCACGACGAACACCCGAATGTTGGTACCTTCTTCCTGTTTTTCGAGCAACTTACAAAAATGCGCTTGAGCAGCATCTGAAATAGCAATCATATCTCACCTACATTACAACGTTTATGTGCGGATTATAGCAAATATTACTTGAGTAAAACACTCAAGTAATGGCATTTTCTTAGTATAATTTTGGCTAATTCATGCCAGTCGTTTAGTATTCACTCTCGTTGTTAGATTGAGATTGGAAAGAGACTATGCCGCGTATTTTTGCTTTTGGACTGTTGGGTCTGCTGTGCTGTGCTCAGCTCGTTTTTGCCAAAGCTGATAGAGAATTTTTACCCCAAGGCACGCAATACAACAGTCAAATTACCTCGCCTAGCCAAGCCTTAAGCGCCGAAGTGGGGGAATGGCATGTGCGACACGACCAACTGGTTGACTATATGCGAACCCTAGCTGCCCAATCTGAACGCGTGAGCTTGATTGAAACCGGTCGCACCCACGAAAATCGTCCCCTGCTGCTGTTAGCGATCACTTCCCCCGCCAATCAGCAAAATTTAACGCAAATTCAACAACGTCATCTTAGTCAGTTGGGTAATAAACCAGCGGCAAACGACCCGTTAATCATATGGATGGGTTACAGCGTGCACGGTGATGAGTCGTCTGGCAGCAATGCTGCTCTGTTGGTGGCGTACTACTTAGCCGCTGGCCAAAATGACCAAATTGATCAGTTACTTGAAAACAACGTGGTGTTGCTAGACCCAAGTATCAACCCCGATGGTTTAGCGCGCTTTGCACAGTGGGCAAACATGCATAAAGGTAAAGTGGCAGTCTCTGACCCGAATAATCGCGAGCATCAACAAGCATGGCCAAGCGCACGTACTAACCACTATTGGTTTGATTTAAACCGTGATTGGTTGCTGTTAACTCATCCCGAATCCAGAGCGCGAGTGAAACAATTTCAGCAATGGCGTCCTCATGTGCTCACGGACTTCCATGAAATGGGTTCAAACAGTACCTTTTTCTTCCAGCCAGGGGTGCCCGCTCGGAAAAATCCTTGGACCCCCTTACGCAATGTTGAGCTTACTGCTGAGCTCGCAAAATTTCATGCTGCGGCGTTGGATGACAATAAGCAGTTGTATTTCAGTGAAGAAGGTTACGATGATTTCTATTTTGGCAAGGGTTCTACTTACCCTGATGCCCATGGCAGTATTGGTATCTTATTTGAGCAGGCGAGTAGTCGTGGTCATGTGATGGCTACACGTTATGGCGACCTAAGTTTTAGCCAAACCATCCAAAACCAAGTAACCACCTCTTTGTCGACCTTTGCCGGAGCCCTGGCTAAAAAACAGGACATCTTGCAGTATCAACATGAATTTAAGCAGCAGACGGCACAGTTGATTGCTAAAGATGAGGTGCTTGGTTACGTTATTCAAGAAAAACTCGACCACACAAAATTTCAGCGGTTTTTAGCAATACTGCAAGCCCATCAAATTCGCTACCAAAAATTAAGTAAAGATCTCACGGTTGAAGACCAGCGCTTCGATGCTGCAAGCAGTGTGTTTGTGCCGCTTGATCAGCCACAATATCGACTCATCCGCTCTATATTTTCAACTCGTCAAAGTTTTGATGACAATACATTTTACGATGTATCCAATTGGAACTTGGCCCTGTCGTTTAATTTATCCTATCGCGCTGTCATGAAAAAAGTATGGGGTAAGGTAGCCGTAGATACACAAGATTTTTCTGCTAAACAGGCCCTCAAACTTGATTTACTCGACCAAGCCTACGCTTACGCATTTTCATGGGACGACAGCAGCGCGGCGACCTTGTTGAGCCGCTTACTGCAAGCCAAGGTCAAAGTACAAATCGCGGGTGAAACACTGGTTATTGAAACGCCCCAAGGCGGTATCAGTTTGCCCGCCGGCAGTGTCATTGTTCCATCCGCACTACAACAACCAGCGCAATTGAAGGATATCTTGCTGCGTCAGAGTGTCGATCTTCCGCTGACGCTCTGGTCGATTAACACGGGTCTGACTAAACAGGGCATTGATATTGGCAGCCGAGGGATGCAGGTTATCAGCATGCCAAAGGTATTATTGGTGGGGGGCAACGGCACGTCGCAATACGAGGTCGGTGAGGCATGGCACCATCTGGATCAACAATTAGAAATACCCGTTACGATAGTTGATTTGTCCCGCTTAGATACCTTAAAACTTGAGACATACAGCCACATGATATGGGTGGATGGCAATTATAAAAACGTATCAGCGCAGACCAAAGAAAAGCTTGAAGTATGGCTGAAAAAAGGTGGTGTATTAATCGGCCAACAAAGGGCCATCAAATGGTTTGCCGACAATACGTGGTTAAAGGCACAGTTCAAATCAGCCAGCGATATCAGCGCTAGTTTTGAGATCAAAAGGTTGCAATATGCCGACAAAGAGAGTTTTGAGGCGCGGCAACAAATTGCGGGTGCTGTATTTGCTACCCAACTTGACTTAACTCATCCTCTCGCCTTTGGCTTTCAACGTGCTGAACTCCCGTTGTTTCGAAACAACAGTCAAATTATGCTCAGCCCTGAGCAACCTTTTGTTACTGTGGCTAAGTATAGCGCCAGCCCTTTGATGGCGGGGTATACGGCAAATGAATTACAAAGTTTGATTGCAAAAAGTGCCGCCATCGTAGCGCACAATGTTGGCGAGGGTAAAGTCATTGCCCTCAATACTAATGTCAACTTCAGGGGGGTGTGGCAAGGAAGTAGTCGATTATTTGATAACGCAATATTTATGGCAGATTTTATCGACGCGTCAATGTAAGGCATATGCTCCAAACCTGTATCTGCAAATGTGGGAATGCTGATGCTAAGCAGGTGTAAGCAGAATTTGCTGTCGCTCCCGTGGTAATGACGTCGTCAAACAGGGCGATATGCTGTAAAACATCCAAGGAGCGTGATGCGGTTTTGGACAGCGCAAAGGCATGTTTAACATTAGCCCTGCGTTTGGCGGCACTGAGGCCGCTCTGTGCGAGTGTTGCTTTAGATTTAATCAGGGTATCCGTCAGCAGAGGAATGCCCATGAGTGATTGCAGGTGTTTGCCAAGTATGATGCTCTGGTTGTATTTACGCTCGAGAAATCGATTGTTATGTAATGGCATAGGCACGATGGCCTGTGGCCTGTTGAAGTCTGCTCCTAAGGCATGGCTAACAAAAAGTTCAGCCAGGGCTTTGGCATGGGGCAAACGGCCTTGAAATTTAAGTCCAGTGAGTAATTGATTCAGCGGCCAGCGATAATCAGCAAGGGCATAAATTTGATCAAAGTTAACTTGACCCAGGCCTCGTTTGATTTCAGGCCATAATAATAAATTGATGGGCTTTTGTTGTTGCTGAAAAAGCGGTATATCCACTTGGCAATAGCGACAAATAAGCGTTTCACTGAGTTGTCGACAAATTAAGCAATTCTGTATCGCAAACAAAATCTGCCTTCCCTTTTTTCAGTATCCCTTAGTACTAAGCATAGAAGAAAATCAAAATTAGTACTAAGCATAGAAGAAAATCAAAATTGGACTTAATTACCAACACGTTTGACACCCAGTTGCCCCATGACAGGCTTGTTGAACAACAAGCAGAAAATCCACCACTTGTGCTACTGCATGGTTGGGGGCTAAACAGTGGTGTATGGCAAGCCACTATTAACTATTTTCAAAACACGCGTCAGGTTATCACCATTGATTTACCAGGTTATGGGGTAAACCGAGAGGTTTTACCGCAGCCATATGATCTGTTAACCATGGCGCAGCAGGTATTAGCTGTCCTTCCACAGCAGTCGATTGTTTTAGGTTGGTCATTGGGTGGGCTAGTCGCTCAGCAAATAGCGCAGCTTGCACCAACACGTATTCGCGCCTTAATTTTACTCGCTACTAACGCAAAATTTTGTGCAAGTGATGATTGGCCGGGTATAAAGGCGGATGTATTAAGTGCTTTCCAAGGGCAACTTGCCAGCAATATTAATGCGACTTTAAGTCGCTTCTTAGCCATTCAAGCTATGGGCAGTGAAACGGCCAAACAAGATATTAAAGCCATCAAAGAGCAAATAGATCAGTATCCCCAGCCTCATCCAATCGCCCTAACAGCCGGTTTACAAATTTTATTGAAAAGCGATCTGCGACAATCATTTTCTGAGTTAACTATGCCTGTTCATGTGCTGTTGGGTCGTTTAGATAGTTTGGTACCAGTGGCCGTCAAACATCAATTGATCAACTTACGTGCTTCTCTTGATGTTGAGGTATTCCAGCATTCATCGCACGCACCATTTATTTCAGAGTTCGTGGCATTTACCAGTATTTTGCAAAAGATCCTGATTCAACACTCTTGCCATCGATCTTTAACAGGCTTACCAAACGGATAGCCTTTCAAATTTTGCAAAAATGGTTAATAATTAGGCATCTAGGCTGGGGGGCCAAAAGATGTCATTTGCAGTACAAAATTCTATTAACTCTGCCATCGTCAGCGGGCAGCTCGGCCTGAAGCGAGCCAGTGATGGTATCAGTCAAAGTGCCGCGAATCTTGCGTCGTTATCGAGTGTTCAACAGAACAGCGCTGACCCACAAAGCACTCTCGCTAATGCTGCTCTTACTCAACTCGGTGCGATCAAGCAGACCTTACCACCCAGTGCAGGTGGCATTACCTCTGACCTTGTCAGCCTGACTGTCAATAGTATTAACGCCCAAGCGGCGGCAAAAGTCGTCGGTACTGCCAATGATACCATTGGTACTCTACTTGACGTCCTTGCCTGAGTTTTGGTGAATAGCCGATGAATATTCTTCCGCCCATTCCTACCACCATCACCTTTAATAATGGGGTGGTGAATAACGAAGCGGTGCGTCGCGACAATACCTTGCGTGAAACCGTTCCGCCTTTGGCGTCCAACGAAAAAAGTGGGGCTGAAAAAGGCCTAGGTTCCGAATTTGATCGTGCTAAAGCACCGGGTTTACCCCCTCAACCTGTTACCTATGAACGTCCGCAGCCGACTCAAGCGCAATTTATCGATGGTAAACCTAATCAGTCAAAAGATAATGGAAAAGACCAAAGTGCTGGTAGAGATGATGCCGAAGGACGCCAACAGCAACAAGCTGAAGATAAAAATCTACAGAATTTAAAACAGCGTGATCTTGAAGTCAGAGCTCATGAGCAAGCCCATGCAGCGATAGGTGGGCAATACGCCGCCGCACCGCAATACCAATTTAAATCCGGTTCAGATGGCCGTCAGTATGCCGTCGACGGTGAAGTGTCTATTGATATTGCCAGTGCCGCTACGCCAGAGCAGACAATTCGTAAAATGCAGCAAGTGAAGGCTGCAGCATTAGCCCCTGCGCAGCCGTCGGCTCAAGACTTGCGGGTTGCCAGTGAAGCATCACAAAAAGCTATTGACGCACGAGCAGAGATTGCCAAAGCAAGAACTCAAGAAGCAAAAGATGCGTTTGAAAAAGCCTTAATCGATAAGACTGGACAAAACGCTTCATCACCTGCAAAAAATCCTGCCACAGTTGGTGCAGAAGTCCCGCCTTTAGATGAAATTGTGCAGGGCTTAGATTTGAGTCCGCCAACCCGGTCGTTGCAGCAGCAAAGTTTGCTCGATGCCAGTGAGGAAACAAAAAACGAGTTGCAAGCATTGGACCTAGCGGCAGTGGCAGAGTTTAAAGCTAATAGAGACCCCATCATTGTTCGAAGACTTTCTGTCATCGAAAGTTTTTATCAGCAAGTGAGTGCACCACGTTCTGAAGGTTTACGCCAAAGTGCATAGATTCAGCTAAACGAAAACGCCCGCTAATGCGGGCGTTTTTATATGCAGTGTAGTACCCAATTTAGCGTTTTTTGGCTTTAGCAAAGGCTTCAGCAAAAGCATTGCCCATTAAAGGATTTGCCGTTGTTTGCGCTTTGTGCTGCGCTGACGTTTTATTGTGCATTGGCTTTTTAGTGTTTTCTTTTGACTGAGAACTGGGCGCAGATGCAGGCGCTGTATCGTTGAGGCGCATCGTAAACGAGACACGTTTTCTGGCTACGTCAACCTCCATCACTTTCACTTTAACGATATCTCCGGCTTTGACAATTTCCCGAGGATCGCTTATGAACTTGTCCGTCATCGCGCTAATATGCACTAAGCCATCTTGATGCACACCCACGTCAACAAAGGCACCAAAGTTCGCCACATTACTCACTACTCCCTCGAGAATCATGCCAATTTTTAAATCGCTTAGCTCGTGTACGTCTTCATTAAAATTAGCGGTTTTAAATTCTGGGCGTGGGTCTCGCCCAGGTTTATGCAATTCATTGATAATGTCGGTGATGGTCGGCAGACCAAATTGCTCGGTCACAAAGTCACTCGCTTGCAGATTTTTCAACACATCACTATTGCCAACGATATCATTGACGGCCACCGCTGTGCTTTTTACGATACTTTGCACAACAGGATAAGCTTCTGGATGGACAGCCGACGCATCAAGAGGGTCTGAGCCATTCATGATGCGCAAAAATCCGGCAGCTTGTTCGTAAGCTTTGGGGCCAAGGCGCTCTACGTCTAGGAGGTTTTTGCGCGATTTAAATGCACCATTACGATCTCGAAACTGCACAATATTATTCGCTAAGGTGCGATTGAGTCCTGAAACATGACTCAATAGGGCGGAGGACGCCGTATTTACATCAACACCGACGGCGTTAACACAGTCTTCGATGACCGCATTCAGTGACTTACCTAGGTTACTTTGACTCACATCATGTTGATATTGACCAACACCAATCGCTTTAGGCTCGATTTTCACCAATTCAGCAAGGGGATCCTGCAGGCGTCGTGCAATTGAGACGGCGCCGCGCAAAGATACATCCATATCAGGCAGTTCATCTGATGCTAACTCCGATGCAGAATACACAGATGCCCCAGCCTCACTCACTACCATCTTACTCAACTTCAGCTCAGGATGGACTTTCATTAACTCGGTAACTAATTTATCGGTTTCCCGCGAACCCGTGCCATTGCCAATACTGATTAACTGTACTTTGTGTTGCATCGACAAACTGGCTAAAGTGCGTAAGGATTTGTCCCATTGATTTTGTGGAACATGAGGGAAAATTGTACTGGTTGTCAGCACTTTGCCGGTGCCATCAACAATCGCTACTTTTACACCCGTGCGCAAACCGGGATCGAGGCCCATGGTAATTTTCGGGCCTGCCGGTGCAGCCATAAGCAAATCACCCAAGTTTTTGGCGAATACGGTAATGGCATCTTGTTCGGCTTTTTCACGTAAGGTGCCAAACAACTCGGTTTCCATATGTAACAGAATTTTGATGCGCCATGTCCACTGAACAACCGAGCCCAACCAGTTATCCGCTGCTTTAGCACCTAAATTTAAGCCAAGATGTTCAGCAATAATGTGTTCACAGTGAGAACTACGAATACTCTCATCTTGCTGCGGATCTGCATCCATACTGACTTGCAGAATACCTTCATTCCTGCCTCTGAACATGGCCAAAGCACGATGTGAGGGGGTGGTCATTAACAACTCTGAATGGGAAAAATAATCGCTGTATTTACTCGCCTCAGATTCTTTGCCAGGCACAACTTGGCTTTTAATGTGGGCATTTTTTGTCAAATATTGACGAATCTTCTGCAACAAGACGGCATCTTCAGCAAAACGCTCCATGAGTATATATTTTGCGCCTTCCAAGGCAGCTTTAGTGTCAGCAATGCCTGCGCTTGCATTGATAAAACCCTGTGCGGTTGTTTCAGGGTCGAGATCACGTTGGGCAAAGAGTTGGTCAGCCAGTGGTTCTAAACCTGCTTCAATGGCCATTTGTCCTTTGGTACGACGCTTGGGTTTGAAGGGCAAATATATGTCTTCGAGTTCGGTTTTGTTGGCGACAACTTGCAGACTTTTCAGTAATTCAGGAGTGAGTTTGCCTTGTTCCTGAATAGATTTAATGATCACTGCTCGGCGATCTTCAAGTTCCCTTAAATACGATAAACGTTGTTCCAAGGCTCGTAATTGGATGTCATCTAAGCCAGAGGTAGCCTCTTTACGATAGCGCGCAATAAAAGGTACTGTGGCACCATCGTCAAGTAGTTGCACAGCCGCTTTTACTTGCATAGCTTGAACATTCAGTTCCTGCGCGATTTTTTCAATAATCATATAAAAACCTTAAAATTTACCAACTCTGTATATAGGGATGCCAAGCATGAATTACCAGCATTCACGCAAGAAAAATGGCAAAATTTAGCGAATCACAATAATAACGAAAACACACCATGCAACCAGTGAATAAAAAAACCAATTACATCACCCGTGATGGGTGGGAAAAGTTAGAGAGAGAATTGCGTTTTTTATGGAAGGAAGAGCGCCCAAGAGTCACTCAGGCCGTGTCTGAAGCCGCGGCTATGGGGGACCGATCAGAAAATGCGGAATACATTTACGGCAAACGTCGTCTGCGTGAAATAGATAGACGTGTGCGATTTTTAAGTAAGCGCATGGATGAATTAAAGGTGGTATATCCGTCACCACAGCAGGAGGGTAAGGTGTTTTTTGGCGCGTGGGTGGAACTCAGCGATGAAGACGACAATATCACGTTATATCAGCTTGTTGGACCAGATGAATTTGAATTGCGCGAAAATAAGATCAGTATTGATTCCCCCCTCGCTCGGGCTTTGCTGGGCAAACAAGTGGATGATGAAATTCGCGTGAAAACACCAAGTGGAATTAAAAACTATTTTATTAGTGCTATTTATTACAAAAAAAAGACAGTGGAATAATCCCAAACTCTGCAACTTGAACTACTCTTAGAAGTAATCAAAACATAAGACAACTTTCGCTGAATTGTGTTTTGACTGGGCTGGAGTTTTGCGAGATTGCCAGCAAAACATTCCAATCAATTTAACTTTATTTATAGAATTCACCTGCAAACCACTGGCAATATTTTTAATTACTTTTCAAGAGGTTAGTTTAATCGTTGTTGGTAAATCGTGGTAAAAAATGCAAATTTATACCCAGTTTAGTCTGGGCTAATCGGCCCTTTTGAAGGGCAACAGTACGAAGGAATAAGGTTCAGCATGGAGAATCGCTGACTATTCAAAAAATTAAAAAAGCCGAACTCAGTGTTCGGCTTTTTTATGGCTGGTTAGCCACGACGTTTTTTATCGAATAACTTTACAATCAGCACTCTTAGCTGGGCAGTTATTCCGTCGCAGCGGGCATTACATCCAACAACTCTACTTCAAAAACAAGGGTTGAGTTGCTGGTGATAGCACCAGTGCTTCTTGCACCATAGGCTAAGTTAGATGGGATAAAGAATTTAAATTTTGAACCCACATTCATCAATTGCACACCTTCAGTCCAACCGCTGATCACTCGGCTTAATGGGAAGGTCGCGGGTTCATTGCGGGCATAAGAAGAATCGAATTCTGTGCCGTCTAATAAGGTGCCACGGTAGTGAACTTGGACGGTATCTTCTGCCTTGGGCATGGCGCCTTCACCTTTGGTGATAACTTCGTACTGCAAACCTGAGGCAGTCACGGTTACACCCTCACGTTTAGCATTTTCAGCTAAAAATGCTTCACCGGCAGCTAAATTAGCCGCACCTACTTCAGCATCTTTGGCTTGTTGTTTTTCTCTAATTGACGCTTCAATCGCTTGAGTCAAGGTCTGCATTTCTTGCATGTCCATTTGCGACTGGCCACTCACCGCTGCGATAAACGCCTTAGCAATAATAGTTTTATCGTATTCCACACCCAAGTTCTGCTGGACCGCTATTTTGCTTTCGATAAATTGACCCATGCTAGCACCCATGGCATAAGCTTGTTTTTCAGCATCAGTGCTTAAGGTCAAGGGTTCGACTTTCATGATATCAACTGGCTCTGGGACAGGTTGACAGGCACTTAGGCCAACAGCCGAACTGATTAAGATAGCGATTAACGCCTTTTTCATTATAATTCTCCAACAATTGTGCGGGTTTGATTAATTCGAGCGAACTAACAGCGTGGTAAAAACGCCTAGTCTAAACGTAGCCACGCCAAAGAGAAACCTATTGATGCGTAAACTAAGGGCAATCCCCTGTAATTTTTTTATTCTGCTCAGCTTAGCCTTGTTAAGCGCATGTGGCGGTGGTTCTGATACAGCCTTACAAAGTTACCGACATGCTGAGCAAGGTGCTTATGCGGCAAGTATTTCGGCAGACGCTACTATTGCTGTTGTATCGAGTGTGACCAATGGCATCACGGTTTGGGAGTTGGACACCAATACCAAACGCTACGTGTGGCAGCATCAGGGCGATGGCAGCAATCTGGTGGTCAATATTCATATTGCCTTTGACAACAGTTACGTGGTGACTTCCGATCGTGAAGCGTTTGCACTGTGGAACCTTAACACCGGCGAGCCTGAAGGTTTCTGGCGCATCGATGAATCCACTATTCGAGATATAGCCGTTGCCAATCAAGGGCGCGGTATTTTAGTGGGGCGTAGCAGTGGTCAGGTCATGTTTTTTGAACCACAAAGCGGACGACGTTTAGAGTTTTTAGGCCACACTGAAAAAATTAATAGCATAGATTTATCACCAAACGGTTTTTATGCCCTTAGCGGAGGCAATGACTATGTGGCCTATCTATGGGACACCCGCAGTGGGCAGGTCCTATATAAATTTGATCACAGCAGCAGAGTAACCAAGGTCGCGTTGGATGACGCCGGTCGTTATGCTTTTACTGCAGATAGCAAACGTGAAGCACGCATTTGGGATCTTACGACAGGTAAAGAAGTGAGTAATCTAAACTACCTTGAGAGGCAGAAGATATTCAGCACAGCTGTGTTTTCAAGCGATGGTAAGTATTTGCTAACAGGTAGCCCCGCCAAGCGTTTAAACCTATGGGATGTCGAAAGTGGTAATGAAGTAGGCGAATGGCGTGTGGCGCCACGCGAAGGTACCAAGCCACAAACAGCGGTGGTTTACGCGGTGGGTTTTAGAGCTGATCAACACCTTGTGTCTGAGAGCAGTAGTGGTTTAGCAGAATTCTGGCATTACCAGACAAATTAGGGGTGACTATGCAGCAAATTGCGGCGGATATTGAACAACTTCAAATGAAAGTAGCCTTTCAGGAAGATACCATAGAAAGCCTAAATCAGGCCTTGATTGAGCAGCAAAAGCAATTAGAGGAATTACAATTTTCCATGCGTCAGTTGGCCAACAAGTTGCGGGCAATTGAACCGAGCCATCTGGCCCCAGAGCACGAAGAAACCCCTCCTCCACATTATTAAAGGATTGCTTTCCCCACATGTTAATGCAATCCATCGGTTTTGCACTGAGTGCCACCTTACCTGTCAGTATCATTATTTTACTGGGGGTTGTGCTTAAATATAAAACCTGGATCACCGATGAATTTGCCCTAATTGGCTCTCGTTTAGTGTTTAACTTAACCTTGCCTGCCCTTCTATTTGTCAACATCGTTAATACAACATTGACCAGTGCTATGCCCGTAAAGCTTATCTTGGTTGCACTACTTATCATGACCTTAGCTTTTATTGTCACCCATTACTTGGCCTATGCTATTCCACGACAAGACGCTAGGGGAGCGTTTGTTCAAGGCACGTGTCGCGGCAATATGGCGATTATTGGTCTAGCGTTAGCGGCCAATGCTTTTGATGCGCAGGGTTTGGGTTTGGCATCTATTTATCTTGCGGCATTGGTGATTCCAGGAAACGTTTATTCCATTGTGACCTTATACCTGCATCAAGCCACAGCGCCGAGTTTGCAAACTATTGCACGCAGTGTAGTAACGAATCCCTTAGCCATTGCCATCATGGTCGCCGTAACCTGCAAAGTATTAAATCTAAGCATCCCTGCAGTGTTAATGGAGACCGGCCAACACTTGGCTAAAATGACCTTACCGCTGGCTTTAATTTGTGTGGGTGCATCCATCAGATGGCATGAATTTAAGGCATCACGTCTATTGTATATCGCCATCTTTGGCAAAATAGTATTACTGCCTCTCATTGCCACTTTGCTGGGCTTTGCCTTTGGTTTGCGAGATACAGCCCTTGGCATACTTTTTGTGATGATGGCAGCCCCCACTGCCGCAGCGGCTTATCCCATGATCCGTAGTATCGGTGGAGATTATCATCTCACTGCTGCCATCATTGCCGGCAGTACCTTATTTTCTATAATAAGCAGTACTTTTGGTCTATTTTTGTTGCATTATTTGCGATGGGTGTAATGCCCGCTAGTTTGACTTAAACAACGGGGCGCTTCTGTTCTAACCATAACAAACTGCAACTAAGCAGCAATGCTAACCACCACCAAAGTTGATTGAGTGCAATAAATACAGGTTGTGTCTCAGCAAAGCTTGAGTTGGTATTCTGCCCAACTTGCCGTTCACTGGCAGTCATAGCACTACGTTGTTGCCATGCTTGCCATGCTGAAGGTGCATAAACGTAACGGAACTGCTCATCAATCAACTGCCCAGATTCCTTGTCCCTTAAGCTGAATTTATGCCACCCAGCCTGATGTGGCCAGAGGGTCGTACAACGTTTATGACTTTGCAGTGCATCATCGCTTAGCCATATTTGCAGTGCAGAGCTAGACAAACTGCTGGTGTGCCAAGCCTCAATCTGACCACTAGTTAAAGCACAAAGGCGCTGTGAATGGCCGGTAATATCCAAACTGTTTTGCTCGGCCTTCAACCAATATCCCAGGCCTTGGTAAGGCACTAATGCAGCCAAGATGGTTTGCCAGTAGTGACTGTAAAGACTGCTATAGCCGCTGGTATGCCACTGATAGCTGTGATTAATTATGCTGATGCCGACTTTGCCCAAACCCATTCCTTTGACAGCCACTAAGGGTGTTTGTTGAGAAGAACTAACCACAACGTCAAGAGGTTCTGCACCGAGGGTTAATGCCCCGCTGGGTAAGGTTGGTGTTAAGGTAATTTGGCTTATTCCCGATTGGGTAGATGGAGTATTTTTGTGAGCCGTGGCGGCAACGGTTTCACTGTCTGCCCAAGTGGCCACTAATGCTTGGTCTAGTTGATTGGCGGTTTGTTCAGCTAAGGTAAAGGTGTCTAGCAGTTCTTTCAGTGCGGTAGGTAGTTTGGCCGGCAACAAACTCTCATCAGCCACAATCAACAAACCTAAACCTCGTTTCACCGCGTCTAGCAGTATCGAAATATGGTCTGCACTAAGGGCCGTTAAGGCTCGGCCATCTAGTAAGATAAGATCAGTGTTTTCCAGGTCGGCGACATCGCTAGGAGGCCATTGACGGGAGCTAAGCCCGTCGCGTTGATTAAACAGCTGGCGCTTTAAGGCATGTTTGCTGATTGAGCTTATCACCTCAACCTCAGCACCCGACTGAGACAACCAATCTTTCAGTTGCCGCGTTTCAAAGGAAGGGGCGGATTGCACGATCAACACAGATTCAATTTTACTTTCGCCCACATCCACGGCTAGCCATTCACTTATCGTCTCTTCTGCGGGCTCGCTAGTGTTAATTTGCATGCTGAGTTGGTACAACCATTGGCCACTTGCCGAAACCTGTGTAGCTAAGGCGAAATGCTCGCCGTTTTTAACGGTTGTGCTATCCACCACCTGACCCATTGGATCATGCAAATTTACTCGCCAACGCTCGGTGGGACTTGAATTACCCACACTATCCTTGGCCAGATGCAGTGTTGCGCTGACGCGCATTATTTGCCCGGGCACTCGTTGCCTAGGCCAGTGAATATCTACTAAGCCGGTCTGTGTCTGTGCGGCAACAAAATGTACAATTAAGTCAGGGCGCTGTTGTTTTATGTTTTGCCATTGCTCAGCAGACAAACCATAACCAAGTACCCACAATTCTTGCACGGTGGGTAGCCAATCTAACAGTTGCTCGGGTGTGAAAATTGGCCGTATGGCCGTAAACCGTTGGGCTAGTTCAGGTATGTTTTGCCATGTGTCAACGAGGGAAAATGCGGCAGTATCATCTTGCAAAGCCTGAAACTCCTCGCTTAGTGCAGACGTATTGACATGCGACGTGCCCGGAGAAAATAAAATCGCACTGTGGATCTTATTGTGCGGGTATTGAATGTCGAACAATAGGCCACACAAACTGACAAGGGCGATGGTATTTAGCAGGTATACACCGAGTAATCGCCCAAGGTTAGTTGGCCCAAGGCGCTTTGTTGCCCAGACCAGGCTAACACTGTAGCTGACGATGAGAGCAGCAACGCAAAAGACTAAGACGGCCTCAGGCAAATCCTGCCATAACATCACAACTTTCATGGTGTGCTCGCCTGTTGCAAAAACTGCTGGTAAGCCTCAATGACCGGATCCTCTAACCGATAAGCTTGATGTTGACTCAAGGGCATAGCCAAGGGAGCGGGCAGAGTCTGCCATACGGCCAAGAGCAATGCGTCGAGGCATTCGCGACAGCTTTGCTGCAATTGTTTGGCATCAATTTGCAACTGTTCGAGACTCGCCAAGTAAGACACGTTCTGCTCACTTGTGTAGCTCGATACCAGCCGATTTTTTATGCCGACAATGCCATCGTCAGCCAATGCCAGCTCAGCTTGCCCACCTTGTTGTTGCCAGTGTTTAATCTGATTAAGGGCACGGGTCACCCGTTGAATTTGATCATCTTTAGACAGGTGAGTGGTACGCTCTAGACTCACTATGTCACTTAAATCGCCTTGATAACGCCGTGTTTCACTCACCGGTGGTGGTTCGAAACCAAGGCGTTTTACGTAAATACGCTCAGCCTGTTTGGCTTGGTTCAAATAGTGCAATGCTTGCTGTTCGAAGGGTAAAGCCAACTCAGGTTGTGCCAACATTAAATGCATTTCTGCCGACCACATATTGGCAATCGCTTGTTTCATCAAAGCAGTCGGGGTAGGCACCCCTGTTTTATTCACCAGACCCGTTTCTGCTTCACCGTGATTGTGACCATATTGTTCAATGATACTGGCATAGGAAGCGGGTTGAGTGGGCTTTTCAGCGCTTAGATGCTCATGCCCAGCTTCCTCGCTGTGGTCGTTAGCGTGGCTGGATAAGTCGGGTCCACTTTCCATGTTATGTGGCAGCAACGCTGCAAATTCATCACCTAAAAATTGTCCATATTTGCGTTTCAGTTCACTTTGCGCAAAACCCAAGGCACGGGATGTCTGGGTAAGTTGTTTGGTGTCTACGTGTTGGGCATCAGCAATCAGCTGTTCAGTTTCAATGATAATTTGTCGCTGACTTTTAAAGTATTCGGGCAATATATCCAGCATCAGGCCAGCACTAATTTGTTCATCGCTGGATGTGTCTAACCAGCGCACAATCTTGCTGGGCGAGCGGCTGAGCTGCGCCTCTGGCTCACGGTTATCCCACGCCCAAACTGAAAAATACAGCTCGTCCCCAGGCTCCATACCAAGTTCTTTCAGGGCCCAATGTTTGAAATACAGCGCTTTGCCATCGCGCAGTTCATGACGATCAAATTCCACGATTTCATCACGAAATTTAACAGCTTCCCCCGAACCCTTGGCCACCGAGGCAAGGATCTGCACTTTACTTAGGGCAAAGTCATCCTCTATCCATACCTCGGTTTCAAGCTCTGGCAGGGTGTCACTGGCAAATTCGCTGATGGTAATACTGGGTTGGATAAAACGTATATGGGGTGGCTGATCAACCTTTACGCTCAAACTGTAAATGCCGTCAAACCGTCGTTGCTCTGAGGCTAAAAAATAGATGACTGATTGCGCCACCACCGCGCTACCTGTAAAACGTGTTGCATGGTTTGGCGCAGTCTGCTCGCTCAGATGGATGCGTTGGCCGTTGCTTAACTCAAGAAATAATTTTTCGTCGGGCTGCAAAGCAGGGGACAATTCCAACAGCCAACTCACCCTTGAGCCACTCAGTGCATTGATACTCATGTTGGTTTCATGTCTTTCGGCGGTCTGAGTATAAGCGGGTGGAGTAATTGTCAGCTGAACCCCTTGCAAGATTGGCGTAGTCACTGGCTCCGCTGCCTCGGTCATTTGGGCAGGCAAAACTTGCTCAGTTATTTGGGTGGCTGAAAAAGTGACGATCCCCCAAACAAAAGCGAGACTCACAATCACAAAAACATGAGTGTAAATAGCGGCCTTATGTAAACGAAAACGATTTGAAGTCCCGACAAAAGTGCGCTGTTGCGCGTCTATCGCAGTGGACAGCAGCGGCAATATTTGCTGCTTTTGCAATCGTTGCACAAGGGCAAGTTGCTGCTCGTCTTGCAGGGCTAAGTGAGCACTTTGTTGCAATGCAGGGTAATGCACATTCAAATGCAACAACACATTGTCTGCGTGAATTTTCTGGTAACCTTGTCTACGTCGCACTTGCCATACAAGCAAAAGACTCAGGCACAGAAGCAGGACAACAGCCAGTATCACGCCAAATAACATGCCAAAGGTGGATAAGGTCTGCCACCAAGTCTGAATATCGGTGTTTGAAAAAATACTTACCATGCCCCCAGCAAACAATAGACTCGCCGACAGTTGCAGCATGGCTCGCGCGATATAATGCCGTCTAAGTGTTATCACCAGTTGCTGAAGCGCTGCGATAACTTCTAATTCACCTTGGCTCATAAGCGCCCCGTACCCACTACCAACACGTTTTTGCTGTGACGCCATGCTGCCACACAACGTTCGGCACAGAATAACCAAGCCATAAGCGTCCACAGCCAGGTATGCAAAGATTGTAAATGGGCAGCTGGTGTGGATATTTGCTGCAAAATTTGTTGTTCGCTGGCCGACTCAACTTGCATAATTTGCTGTGGATTTAGTAGTGCCTGAGCGTCTCCCTGTAAGGCATTGTTGCTTACCCACTCACCCAACTGCAAGGCAAAACTGGCTTGCTTCGTGATGTCACTCCAAGCCGGATTAAATCGACTATTAAACCGCCAAATGTGGCCATTGCCAAAACGCGCATGCTCTAGCAGCGGCTGCTGCTTATCAGTAAGCCAAAGGACCTGCCACGCTAGGTTAGGGTGCCAGGCCTCAAGCTCAGTAGACGGGCGAGTACCAAGCTGTTGGCCGCCAAATTTACCCATCAAACCTGGCAAATTAGCCTGCCATGTTTGCGAGGTATTGGCTTGGGCCGCATCGATGATCAAGCTGGCACCAGCGTTAACCTGTTGCAGTATAGGTGGAGGTAAACTTTGGTTACTCAGCCACAGGATAGCGTCCAGCGTGACGTTGGCATCTTGTGCATCTATCGTGTTGTTTAGCGACTCGTCTGATGCGGTTTTTGCTTGGCGTTCATCGAGTGAAATTTGCCAGCGAGCATTTAACGACAGGGCATGCAGGGCACCTTTCACAAACTGAGCATCAAGGCTGCGATCCTCCGCTGTCACTAACATAAGTTGCAAAGAATAGGGGCGCGTTTGCTCCATACGGTGGGAAAGATCGAGGATGTGCCATTCCACGGTGTGGGGCAGATAAAACGCTGTTGTACTGAAAAACTGGGCTCGATTGGTAACATACACATGCATCGTCGAGCCTTGACTCAGGTTCTGGGCGTGACTCGCCAGTTTTGCAAACACATTGGTGACCACTGTAGGTTGTGGCACATAGCGCTGGATATCATCAGCTTGTAATGTAAGCGGTTGCGCCGCTGGGCTATCCAGCAGAATGGCCGACTGCCCGTGTAAATCCCTCAGTAAAGTGGTTTTTTCTTGTTCATTGGCCTGGGTAAGCCAGTCTGCGCTCACCAGGTAGACAGCTTGCGGCTGCTGTGTTGTAGCAAAATGAGGCTGAGCAAGAAGCAGTGCGGCCATCAGCAGCAACAAGATGCGCAAAAGTAGCAGTAGCCACTGAGAGAGGCGCAGTTCTGAGCGGGGTTTGGCTGGGGTAGCAGAAAGCAAATGGCTGGCGGCAAACTCCACCGTTTTGGCTCGCTGTTCGCTGAGCAAATGAATTAACAAGGGTAGACCAATGGCTAGCGCCGTCAGCCCGTACCAAGGAGTTTGCCACATCAAACCAGCAAATTCACTCATCGTTTTGTGTGCCGTTTGCGCAGAAATTGCCACAATGTCTCAGTCATCGGACGATCAATATTGGCGAGAACATGTGCAATTTGCGCCTGTTTTAACGCGGTTTCAAGTTGCTGGCTAAAGTGCTGACGAGCTTGCAAATACCGTGTTTTCACATCCTCAGCTTGCACTTGAATGGGCTGTTTTTTCTCGACATCAAAAAACCGGATCTGGCCTTGAAAAGGAAAATCACGTTCTTCGTCACTCTCTAATTGCACCGCAATAATATCAGTTTTTGCAGGGTTCAAGCGCTGCATAAAAGCACTAATCTCTTGATTATGCTGATAAAAATCACTGACCACAATGACAATAGCATTGTCTTGTAGCTTGGCTAAATAGTGCTCTACATGGCCTAGTTCGGGAACCTGACCGCCCCCTTGAATTTGCGCCAGTTTAATTAAAGTGCGTCGCCAATGTTGGGCGCCACTCAAGGCAGGCAAGTAGTCCAAACGAGTACTGCTAAGAGTCAATAAGCCCACGGCATCACCCTGCTGCTGGGCTAAATACCCCAAGGTTGCCAGCAAGGTGCGGGCATAGTCGAGCTTGGTAATGGCGTGCTGGGCGTCGGTCTTGCTCGCTACTTGCAGCATCGACGCACTGCTGTCTAATACCAACCAAACATTAATATTACTTTCTCGTTCTGCTTCGCGGATAAAGTACTTGTCTGATCGAGCAAACAATTTCCAATCAATTTTACCTGGGGCATCACCGGGTTCATAAGCACGAAATTGGCTGAATTCAATGCCTGTGCCCCGCGCCATGCTGCCATGCAAACCCAACAACATACCCTGAGCCAAGGTTTTGGCGAGCAGTGGCAAATCTTTAATACGAGCATATGCCCTCAAGTCGACAAGCGCAGTTGCGTCCTGACTTGTTGTATGTGTAGGTACGGGCATTTAGTCAGCCAATGGGCTGCTGGGCGTTTTAACATGGGCAAGCAAGGCATCGATAACCTGATCACTGTGCATGTTAGCTGCTTCAGCCTGAAAGTTGAGTAAGATGCGATGACGCAAGACACTGTGAGCAACAGCATGAACATCGGGGTATTCGACGGCAAAACGACCTTGCATAAAGGCTCTGGCTTTAGCGCACAGGATTAAAGCCTGCCCTGCGCGGGGGCCAGCGCCCCAGCGCACAAAGTCTTGCACTTGTGAACAGTCAGAATGTGCCGGGCGGGTGCTACGTGTCAGATTTGCCACATAAGCAAATATAGGATCAGCCACCACCACATCACGCACCCACCGTTGTAGTTGCAAAATATCTTCCGCGTGCAACAGGGCTTGAATGCTTGCCACCATATTGCTGGTGGTACGTTTAAGAATGGCAACTTCATCGCTGGCGCTGGGATAAGCCACCCTTACAAACATTAAAAAGCGATCGAGCTGCGCCTCAGGCAAGGCATAGGTCCCAGCTTGTTCAACAGGATTTTGGGTGGCTAACACAAAAAACGGACGCGGCAGCGCATAACTTTGTCCACCGTAACTGACTTTCTTTTCTTGCATCGCTTCAAGTAAGGCGGCTTGGGTTTTGGGAGAGGTACGGTTGATTTCGTCAGCTAATAAAATATGGGTAAAAACGGGGCCTTGCTGAAACTTAAAAAATCGTTCACCGCTGGCATGATCAGTTTCCAGAATTTCAGTACCAATAATATCGCTGGGCATCAAATCGGGGGTGAACTGCACACGTTTAAAATTCATGGCTAACGATTCGGCCAAACTGCTCACCATCAAGGTTTTGGCAAGACCCGGCACCCCTTCCAGTAAACAATGCCCCCCTGCCAACATGCTCATGATTAACTGTTCAATCACTTCCCCTTGGCCGACAATCACCTTGGCAATCTCTTGTTGCACATGGCCTAACTTGGCCTGCAAGCGACTGAGGTCTTGGGTTTCTTGTTGTGGATCATCGTGCTGCATGCTTACTCTTCTTGCTGTATTTGTTTTTGTTTGTGTATGTTGCCCAGTGGCCAGTGTTTGCCTGCTGGAAAGCGGGTTTAAGCGGTCATTGCATAGATAACAATATTTACCGCAAACTTGGTATTGTCGGTGCGCAAAAAACGTTTGTTGCGAAAGTCAAAGTCCCACTCACAGCCGAGATCTTTATTGCTGTACAACACCGCAATACGGCCATTTATCTCTATGGCTTTTAAATAATTATGGACTAAATCATCACCCCAACCATTTAACTCAATGCTAGTGCGCGGTGGCCCGTCAAACTCAAAAAAACAGGAATAGATGGGATGATCATTGGCGATTTTTTGCAAGGCATTATCACCAAATAAGCCCTGCATCTGTTGCTCAAAGCTCTTGGCAAACATGCCATCTATGTCGTGATTGCAATCATCCACAAAGACAAAACCACCCTGTTGAACATACTGTTTAAAATTGCGTTGCTCTTCTTCGTTAAATTGCACAAGGCGGTGACCTGCCAGATAACAAAAAGGTGCACGTAACATCGCAGGGTCAGCCAAGGGAATAATGCGCTCAGTCAAATCCACCCGCAAACTGGTGTATTCGATGAGCGAGTTGAGGACGTTGGCAGGCATGCGTTCGTCCACGTCCCAATCGCCAGATTCATAGCTTAAGCGAGTAAAAACAAAGTCATACGTCGCATCGCTTGTCGCCATACTTAATTTGGGCAAACACGCAGCCGCTATGCCTAGGCTGGTGGTTTGCATGAAACGTCGCCGATTAAAGATCATTGGACAGACCAAGCTGTTGGGCTCATTCGAGCCCAACTAGGCAGTTTACACAGCGTCAGATAAGCTGCTGAAGGTAAAGTCACGGATCTTCATCGCAGGCACCATACCCCCCTCAATACGAACGGGTTTACCCAAGGCTTCGATATTGTTGAGCATGACGATGGGACTTTCATTAAAACGGAAATTTTTAATGGGATATTTAATTTTTCCGTTCTCAATGTAGTAGGTACCATCCCGCGTCAAACCAGTGTACAGCAGCGTTTGTGGGTCGAGTGAGCGGATATACCACAGGCGGGTGACTAACACACCGCGGCGTGTGCTTTTGATCATGTCTTCCAGTGATTCATCACCACCGGCCATCAACAAATTGCCATCAGCTGGCACATAAGGCACGCCAGTTTTTTTCGCCCAGTATCGACTATTTGGCATGTTGACCACCACACCATCTTTTATCCAATCGATTTTGTTAATGGGAGAGCCATCACTGCCAAATGGCGAGTAGGGGGCAATGGGGTGTTGGGGATCAGTGTATAGATGCACACGTTCGTCAAACAACTTTTGGCCCAATTTGTTTTTGGCGACTTTTTCTGGATCTTCACCTTCTTTGGCTTTATTGCTCAGAAAGCTGCGCCCTTCGTCAGCCTGACGTTGAGACATATTATTAAACATATTTTGCAACAGCGTAACACTCGCTGCTGGCTCAAGAATTACCGTGTATTTACCGGGTTCCATCTCTTTGGCGTCAACCGAAGACTTGGCTTTTTGAATGGCGATTTGTGAGGCTTTTGCCGTATCCAACAATTTAACATCGCTAAAGTTTTGCGACGCCCAACCAGAACCTTTGCCATCTTCGGTGCGCACAGTGACAGAGAAGTCAACATTGGTAGAGGTGTTGTAAGCAAACAACCCTTTGCTGTTCATGATGGCGGTAAAACGGGTGTTTTCTTCCAAAAATCCTGAGGCGATGAGTTTGTCTTTTTTCGAGGGCTCAATACTGTTTTGCGCAGCTTGTGCCCTATCTTCGGGCGTGACCTGTGCGGTGGCTTGCACAAAAGTAGGGGTGCTCAGGTATTCTTGTTTGCCCAATACCGGCATGAATTCATCATTCTCGGGAGCCAAACGCGCTAGCTCTTCTGAGCGTCTCACCACTTTTTCTAGGGAGGCGTCGTCGAATTCATTGATAGTCGCTACACCGACGCGCTTGCCAAATGAAGACTGCACAGCCAAGGTTACATCACTTTCTTCGCCGGCAGTCGATACTGTATTCCGTGCATAACGAATATTGCCACCCACCGCGCCATTGAGATTACATTCAATTTCGTCGGCTTTAGAGTAGGCGATAACTTTGCTCAGCAAGTTCTTAGCGGTTTGTTCTGATAGTATAGTCATGGTTACTGCTTCCTATTAAACCTTGCGGGCGGTGTTGATAATGTTGATATTGTTAAAGCGCGTCGTTGGGCATCCGTGTGATACGGCGCTGACCTGAGACGGTTGACCTTTCCCGTCAAAAAACGAACCACCTAAACGATAATCAGATTTACCCGCTAGTTGTACGCAGCTATTCCAAAATTCTTGGGTATTACTTTGGTACGCCACGTCTTCGATTTGATCAACAATCTTGCCGTCTTTAATCTCGTAGAATAACTGCCCACCAAACTGAAAGTTATAGCGTTGCTGGTCAATGGAGAATGATCCGCGTCCTGCAATGTAAATGCCTTTTTCCACGTCTTTGATGACATCTTCAGCACTGATGTCTTTGCTATTGGGTTTAAGGGATACATTGGGCATACGTTGGAACTGCACGTCGCGCCAGCTTTGTGCATAACAACAACCATGAGATTCGGTCTGACCCAACATGTGCACTTGATCGCGCGTGGCTTCGTAGTTGACCAAAATGCCGTCTTTGATCAAGTCCCATTCTTTGGTTTTTACCCCTTCATCATCATATGCCACATTACCCAAGGAATACTCTTGGGTTTTGTCAGCGAAAATGTTGACGATGTCTGAGCCGTATTGGAATTTACCACTTTGCCACTTATCTAAGGTGGCGAAGCTGGTGCCAGCGAAGTTAGCTTCATAACCCAAGACACGATCGAGCTCTAAAGGGTGACCCACCGATTCATGAATGGTCAGCATCAAGTGCGCAGGGTCGAGTACCAAGTCATATTTGCCGGGTTCCACTGATTTGGCTTTTAATTTGGCCTTCAACTGCTGACCAGCAAGTTTGGCGTCTTCCAAAATATCATAGGAGTTACCGTAGCCAACACTGGCGCCGGCGATGCGAATTTTGTCTTTTTCTAGCCCGTCTAAATATTCAAAACCCATGCCCACAGGGTTGCCTAAACCCGTGCGCTGCTTGAAGCCTTCTTCGCCCACTGCGGTGGCAAAAAACGGCGCCCATAAACGGTGCACATCTTGATCGATATAACTGCCATCGGTAGAGGCAAAGTATTTTTGTTCGTTGACCAAAAATAAAATAGAGGTGACGTAGTTTGCGCCATTTTCCATGGCGGCGGCATTCACTGCCAAAAGCAGATCAACCTTGTCTTTGACCGGCACTTCCATGGCGTTTTTGACAATCGGAGTTTGCCAACTGACTTCACCCACACCCTTTACCGGGGCAAGCTGTACAGGGGTGGTTTGAAATTTAGAGTTAGCTTTGGCGACGGCAACAGCGCGCTCTGCGGTCTTGGCAACACTATCGGGTGTCATGTTAGATGTGGAGGCGAAACCCCAGGTGCCATTTGCAATAACCCTTATGCCAATCCCCGCAGATTCAGTATTAACGATGTTGTCTACGCGATTTTCATTGGTTGTCACAAATTGGTTGAGGTAGCGACCAATGCGCGCATCAGCATAACTTGCACCTTGAGCCTTGGCAGCATTTAAGGCAATGTCTGCGAGTTTCTTTTTATAGGCCACATCCATGGGCTTATCTAGTATTTGTTCAGCACTGATAACACGGCCAGACAGGGGTAGCATTAAGCCACCTACGCCCAAGCCACCGAGCTTAATAAAATCTCGTCTTTGCATTTTTTATTCCTCTGCCGTCGTTATTTTTGTCGGGTTTTTTTATTAATTTAGGGTACAAAGGCGCCAGTTTATGCCAGCACTTAAAGCTCACTCAAGGTTGCATGGGGGCAATTTGTTGCTTAAAAAGTAACAAGGCGTGTCGATGGGATGCTATTCGGGTTTGAAAACGCCAATCACACTTTCGTTGCTGCGTGTGGCGGCGCTCACTTGCTTATCGGTCTGGGCTTCATGATAGTCACAATGCACACACTCAATTTTCTCCACGTTGTTCTCAAAATATAACATGATCGAATCAGTGGCCTTGCACTTTGGGCAAACCGCACCGGCCACAAAACGTTTTTTTATTTTTTTCACCATGATTTATTCGGCCTTTTTGTCATTCAAGTTGGTATCATAACGCTAATCAATAGTATGTGTTACGAGTAAGCCATCAAGAATGATCCAATTTTCTGACCTTTCATTAATGCGCGGCAGCAAAACCTTGTTACAAGAGGTAAACGCAGTGGTCTACCCCGGTCATAAGGCCGGTTTAATCGGTGCCAATGGTTGCGGAAAATCAAGTCTGTTTGCCCTCATTCGGGGTGAATTGCAACCAGAGCAAGGCAATATTGCTATCCCAAAGAACTGGCAGATTGTGTCGGTGGCCCAAGAAACCCCAGCTGTGGAACGCTCTGCATTGGATTATGTGATTGACGGGGATAAACGCTTTCGGCAATTACAGCAAGCATTGAGTGAAGCTGAACAACAACATGACGGTGTGCGCATTGCTGCTCTGCATGGTCAGTTAGAGCAGGCAGGCGCGTATGACATTGATGCCCGTGCTGCCACTATTTTGGCAGGTTTAGGTTTTGCCAATGACAGCATGAACCGGCCAGTTACCGCTTTTTCAGGCGGATGGCGAATGCGCCTCAATCTTGCTCAAGCGCTGCTGTGTTATTCCGATCTGCTGCTGCTTGACGAACCGACCAACCATTTGGATTTAGATGCAGTAATTTGGTTGGAAAAATGGTTGCAACGCTACACAGGCACCCTGTTGTTGATCTCGCACGATAAATCGTTTTTAGATTCAACCATAAATGAGATCATCAGTGTAGAGCAACAAAAATTGTTGAGTTACAGCGGTAACTATGACGCCTATGAACGTCAACGCGCTGAACGTTTGCGTCTGCAGAGTCTGCAATTTCAAAAACAACAAGATCAAATCGCCCACTTAGAATCGTTTATCACCCGTTTTGGCGCCAAAGCCAGTAAAGCAAAACAGGCGCAAAGTCGGGTAAAGCAGTTAGCTCGCATGGAAACCTTGTTACCTGTATTGGCGGCTTCCCCTTTTTCGTTTGAATTTTTACCGCCACCTAAATTACCCAACCCATTAGTGAAAATTGACAATGTGCAAGTGGGCTATGCAGATGTCGTGGTGCTGCAAAAACTGCAACTTAATTTAGTACCCGGCAGTCGCATCGGCTTGTTGGGGAAAAACGGCGCAGGAAAATCCACGCTGATCAAACTCTTGGCCGGGGAGAAAAAACCGCTACAAGGGGTGTATGAGACCTCGGCAGGTTTGCGTATTGGTTACTTTGCCCAGCATCAGTTAGAGTTTTTACGCGCTGACGATTCTCCTCTCGCGCATCTGCAACGTCTTGATCCACAAGCCACAGAACAACACTTGCGTGATTTCCTCGGTGGCTTCGGTTTTCGCGGTGACGATGCCTTGGCAAAAGTTGCCCCAATGTCAGGTGGCGAAAAGGCGCGTTTGGTGCTGGCACTGACGGTCTACCAACGTCCGAATTTACTGTTATTGGATGAACCTACCAACCACCTTGATTTGGACATGCGTCAAGCACTGAATATGGCGCTGCAAAGTTTTGAGGGAGCAATGGTTTTAGTGTCTCACGACCGTTTTTTACTGGCCTCAGTATGTGATGATTTCTATTTGGTCGATAACGGCCAGGTTCAGCCTTTTGACGGGGATTTAGACGACTACAAGGCCTGGATTTTAAAGCCAAGTGTAACAGTCAGTCAGGAAACCATGAGCTCGGTAAAACCAGAGCGTAAAAATACCAAGCGTTTGGAAGCCGAGTTCAGGCAAGCGACACAAGGATTACGTAAAACCATCAGTCAAGCTGAAAAAGACATGGCTGATTTGCACGGCAAACTGGAAAAAATTGAAGAGCAGTTGAGCCATAGCGACATATATAGCGCACAGAACAAAGATCAACTGAAACAGATACTGGCTAAACAGCTGGTCTTGAAACAAAGCCTGCAAGAAGTCGAATTATCATGGTTGGATGCGCAAGAGCAGCTTGAAGCGCAACAATTGCAATTTTCCGCACAGTGATAACCAGCATGCCGTTTGAAGCAAACCAAGTTGAGGCTAAAGGGCTTGTGGTAAAAAGTGATTTTTCTGCGCCGTGGTGGGCGAAAAACAAACATGTGCAAACCATGTTTCCGCGCTTTTTGCAAAAGCGCCCTCCCTTGCACTATCGACGTGAGGATCTGTGTTTACCCGACGGCGACTTCGTTAATTTAGTCTGGGCTGGCAACTTGGATGAAGCCAAGGCCTTGGTGCTGATGTTTCATGGTTTAGAAGGATCAATTACTTCGCATTATTGCCATGACACCATGGCCAGTCTTGTGCAGCATGGCTACGCGGTAGTGTTGATGCATTTTCGCGGTTGTGGTGGACGGCCAAATCGATTGCCTCGCGCTTATCATTCGGGTGAAACAGCGGATGCCAGTTATTTACTCAGCTATTTGCAAGCCAAATGGCCAACGTTGCCTAAACTTGCTATTGGTTTCTCGTTGGGCGGCAATATGTTGTTAAAACTGTTGGCTGAACAAGGTCAAGCGTGTGGCTTAAACGCCGCGATCGCAGTATCGGCACCTATGCAGCTGGCCGAATGTGCTAAGAGTATCAGTCGCGGTTTTTCCCGTATTTATCAAGCATACTTAATGCGCAGTATGCGCAATAATCTGCTCAGAAAAATGCAAACAATAGACTATTCAGGCTTACTCACCATTGGCCCAAAAGATGTGCAGCGCTTAGAAAATTTTAGACAGTTCGATGAACATGTGACGGCACCGCTACATGGTTTTGTGGATGCAGATGATTATTACCAACGCTGCAGTGCCTTGGGTTTCCTGCGCCTTATCCGCGTGCCAACCTTAATCTTGCACGCTAAAGATGATCCCTTTATGAATGAAAATGTTCTGCCTAGAGCCGATGAAATGGCGACTTGTGTGCGATTGGAGTTGAGTGACAAGGGTGGGCACTGTGGCTTTTTGCATGGCACACCATGGCGCCCAAAGATTTGGTTTCAGCAGCGCAGCCATGCATTTTTCACCGAAAATTTAGCCCTTAGCCAATAAGAAGCCCTTAACCAACAAGAAGCCTTTAGCCAAAAAAGAAACACAGCATGATCATTCCCTATGAACAACTCAATGAAACGACCTTATATAACTTGATCGAAAGTTTTGTGCTGCAAGAAGGCACAGAATATGGCGAGCAGGATGTCAGTTTGGCTGATAAGGTAGCGCAAGTAATCACCCAACTGCAGTCAGGTGAGTCATTAGTGGTTTATTCTGAGTTGCACGAAACCGTCAATATCGTGCCTAAAGATCAACTACAACATCACCCCGTCTAGTGAACTTGCAAGACCAAGGTAAACGACACGGGTACCGTTAACCCGATACTGCTTAAGCCAGCAATTTTCTGCAAGGCTTCTACTCCCTCTTGCAAACCGACATCCGCAGCAGCAAGCAAGACAGGTTTAACACTGCTCACCACAAAATTGCTATTTTCGTTTTTACTTACCTGCGCATCTAACATCAGGGCTTTGCTTTTACCCATAACACTGAGGGTGGCAGGGATCTCAAGGCGCAACGTTGTGCCATTTGCCAAGCCAACAATCGCGTCTGGCAAGGTGGCACTGACTGTGGCTTTGGGGAAATTTGCGACATTAAATAACATGTCACGCATGCGGGTATTACGAATTTCTATGCCAGTTTCCACCGAGGCCAAGTCGATATCTAGGCTGAATTTTCCATCTTTTTCCATGCTGCCACTTAGCACAGAAAAGTGGTGAACTTCACTGACATTGATATTTTTTGTAGAGATAAAAAACAGCGACGATTGGCTGTTGTCCACGACCCAGTGCGCGAGGGCAGATGGGCTAAGTAGACTGGCACTTAGTAGTGCGGCATACAAGGTTGTTTGCAGGGTTTTCATGTTAAATTTCCAAGTTGATATTTGACAATCGATGGCCAATCGACCTTTTGGTCGCCCATCACGATAAAATCAGGATTCTTCACAGACTTACGTTGGTTGTAACTTAAAGGCTCAAAATTATGTGCCAAGATGGCACCCCCGGCCTCGTTGATAATGCATTGTGATGCCCCTGTATCCCACTCTCCGGTTACCCCAATGCGCAAAAACACATCAGCCTTACCTTCGGCGATGAAACAGGCTTTCAGCGAGCAACTGCCCAGGGGCAATGTTTGATATACCCGATGTTTGCTCATACTGTTCATGACTTTTTCCCGGGCCTGACGCCGACTGATGGCAATCATTACCACTCCTGCTTCCACATCATCAAAGGCCCGCACATGGATCTGTTTTGTTTCTGCTGGGCTCTCTTTGAAGGCTCCATGCCCTTTGGCGGCATAATACAGGGTGTCGCCTGGCGGCCAATAAATAGCACCAATCACTGGTTCGTTGTCTTCAACCAAGGCAATGTTGACTGCAAAATCGCCGCTACGGGCAACAAATTCTTGGGTGCCATCAATGGGATCAATCAGCCAGTAACGTTTCCAGCCTTTGCGGTCGGCTAATTTTTCATTAGTGGTTTCTTCCGACATGATAGGAATGTCGGGGGTTTCCGCTTGCAGTAAGGCTAAGATAAATTCATTGGCCTTATAGTCTGCGTTGGTGACAGGACTGTCGTCCTCTTTTTGATAGGCGGTGACATTGCCACTATCGTATATTTCCATCACAACTCGGCCTGCTTGTTTGGCCGCGCGCTTGGCGATTTCCAGTAACTCAATGATGTTATGATCTGGCATTAGCCTCTCCTCATCCATCGTTGTGTCAAAAACAAAGCAGCAATGCACCTTGCTTCAACAAAATCTTCTCTTGCTAGCAGACTATCCATATCACGGATAGACCAAGACACCACTTCCATTGCCTCGGGTTCATCCCCTGGCAGGCTCTCTGGGTATAGGTCCTGAGCAACAAATATCTGCATACTGGCGTCAAAAAATGCAGGCGCCATGCTAACAGTATGTAAAGGTGTCAGGTGTTTCGCGCCAAACCCAACCTCTTCTTTTAACTCACGATTGGCCGCAACCATGGCTGACTCACCGGGGTCAATTAAACCTTTTGGAAAACCAAGCTGATAAGAATGTGTGCCTGCGGCATATTCACGGACCAATAAAAACTCATCGTCATTGATAAAAGGCACGATCATCACAGCACCGCGCCCACTGCCTGCCATGCGTTCAAACTGACGTTTTTCCCCATTTGAAAACTCTAAATCGAGTTGTTCAACACGAAACAGCCCACTTTGGGCAATAATTTTGCGTTGCGCGATATGGGGTAAAACTTTCTTGTTATCTATTTTGCTCATGTAAACTTCACGTTGTTTGGCCTGATTTGCTGAGCTTAGAGACGTCCCGCGCTGTTGTTTTAGCATTGACAATCTGGGTTCACTATCGCACTGTGCTTGCCTATTTTGCAGACGGCCTTGTTTGGTTAATTTATACTATTTCAAGCCTACCAAGTTAGGCAAAAAAACACCGCTCAAAAAAGATATCATTAAAAACTTTAATCAAGAGGCGTGCCACTTGTCGTTACTCAATTGGAAACAGATTAAAACCGTCCTACTCGATATGGATGGTACACTGCTCGACCTGCATTTTGATAACCATTTCTGGTTGGATCACTTGCCGAGGAAAATGGCGCAGGCGCAAGGTATTAGTTTTGAGCAAGCTGTCACTAACCTTAAAGCCGAGTATGCCAAAGTGCAAGGCACGATTGATTGGTATTGCTTAGATTTCTGGGCGAGAAAACTCGACATTGACATTATGGCCACCAAGCGTGAAATCAGCCACTTAATCCAGATGCGTAGCGATACCATCCCCTTCATTGATGCCCTCAAAGCCAGTGGTCGTGAGGTGATTTTGTTGACCAACGCCCACCCAAACAGCTTGGCACTTAAAGTTGAACACACCCAGTTGGACAGGCACATTGATCAACTGATTTCCACTCATGAATTTGGTGTGACCAAAGAATCACAATTACTGTGGCAACGTTTGCAGCAGCGTCTGCAATTTAACCCTCAGACAACCTTGTTTGTAGATGATAGTTTAACGATTTTGCAGGCAGCGAAGACCTTTGGCATTGCCCATTTGTTAGGGATTAGCAACCCAGATAGTCAAAAACCGCCTGTGCAATTTAATGATTTCCCCGCCGTACACGACTATGGTGTGCTACTCGCGGATATTAGAAAACATGTTATTTAGTCGCTTTTAAGAGTCGACTTTGGGCAACTGCTCTTCATTAGCGCAGACTTTATTGCGTCCAGAGCGCTTGGCGGCAAAGAGGTTTTTGTCGGCCAAATTTAACAAGGTTAGCGGACTCAGTTGACGATGATGCTCACTTGCAGGTGATATTGTGGCGATACCAACACTTACAGTGACGTGCTGACTATTGCTTGATGGCGCTGCTGGAATGGCAAGGCGACGGATGTTGGCCATCAGTTGTGTTGCCACTTTTTTCGCGCCACTAAGATGGGTGAAGGGCAGTAGTAAGACAAATTCCTCGCCGCCATAACGCGCGGCAAAATCTTCTTTTCTTGCTTTACTTTGGGAAATGGCAGACGCGACTTGTTTGAGGCACTCGTCGCCTTGAATGTGACCGAACTCATCATTGAAATTTTTGAAATGGTCAATGTCGATCATCATTAAACTGATGGGGTGCCCACCACGAATCGCCGCATGCCACTCTTTATGCAGCACCGTATCAAGTTGCATACGATTGGCCAAGCCAGTTAAGCCATCGGTGATGGAGACGAGCTCCAGCACTTTTTGCTGTTCGATGCCATGCATTTGATTGCGAATACGAAAACGGATGATGTCCGGCAAGGTGTTGGCATTAACATAGTCCACCGCGCCATGTGCCAAACAACGACACTCTTGCTCCGCATGTGGTTGCTCGGCTAAAACGATAATGGGAATGTGTTCAGTCAGGGGATTTTGTTTGGTGTCTAAGCAAAAATTGACGATATTTATGTCAGGTAGAGATGCACTTGCCACAATCAAATCAATATCACTTTCCATCAGGGCATCAAAACCATCTTTGCCATCAGCGGCCATTTCGACATGGTAAACTTGTTTAAACATAGACAGCAGAGAGGCTTGTCTTTTTGAGTCTGGGTCAACAAGTAATAATGTTGATCGCGGTAAATTTTGCCCCTGTGTCATAACATCCTTGCAGAATTGGGATAAACGCAACGCCTTTAGCTTACCGCAGTAAGATAGAGGCGAACACTACTTTGTTTAAAAAATGCACAATGTGGTACTTAAATTTACGCACTGAATGGATAACGTCAGTGTAATAGGCTAAATGCAGAGGCAAGTTTGTTTTGTAGTTAGCTTGATTTTTATGCCTAGGCTCAATGATTTAACGCTACACTGCGAACATCCGCCTCAAGTATTCAACGGGGGCGACAATCAACGTTGCTATGCTTGGGTAAATCACTCATCATGCCGCCGTTATAAAAAGTAGTGTGTACCGAGGAACATATCGTGAAAACTTTTGTTTGCCAATGTGGAAACAAGACGCATTTTATCAACAGCAAGTGCGTTGCCTGTGGCCTGATGCTGGGTTTTTTACCAGACACGGGCCAAATGAGCGCCTTCACGCGACATCAAAGCGGTAAGCTACAAGCATCAAGCAATGGGCGGGTTTACAAGCAGTGCAAAAATTATGTGGATCACAACGTGTGCAATTGGATGATCCCTGACGATGAGCCTCAAGAATACTGCTGTGCTTGTCAACTCAACGAAGCGACCCCGAATCTTGCAGTGAAAGGTAACGCCACACTTTGGTATCGTTTAGAACAAGCAAAACGCCGTCTCTTATACACGCTGTTCAAATTCAAATTACCCGTGACTAACCGTAAACAAGACCCACTCACTGGCCTCGGCTTTGCCTTTTTAGAAGATGAGATCGAAGACGCCTTTGGCAAGGAGTTAACGGTCAAAAATTATGTCACTACCGGTCACAATGCCGGCATCATTACCATCAATGTCAATGAAGCAAAACACAGTTCACGTGTGCACATGCGCGAATTAATGAATGAAGGTTATCGCACCCTAGTTGGCCACTTCCGCCATGAGGCAGGTCATTATTACTGGGACAGATTGATCAGGAATTCAGCCAACCTTAGTGCTTACAGAACGTTATTTGGTGATGAACGTATGGACTATGCTGAGGCCATGAAAGACTATTATGCCCAAGGCCCCAAAAAAAATTGGCAAAATGTGTGGATCAGCGCCTATGCCAGTATGCATCCATGGGAAGATTGGGCAGAAACCTGGGCTCACTACTTACACATGGTGGATACCCTTGAAACCGCCAGTGATTTTGATTTCAGTATTTCGGGGAATAAAGTGGCCAATCCTTTGATGTTAGGTGAGCACTTAGATTTTGGTTACACCGCCACCAGTTTTACCCACATATTTAACGACTGGTGTCGTTTGACCGCCGCCTTAAATGGTTTGAATCGCAGCATGGGTTTAGATGATGCGTATCCGTTTGTGATTCCCATTACCGCCCTGAATAAGTTGCGTTTTGTGCATGAAGTTGTGATGCAAAATGCCCAACAGCCCATGCAACACGCTATTTAGTGACAGGTTTTTCCCATTCAAAACGCGGCAAACGATTAAAAGCCCGTTTGAGTCCTTCGTTCCAATGTTTTTGCACGGATTTGTACATCGTACTATTAACGTTTAATGAGGTGCGATAAGGCGCCTCAATGTGATTGTTAGTATGGATGGCCAACTCAATAGGTGGGCCAACGGAAATATTGCTGCGAATCGTGGAGTCCAACGAGACAATGGCACAGCGTGCCGCATCTTCTAACGAAGTCGTCGGGCCAATGATGCGATCAAGAATGGGTTTACCGTATTTATTTTCACCAATCTGCAAGTAAGGTGTTTCTGCCGACGCGGTAATGTAATTGCCTTGAGGATACACTAAAAAAATCTCGCAGGGCTGCCCCGCTATCTGCCCACCCAAGATAAAGCTCGACTCCGCACTCATCATGGATTTACCCATGGCTTCAGCATGTTGTTTTTGTTCACGCTGACTTAATTGCCCAATATATTTGGCAATTTCGTGCAAATAATCCGCTTTCAACAAATTAAATTTAGCGTCAGGATCTTCTAAATCAGCCTTGATGGCATTAATCACAGCTTGCGACGTGGCCAGGCTGCCAGACGTTAATAAAACCAAAGTACGATTATTCGGGTAAACAAAGGTGGTCATTTTGCTATAAATTGCGACGTAATCGACACCCGCATTGGTACGGGAGTCCGACGCAAAGACCAAACCTTTGTTGACATTTAAGGCTAAACAGTAAGTCAATTTTATTCTCGCAATGCACTGTATGTGGACAACAGGGTGTGTCCAGAATGGTTCTTGAGGCATGACATTTTGAATGCCTCAGCAGAGAAACACAATTTATTTGTGGTAAATACGCCTTTATATGTAAGGCGTTATTTGTATACTGGATGTCCAAATAACAAGTAAGGAGTAGCTATGACGATACGTTGGGGCAGTTACAAAGTAGGACATTTGCATGACGAGTTAGTGCGAGTAGCCGGCAAGCCACGAGACTATGCGCAAGTACTCTGCGATTATTTACGCAATTTAAGTGATGCAGAATTGGTTGAATATAAAGCCGCCGCCGAATCTGCTATCCATGTTATGGGGATCACGTTTCGCGTTTATCACGACAAAGAAGGATCCATTGATCGTGCCTGGCCGTTCGACATCATTCCGCGCCTCATTGACAAAAAAGAGTGGCAAACCATTGAAGTCGGCCTTAAACAACGGGTAAAAGCCCTGAATCTCTTTATTGATGATCTGTATAACGAACAAAAAATTGTCAAAGACGGTGTTTTCCCTGCTGACTTACTAAAAAAATCCGAAAATTTCTTGCATGAATGTAAAGGGTTTAGCCCGCCACTGGGCATTTGGGCACACATCTGTGGCTCAGACTTAGTGCGTGATAACAAAGGCACGGTCTATGTTTTAGAAGACAACCTGCGCGTGCCTTCTGGGGTGTCTTACATGCTTGAAAATCGCCAAGTGATGAAGCGGGTCTTCCCAGAAATGTTTGAACAGTACAACATTATGCCGGTAGACAATTACCCATCCGATTTGTACGACATGTTAGCTGCCATGTCACCGCGTGACATTGCCGAACCCGAAATTGTGGTCCTCACCCCGGGGATCTACAACTCCGCCTACTTTGAACATGCCTATTTAGCCCAGCAAATGGGGGCTGAATTGGTAGTGGGTAGCGATTTAGTGGTGGGTGACGATGACTGTGTTTACATGCGTACCATCAATGGTTTGTCGCGGGTAGATGTGGTGTATCGACGCATTGATGATTGGTTTCTCGACCCTGAAGTATTTAATCCAGAATCTACTTTGGGTGTGCCGGGCATTATGCGTGCTTGGAAAGCCGGTAATGTGGCGCTGGCTAATGCGCCAGGCTCAGGGGTGGCCGACGACAAAGTGGTATATGCCTTCGTGCCAGACATCATCAAATATTATTTAGGTGAAGAGGCTATTCTGGCAAATGTACCCACCTATAAGTGTGTTAATCCGGATGAACGCGCCTATGTGCTAGAAAACATCGCGTCTATGGTGGTTAAGCCTGCCAATGAAAGTGGTGGTTACGGCATGTTGATTGGGCCGCATTCTTCTGCCAAAGAGCATGAAAAATTCCGTAAGCTTATTATCAAAGATCCACGTAACTATGTAGCGCAGCCCATGTTAATTCTATCTACAGCACCCACCATGGTGGACACCAAAGTAGAGCCGCGACATTTAGACTTACGCCCCTTTATTTTAAGTGGCAAAGATATCAAGGTGACCACCGGTGGATTGACCCGGGTTGCCATGGTGAAAGGGTCAACGGTGGTTAACTCTTCGCAAGGTGGTGGCAGCAAAGATACGTGGATCGTTGATATGGAGGGCATGTAATATGTTGTCACGAGTAGCCAATAACTTATGTTGGATGGGACGTTATTTAGAACGTGCCGAGAATACAGCGCGCCTGATCAACGTGAACTCCAACTTACTCTTGGATTTACCCAAGAGTATTGTTTTGGGCTGGGAGCCCATCGTCGATATTCTGTCCTTTCGTGAGCTGTATTACGCCAAACATAAAGAGGCGACAGAACGCGGGGTTATTACCTTCATGGTGGCTGACAAAAATAACGCAGGCTCTATAGTCGGTTCATTAAGTGCCGCACGGGAAAATGCGCGCACTATTCGTGAAATTATCCCCCGTGAAGCATGGGAACAAATTAATGAACTGTATTTATTTGCCATTGATAATTGCCAAAAAGCCGTTGCAAGGCGCAGTCGTTATGAGTTTTTAAGCAAAATTATCGAATCAAATCAGATGATTACAGGCATACTCGCGGGCACCATGACCCACGACGAAGGTTATGAGTTCTTGCGGGTTGGTCGTAATATTGAACGCGCAGATATGACAACACGTATCATTGATGTGCGCTCCGCCTCCTTATTGCAAGAAACGGAAACTGAGCAGTCAGCTTTTGAAAATTTGCAGTGGATGAGCGTCTTAAAATCCTTAACCGCTTACCAAATGTATCGTCGAGAAATGCGTTTACGCATCAGAAGACCAGACGTTTTAAAGTTCTTGTTACTGGAAGATAGGTTTCCGCGCTCGTTGTTACATACCGTGCAACAAGCAGAGCAGTGTGTCAGAACCTTGCCTAATCATGAAGGCATCGTAGTGCACATCAAAGCGCTGGAAAGTAAGTTGTTGGCGGCGAACCCGCAAACGCTCATACAAGAAAAACTGCACGAGTTCATCGACGAAATGCAATTGGGCTTGATCAGTATATTTGATGCCATAAACGCCACGTATTTCTATCATGAATAAATGTTCAACCATTGCTGAATGACGAGTCTTTGTGACTAATAAAACCGATACTAAAGCGACACCCTTTGGCACCTTGCTGGGCATTGCACCCGGTGGGGTGCCTTCTTATTCCAGCGATTATGACAGCGCAGATGAACGTCAATATCCCAATCGTGCCGCCTATCGTAGTTATTACGACGGCATTTACATGGGCTACAAGTGGCAGTGTGTAGAGTTTGCACGGCGTTGGTTGTACATCAATAAAGGTTATATTTTTAATGATGTGTCCATGGCCTATGAGATCTTCAATCTGCGCACAGTGCGAGAAGTAGCCACCAATCAGCTACTGCCTTTTCAAGCCTTTAAAAATGGTGCCCAGCGCCATCCTGAACCCGGATCGTTGTTGATTTGGGAAGAAGGCGGTGAGTTTAAACACACTGGGCATGTCGCCATTGTCACCGAAGTGACCGATAATTATGTGCGCATTGTTGAGCAAAACATGGACTTTGCCTTATGGCCACAAGGCTGCGACTATTCCCGAGAAATACGCGCCAAAGTCGGCAGTGAAAATGACTATTGGTTAGAGTGTTCTTTCAGTGATGCGACAATTTTGGGCTGGATGATTCAAACCCCAGATACGACCTTTAGTGAGATTATTGATCCTGATCCCGTTGAGTTATTTAATCTCAAGCCGGCGACGGCCCACACCTCATCCTATGTATATAAACCGTGGCTAAACATTGCCAATGCCGATGAAGCGGCGTATGTCGAGATGATGAAGGGGCACTGGTTAAGTTCGGTGCAAGATGATCATCTTAATTACTACATGATGTCCCAAACTGCCCAAGAAGCCTTGGAATCGGCAACAGACGAGTTACATGGTATGTTCATGCACGCCACGGACTATGTGTTACAGCACGATCACCTCCTTGATCTGTTTGGTCTGCCCGCTTCAATTATTCCGCGTATTCGCCAATCTTGGGATAATCGCCTCAATCAATTGATCACCAGTCGTTTTGACTTTGCCATGTCGGAACGCGGCATCAAAGTCTACGAGTACAACTGCGATTCTGCCTCGTGTTACATGGAAACGGGCAAAGTACAGGGTAAATGGGCCAAGCATTTAGGCATCAAACACGGTGACGATGCCGGCGAACAATTGTTTAATGAATTGGTGAAAGCCTGGCGTGAATCAGAGGTAGACGGTCTGGTGCATGTGCTGCAAGACAACGATGCAGAAGAAGATTACCACGCCCTGTTTATGTTATCGGCCATTGAAGCGGCGGGTCATCAAGGGCAACGTGTGGTGGGCTTGGCCTCGTTAAGTTGGAATGCAGAGGGCGATATTGTTGATGAACACGGCAATAAAGTGCGCTGGGTATGGAAAACCTGGGCCTGGGAAACGGCCCTAGATCAATTGCGTATTGAGCAGGATGCCAGCAAAGAGATCCACGATAAAATTCGCGCCCCCGGCAGTATCCCCAGCTTAAGTGACGTATTGTTGCGTAAAGAGATCATGGTATTTGAACCCTTATGGACCTTGATCCCAAGTAACAAAGCCATACTCCCGGTCTTATGGTCCTTGTTCCCCAATCACCCCTTGTTGTTGAATACCAGTTTTGAGTTAAGTGACGACCTGCTGGCCAGTGGTTATGTGGTAAAACCTATCGTCGGGCGCTGTGGTTATAACATCCAATTAATTGACAAAAATCACCAAGTATTGGCCAACAAAGATGGTGCCTTTGCGGATCGCGCACAAATTTATCAACAGTTATTTGCCTTGCCCAAAGTAGGCCCCTACTTTGTGCAAGTGTGTACCTTTACGGCAGCGGGAAACTACGCAGGCAGCGGCGTGCGGGTAGACAAAAGTATGATTATCGGCAAAGACAGTGACTGCATGGCACTGCGTATTGACGATGATTTATCATTTTTAGATGGGTAGGCAAGCATGATAAGTTCTGTAATACATCCCGCCACCCATGTTTCGTCGGGTCTACCAGAGTCATTTATTGAACTCCTGCGCACCTTGATCCGCAGCCCCAGTGTAGTGGGGGCTGAGCACTCATTTTTTCGAGTACTGCAACGAGAACTGGAAGAACGTGGCGCCAAAGTCACGTGGTACGAGGGTTTGCTGGTGGCGCAGGGCAGTAACCCTGATTCCTGCATGTTCTCTGCTCATATTGACCGTCATGGTCTAGTTTGCACCGGCCCCAACGAGTTTCAGTATGCCGCCTTTGTCGCCGGGGCACGTTCCGATTTATTGGGTAATTCAGTGAGTGAATCACTGATGCAAAAAATCGTGAATCGTTTTGATGCAGAAGAGGTATATGCCTTTGAGCCATGGTCTGGGGCTTATCGTGGGCGCGGCAAAATTACCGGTGCTTACATTTGTGAATTTCGCAATAACCTGATCTTTCAGGTAGAGGGCTTAGATCACTTAGTAGCAGGCACACCAGTGGCGTTTACCGATAAGCTGATCATGACCGATGAGGCCTTGGTTGGCCAATTAGATAATGTGCTAACCACGGCGGCACTGGTGCATTTGTTTGAACAAGGTTTTCAAGGCACAGCGTTTTTTACCGCACAAGAAGAGGCGGGTAAAAGTTGGCGCTATCTGCTGGAGTGGTTCCGCCGTTTTGGTGGCTCAACCAATCAATTGATCGTGGTCGATACCAGCCCCTATCCTGATTTAGTCACTGCCAAACAGCAACAATTGGTATTACGAAATAAAGACGCAAACGCCAGTTTTAATGCTGAGCTGAACAAACAGCTGGTGGATATATGTCAGCACTTAGGCTGTAGTTTTCAATTTAAAGATGAGTACGTCACTGAACAAAATCGTTTACATGAGCTACGTGGCGAACCGTTGTCGTCTTACGGTTCAACTGAAATGGGGCGGATTATTGCCGCTTCTAATGGTTTAGTAGATGGCACCACCTTACAAATACCCTCCAGTGGTTATCACACCATGTCAGAATCCGCTCCCCTTGAATCGGTGCAAGCGTTTTTAGCCATACTTCAGCATCTCGCGGTGGATTGACACCCTCAGATACTATGACGCAACACATCCTCATCCCCAAGCTCGAGCAAGTGCTCGGCAAACAATATGTAATAAGTGATCCACGCCGCAACCGGCGCTATCGGCAGGGCTGGCGGAGTGGCAGCGGGCAAGCAGTGGCGGTGTTGTTGCCCCAAGATTTGCTGAGTTTCTATCGCTGTTTACAGGTGTGTGTGCAAGAGCGAGCCATCATTATCATTCAAGCTGCCAATACCGGTTTAACAGAAGGTTCAACCCCCAGTGGTGCTGATTATGATCGGCCCGTGGTGGTGATCAATACCCTGGCCATGAATGCGCTGTATTTACTGAATCACGGCGAACAAGTGCTGAGTTTTCCCGGCACCACTTTGTTCAAATTAGAGCAACATCTCAAACCACTGCAGCGGGCGCCGCATTCGGTGATTGGCTCGTCATGTTTGGGGGCTTCGGTGGTAGGCGGTATCGCCAATAATTCTGGCGGCGCGTTAATCAAACGTGGCCCCGCCTATACCGAAATGGCCTTGTTTGCCCAAGTAAACGAGCAAGGGGAATTAGTGCTCGTTAACCATCTGGGCATTGATCTTGGTGATACACCCGAGGCCATGCTTGATAACTTAATGCAGGGACGTTTCCAACAAGATGGGCTGACTCATAGCGCTTTGTGTTCAGATCAAGAATATGAACAACGGGTGCGAGCAGTAGACGAAGATTCGCCAAGCCGCTACAACGCCGACCCTCGGCGTTTATTTGAAGCCAGTGGCTGTGCAGGCAAGCTTGCAGTGTTTGCGGTAAGGCTGGATACCTTTGCCATGAGCCAACAGGAACAGTGCTTTTATATTGGCACCAATGACATGGCGGTGCTGCAAACATTACGTCGCGACATCCTACAGACATTCAAGCATTTGCCGGAAGTGGGTGAATACTTACATAAGGACATGTTTGATATTGCTGCCGTTTATGGCAAAGACACCTTTTTAAGTGTGCAACTTCTTGGTACAGATCGACTACCTCGTTTATTTGCCCTAAAAAGTCGGGTAGATAGCTGGTGTAAACGACTACCATTTATTGCAGATAATGCCAGCGATCGCTTGATGCAATGGCTAAGCAGGCCATTCAAACAGCATTTGCCTGCTCGCATGTTGGCGTTTCGGGCCAAGTATGATCATCACCTCATACTCAAAATGAGTGACGCAGGCATTGCCGAAGCGAGTGCCTATTTGCAGGCATTTTTTCAACAACATGCCGGTGACTATTTTGCATGTAGCAGCGAGGAGGGCAGTAAAGCCACCTTGCACCGCTTTGCCGCCGCCGGCGCAGCCATGCGCTATCACAGTTTGCATCAACAGCAACTTGGTGAGTTGTTATCTCTCGACATTGCTTTGCCGCGCAATGCGCAAGATTGGTTTGAAACCTTGCCGAGTGATATTAGTCAACACATTGATAAAGCCTTGTATTATGGGCATTTTTTCTGCCATGTTTTTCATCAAGACTATATCCTGAAAAAAGGCAGCGATGCGAAGTACATCAAACAAAAGATGCTCACTTTGCTGGCGCAGCGCCAAGCCAAATACCCTGCCGAACATAATGTTGGCCACTTGTATGCCGCAGAACCCAATTTGCGTGAATTTTACCAAAAACTCGATCCCACCAATACCTTTAACCCTGGCATTGGTCAAAGCGATAAACACCGTCGCCAATGCGCCTGCCAGCGCTGAGGCGCCAAGCTCGCCATCAGTAAACATTACTTTTAAGCGCTTTTTGGCTGATCTTTTTTGCCGAGAGCATTGGCGTTATAGGCGCACAAGGTATACTCAGGCAACAAAAAATTAACAAATCCAGGCCTTGTCATGAAACTAGCTTTAACGACCTTGTTCCTAATGCTTTGCTCCTTGCTGAATTTGGCTTGTGCCGCCACCGATAACCAATTATCTGCGTCTGAGCGAGAACAGGGTTGGACATTACTCTTTAATGGCCAAGACTTAAGTCAGTGGCGTAACTTCAAACACGATGCACTGCATTCTGGCTGGCAAATTAATGAGGGCGCCATGCATTTGTCAGCGGGGGGCGCAGGTGACATTCTCAGTCGTGCCAGCTATCGCGATTTTGAACTGCAACTGGAATGGAAAATCGCTGAGGGCGGCAACAGCGGCATTTTTATTTTAGTGGACGAAAGCGGCCAATATATCTATTCCCACGCGCCAGAGGTCCAAATTCTCGACAATGCCAAACATAGTGACAACAAAATTGATTCCCATCGATCAGGCTCGTTATACGATATGGTGGCTGCACATCCATCTTCGTTCAAACCCGCCGGGCAATGGAATCAGGTGCGCATCAAGCTACAAGACGACTTGCTGCAAGTCTGGCAAAACCAGGTGTGTACCACCAGCATTGTGCTGGGTAGTAGCACATGGCAAAAATTAGTCGCCGCCAGTAAGTTTGCGACCTGGCCGGGCTTTGGCGAACAACGCAGTGGACACATTGGCTTGCAGGATCATGGTGACAAAGTGTGGTTTAAGAATATAAAAATCAGGGAGCTAAACTGATGGAAAATTTTCAACATCAAGTGGTGGTCGTAGGCTCTGGGGCCGGTGGCGCGATGGCAGCCTATGAACTGACAAAAGCCGGGATCAAGGTTTTGTTGTTAGAAGCGGGACGAGACTACGATCCTAAAACGGAAACACCGATGTTTCAGACTAACGCTGAGGCGCCTTTAATGGGCTCGGGTAACAGTGACAAAGACTTTGGCTTTTATGACGCCACCGTGGATGGTGGTTGGCAGGTGCCTGGTGAACCCTACACCAATGCACAAGACAGTGATGTAGAGTTTATGTGGTGGCGTTCTCGCATGCTGGGTGGACGCACCAATCATTGGGGACGTTATTCCTTGCGTTTCAGCGAACATGACTTCAAGGGAAAAACGCGTGATGGGCTGGGTGCCGATTGGCCATTTGACTATGCTGATATTGCCCCTTGGTACGATAAAACTGAAAGCTTAGTGGGCGTATGCGGGACAAATACCGGCTTAGATGATATGCCTGACTCCTCTCCTGGCGTATTACAAACCCCGCCCACACCACGAGTGCCAGAATTATTGGTTGCTGCGGCGGCGAAAAAACTGGGGATCCCGCTGGCACCCATGCACAGAGCAGTGCTTACTCAAGCGAAAGACGATCGCGCAAAGTGTTTTTACGCAACATCTTGCGGGCGTGGTTGCTCCATAGGTGCCGCTTTCCAGACCACCACATCCTTGTTACCCATGGCCAAAGCGACCGGTAATTTGCAGATTATTACTGATGCCATGGTTAGCGCCATTGATGTGGATGATGTTGGGCAAGTTACAGCGCTTAGGTATATCAATAAACAAGCCGGCTCGGAACAACGTGTTATAGCGCCAGTGTTAATTTTAGCGGCAAGTGCCTGTGAATCGGCACGCATTTTACTTAATTCGAAAAGTGCCAAACACCCCAAGGGACTAGCCAATTCCAGTGGTCAAGTGGGGCGTAATTTGATGGACTCCACCGGCACGGATCTTGGTGCGTTGATCCCTTTATTACGCAATCGCCCCCGCTACAATGAAGACGGTCACACGGCCAATCACTTGTTTATTCCTTGGTGGGGTCATGAGGCCCAAGCCAAAGGTGAATTAGACTTTCCGCGAGGTTACCACTTTGAAATAGGCGGTGGATTTAATCAACCGGGGGCGTGGGTAGGCGGGTATTTTCAGGGTTACGGTCAAGACCTGATGGAAGAAGCAAAGAGTCATTACGGTGCCTATGTTGGTTTGTCATTGCGAGGTGAGATGCTACCCAATGATGATTGTTATATGGAAATCGATGAGCATGTAAAAGACAAGTGGGGCATACCGGTGGCCAAATTCCATTGGAAGTGGTCAGAACATGAGCTCAAACAAGTGGCTCATGGGCTGAAAACAGCCAAACAAATATTAACTACCATGGGGGCTGAAGTGGGTGAATTACCGCCACCTGAAAAGGCCATTCTTAAAGGAGGCCAGATCATCCATGAAGTGGGGACAACCCGCATGGGCAGTTCGCCGCTAGATTCGGTGACTAATCAGTGGGGACAAACCTGGGATTGCCCCAATTTATTTGTGATGGATGGTGGGGTATTTGCCTCAAACCCACACAAAAATTGCACGCTCACCATCATGACATTAGCTATGCGCAATGCCTCTTGGTTGGCTCAACAATTACATCAGGGAGGTCTGTAATATGGAAAAACCACAAGAACAAAACACCTTGTACCGCTATCAAAACAGCATGAGTCGTCGCGACTCCTTAAAATGGCTGAGTATTTTGGCCGCCAGTGCTGCGTTGCCGGGGGTCACTGCTTGCAGTCCTAATCCTGATGTAGGTGTAGCAGCACAGGCTGGGCACTGGCCCACCATTGATGCCACGTTTCTCGACGTGAAAGGCTATGGCAAAGATCCAAATTTAATTATCCCGCCTCGCGCCGCTTGGCCGCGTATTTTCAGTGAGGCTCAGCTCAGTTTGGTTGCGGTATTAAGTGACATATTACTGCCTCGTCAGGGCGAGTTACCCGCCGCCAGCGAACTCAAGGTACCTGAAGTCATCGATGAGTGGGTGAGTGCGCCTTATCAAAATCAGCAACGAGATCGCCCGACCATCTTAGCTACCCTTACTTGGCTTGACGATGAAGCCAACTTGCGTTTTGGGCAAACATTTGTTGCCAGCAATGCGCAGCAGCGAATGTCCATCATCGATGATATTGCTTTTGACCGGGCAGATTTGCCTGCTCAATTTCAACGAATCACTCCAGCATTTTCACGATTTCGACAACTGGTGATGGCGGCATATTGCTGTACTCCTCAAGGAAGTAAAGCCCTTGGTTATATGGGGAATGTGCCTATTGCTGGCGATTATCCGGGGCCGAGTGATGAAGCCAAACAACACTTAGACAAGATCCTTGGGCAATTGGGGCTCACGGAATTTGCCTACCAAGTGTAGTTATGGCGTTGGGTCTGCTGCCGGTTGCACAATGAGGTACTGCGCACGCAGTGCCTCTAATTGGCCAATAACAGCGGGTAAGGTGTCAGGTTGAGACACAAATTGATAAAACACTTTCTGCGCAGCCAAAGAAAATGCCGTCTCTGTGTCACGATCAAAAAACTGTGCCAGCCCTGCAGCCGAATTGATATGTTCGCGCCCTTCATAAATAAAATCTTTGTCGTTTTGGCTCGCATAAATGTTAGGTGATATTTTCCCCACATAATTACTGAATAACGATTGTGTTTCAGGCTGACTTAAAAAGGCGACAAAACGTTGGGCGGCGTCGATTTGTGCAGTGTGTCGATGAATAAACACAACATCGATGGGTACATCCTCATAACGAGGCATCGTTTCATGAATAGTGGGAAATGCAAAAAAACCAAAATCTTTTTTCTGTTCAGCTGGTATGTGTGCCACAAAAAAATTGCCCATCAACGTCATGGCGACATGATTACGATACAAAAAAGGTAAACTTTCCTGCCACGTTAAGCTTACTTGTTGTTGCTCAAAGGCGCCGATAGCCAACAACTGTTGCCAGTACTCAAACACCTTGTTCACCCGTTTATCGGTAAATGCGTGTTTGCCTGCTAGTAATTTGAGGTGGAAATCAAGCCCATTAATGCGCAAATTCAAATAATCAAACCAAGCCGCCAAGCTCCAGTTTGAGCCACCACTCAAGGTAAAAGGTACGATATTATTCTTGCGTAAAACACTGATTACCTGAAGAAGTTCAGACCAGGTTTGTGGTACCGAGATGCCTGCTTTGCTAAATACCGATTTTTTGTAGTAAATGCCCCACTGGTAATAATTAAGGGGCAGGGCAACAATTTTCTGGTCGTAGCTTACTGCCAACCTACTGGCAGGATTGAACTGTGATTCAAGCTTGTGTTTGACCCACAATTCATTCAGTGGCAGCAGCAATGAGGCTTTTGCCAACGAAGTGACTTGTGCACCCGCATAACCCGTCATCACATCAGCAACACTCTCACCTTTTTGCACAAATTTTTGGATCATTAACTTGTGCTCTTCGAGCGAGCGTGAATCCACTTGAATGTTTATATCAGGATTAGCCTTTTCAAACTGACCGGCCAAGATATGATAAATTTCTTGTTGGGCTACGGAAGAAGGATTAACGGCAAACCGTAAGGTGATGTCGGCATAACAGCTAGGGGCAAAGATGAGCAGCAGCCATGCTGAGATAAAAAGTGGGTAGCACCATCGCGCGCTTCGCTCGTGCTTAATCAATCAGATGGCCTCCAACATGGGTGTTTACAAGCTGTTCATCTTACACAGCAAAACTCACTAAGCCTAGCTCGTCAATGAGATTGCATTTGGGCGGGAACGGTGCCACTTAGTGTTCAGCCGTGGTATCGTCTATTTACACATCACACTAGCGTTTTGCAGGTATGAAACTAAAAATAATCCATCACAATGTTTATCGTTACACGCGCCCCGTAGAATTGACCAACCATCAGCTCATGCTTCGACCAGTGGGCAGCCATGGATTGCAAATTCTGAGTGAAAAACTGACGGTATATCCTGCCCATATTCTCAGTTGGGAACATGATGTATTTAATAATTCTGTGGCTAACCTGCATTTTAGCGAGAAGACTAACGAGTTGCGTATCAGCTCCGAATACACCGTTGAACAGTTCAATATTAATCCGTTTAATTTTTCCTTGGAGATCTATACCAACGAACTGCCGTTTAGTTACCGTGGTGAAGATCTCATTGATTTAGCCCCATATTTAATTCAGCAGTTTCCCAACGATCAGGAGGCAATAGGTGCGTGGTTGAAACCATTTTTGGATGCAAATGGGCGCGCTAATACACTGCCATTTTTGTTGGCCGTCAATGAACATATTGCTGCCAAGTTTGCTTATGGCCGAAGAGAAGAGCCGGGTGTGCAAAATCCTGCGCAAACCTTGAGTTTAGGTACAGGCAGTTGTCGCGATTTTGCCGTGTTGCTGATGGAAGCCGCGCGACACTTAGGTTTAGCGGCACGCTACGTGAGTGGTTATTTGTGCAGCATGGCACAAGAAAAGAGCGACATAGCCGCCAATGCCACCCACGCGTGGACAGAAATATACCTGCCTGGCGCCGGTTGGAAGGGCTTTGATCCAACAAGCGGCATTTTGGCTGCAAGTTTGCATGTTCCGGTAGCAACCACGCGCAATCCCCAGCAAGCAACGCCAATTCGCGGCAGTTATATAGGCGACGCTGCGTGGTTTGCAGGCATGACTGTACACATAGATGCGCGAGTCATTGAATCTTAACGTTTGAGGGTGGCAAATAACGTGACAAACAAAGTAGGGAGCAATTTGAATGCTCAAGGTCGCTTAGCCGACGCTAAATTGAAGGCTCAAAATCTGGTACTTACTCAAGGGGGAGAACCGACTTTTGTGCCTTATGACACCTCTGCGCCAGAGTGGAATCTTGCTGCTTTGGGTCCGGAAAAATTGAAATATGCTCGCTTGCTTGCACAAGCTTTGGTCACCACGCAATTTCCCGGTGCTGTAATTTTACAATCCTTTGGTAAACACTACCCAGGTGAACCTTTGCCTCGTTGGCAGATTAACATTTATAAATCCCGCAGTGGTGCGCCACTTTGGCAAGATTTGCGTCGTTTGCGATTAGGTCAAGACCATATTGCCGCTGGTGACCCTGCTATGCCTAAACAGTTTATTGCTGCCCTCGCTAAGAGTTTAGGTCTGGACGATACCAGTTTACCCGCATACGAAGACCTTGAGGCCAAACTGCGTTTTATTAGTAGTGATGAAACCACCCATCTGCTGCCCCGCTTTAGTCGCAGTAAACGAGCCTTTGTGTCGCGGCCTTTGCCTGATGACATTAATGAAAAATGGCAGGCTTACTTCGAGCCTGCAGGCTGGGTATTGCCCCTTGAACACAATGGTGAACAATGGTCGACGGGAGAATGGATACTGCCAGAGGGTGATGATTTAACCTTATTTCCTGGAGATAGCCCAGTTGGCTTACGTTTACCGCTGCATCGCTTGCCAGAAGGCGCCATTCGCCGAGGTTTGTCGGTAGAGTTGCGTGACAGTGAGCTGATTGTATTTTTACCGCCATTACCCAGTTTTGCCTGTTTTGCTGAATTGGTGCGCGCCATTGAAACCTTGGCACATAAGCTCAATTTGCCACCTCTTCGTCTCGAAGGCTATACCCCGCCACGTGATGACGAACTAGAGTCCATGGCGCTGACGTCGGACCCCGGTGTGCTAGAGGTGAATTTGCCCCCCGCAGACAATTGGCCAGACTTTGAACGCTTCATTCGTGGTTTATACAAAAGTGCCGAATCTATCGGCATGCGAGCCCTTAAGTATCAAATAAGTGGCCGTCAAGTGAGCACCGGTGGTGGTGCCCACATTGTGCTTGGTGGTCCTGACTTAGACCATAATCCGTTTATTGAACGCCCCAACTTATTGAGCAGTTTTCTGCGGTTTTTACAGCAACATCCAAGTTTATCTTACGCATTTAGCGGTTTATTTATTGGCCCATCGAGTCAAGCACCACGCATCGATGAGAGTGCCTTTGAACTGCCGTATGAGATGGAGATTGCCCTAAGAGGCATAGAAAACATGAGTGCGCCAGGCCAACCATGGATGATTGACGCGATTTTGCGCAATTTGCTAATGGACTGGAATGGCAATACTCACCGTGCAGAGCTGAGTGTGGACAAGTTTTACAATATCAACACGGGCAATGGCCGAAGTGGTTTAATCGAGTTTAGAGCCTTTGAAATGGTACCAGAGCCCGAGCCTTTGTTGGCTGCGAATGTCTTGCTGCGTGCCCTCACGGCATGTTTTGCCGAAAAACCGTTTACCCAACCCTTAGTGGATTGGCGTGAGGCCCTGCACGATAAATTCATGTTGCCGTACTTTTTACGTGAGGACTTGCACAGGGTCATTGCCTATTTAAACCAACATGGTTTTTCCTTCGAACAGGATGTATTTGCCGCTCAACTCGATTTTCGCTTTCCATTGGTTACGCAATTTTCTGCTCGAGGGGTCAATTTTACCCTGCGTCATGCCATTGAGCCTTGGCCCGTTATGGGAGAGCACGAGGGCACCGGCCGAGTGGTAGACAGCACCACCGATCGTCTAGAACTATTAGCCGAGGGTGACCTGGCAAAGGCGGGACTCATCGTCAGCGTAAATGGTTGGCGTATGCCTTTGCAGAAGGTAAACGATAATGTGGCAGTCGCGGGTATTCGCTATCGTTTGTTTGATAACCCTTGGGGGCTACAGCCGCATATTAATGCTCATTCACCGCTCAACGTTGTGGTGATTGAACAAGCGAGCAACAAAGTATTGCATGCCTTTGACTATGTTAACTGGAAATTGCTGGGTCAGTATAACGGCTTGCCGACAAACCAGTATGAGGCCAGAGCACGTGTAGCGGGAAGGCTAGTGGCTCGCGCTGATTTAGTCGGTTCACAACCCACGGTGAAGGTGTTACCGGCAACACCCAAAACCCTCTACACCCTTGATCTGCGCCGCAGTCATAATTGATTGAAACGAATCCAAGGCTCAACCTGAGCCTTGCTCAGCTTGCAAGGGGCATGATGGAATAAAACCACACGCCTTTAAAGTTGGGGTAGCCCCCAAGCGTGTTGTTTTTCCTGATATTCCGTTCTGGGTAAAGCCACATAGCGCGGATGTTTGCTTGGATCTAACCAAGCAAGCAGGGCATCCATGTTGGGTTCAGCCATGGCAGTACAACCGGCTGTTGCTACCCCTTCACCAAACCATAAATGCATAAAAATGCAGCTGCCCTGTCCAGACTGGTTGGCAGGGTTATGGGCCAGGACAATGCCTTTTTTGTAAATCTCCTGATTGCCATTATGAATGTCACGGCGCATGGGTTCGGTTGAACCTGCAATGGCCGTTTGACCCACCTCATCAGCATCAACAATTTGGTTGTATAAGGGCGATGCGTTGACATCGATGCAGTAATGATTGGCCGTCATGGGGGCATAGGGCAAAGCAGTGTTAAGGGTGGGCAAGTAGCCAAAGCTGGTGCCCAGATCAAAAATGCCTGCCGTGGCTTTGCCGTCGCCTTCTTGTTTGTAATAACCGGTTTGTTGCGGATGTAAGCCCAAGCCCCACGCAAGACCAGTACGACCGAGGTTGACGGCAAAAGCAGGGCCTACTTTCTCCCATTTATGCTGTTGCCACTGATACTTTTGTAAACGTGCCGTACTGGCGCCCCAGTCTTCTGACACAACAACAATCAGTTGTTCGGTATCTAATTGTTGTAACAAACCCACAGATGGCTGAGGTAAGAATGCACAGGCTGTCAGCGCAAAAGCGAGGGTCAATGCGCTTAGCAGTCGCCAACACCTTGAAGTTAGAATGGCCATGATAATTCCTCTAAACCAGTAATTGTTTCAATACCGAGTCCTGCTCCCGTTCCCAAAGTAATATTGGCGTGATGAAAATCTACGCCGCCTTGCACGGGATCAAATTGACCTAAGGCTGGTCCATCGAGGTCTAACAGGGGAATACCCGAGGCTCGCGCACTGGCAATATGTGCCGCCGCCGCTACGCTAATACTACCTTCTAACATACAGCCCATCATGCACGATATATTGTGTTGTTGGGCAATGTTAACGATGTTCAGGGCTTCGCTAATGCCGCCACATTTCATTAATTTTATGTTGATGATGTCAGCCGCCCCAGTGCGGATCAGTTCCAGCACTTGCATGCTGGAGAAGGCACTTTCATCCGCCATCACGGGGGTATTAACGCGCTGACAAATATAACGCATGCCATCAATATCATGGCTTTTAACGGGTTGTTCGATCAATTCTAACTCAACACCTTGGGCTTCGAGTTGGTGTAAGGCAAACACGGTCTGTTTGGCTGTCCAGCCCTGATTCACATCAAGGCGTAAGGTTGCGGCATGACCGACAGATTGATACACCGCAGAGACCCGTTCAATATCCTCTTTGATGTTGATGCCAATTTTAATTTTGAGCACCTCAAAGCCGTTTTTCAGTGCAAGGTGTGCATCGTTTAGCATCTTGTCGATGTGATCGACACTGATGGTTAAGTCTGTGCGCAAGTGCTGCGAGCCACCACCTAACATCACGTGCAAAGGGGCGTTGTGGAACTTACCCCACAGATCATAAACAGCAATTTCGAGGGCAGCTTTAGCGCTGGGATTGCCAACCATCGCACGCTTAATTTTCTGACAAATTTCGTTTATCTCGCTGATTGCCATGCCAATTATTTGTGGGCCGATAATCGTGCCAATGGCGGCATGTATCGATTGATGTGTGTCCCCAGTAATAAGCGGTGTTGAGGGCGCTGAGCCATAACCAACATGGCCCGTGTCAGTGTCAATGATCACCACTAAATCCGTGATATTTTGCACGGTGCGAATGGCGGTCTTGAAGGGGGTAATCAAAGGCACTTTCAGCTTTGCAAAACGAATGTTGGTGATACGCATATGTTTATAAACTCCCTGTATTCATGGGCATGGGAGCAATGCGTTTGATGGTGTAAATACGGTCAACATACGTGGTGCTTTGATTTAAACTCAAGGGAATAAGTGGCGTCACGGATACTGCGTTCAGGGTACCCGTGTAAAATTCACCTGCGGCTGTCCAGTAAGTAAGGCCTTTTACATCATGAATAACAAAAGGCTGCCCTTGGTCGGTACCCAAAAACAACATGACATGCCCAGGAATATAAATAAGATCCCCTACTTGTAACTGTTTGATTACTGCAAGTTTGGTGGCCAAATCACTAGCTTGGTCAAAACGCACATTGATGCCGTATTCCCCCTTACCTTGCTGACCTGAGTTACGTGGCATCAAAATCCCAAAGGTTTTATAAATTTCGCCAACGAAGCCGGTGCAGTCACGGCCATTGTAATCATGTCCCCAGCCGTAGCGTTCACCTAAAAATTTGAACGCTTGGCTGATAATGTTTTCTTGGGTAAAGGCGAGATAACCTAGATGCACATCTTGGCTTTTACCAATCAGCGCCGTTTTAAAAGCAAGCTCACCGTTGTCTTGGCGTACGGGCAAACTTACCATGTAACTGCCAGCACTACTTTGCCCATAGATCTCTCTATTGTTTGGTTCAGAAGCGTTAAGCGGCAGGCTCACACCCATGTCTAATTGCACGTATGAAATCATCGGCTCATCAGGAACAAAACTGGTCATCACCTTTGATCCTGTTATCACGAGGCGAGATTTTTTATCCATAAATTGCTTAATTTGCTGTTTGTCGCCGCTGGCAAGATCTTCCGCTGGCATCCACGCTACGTAATGATAATTTTGCACCAATAGCCAGCGTTTATCGGCACTGGTATGCAGAATCGCCACGGCTTCACCAGGAAACACGCCACTTTCTTGAAAGCGGTCTAAATCCAAATCCATTTGCTGGTTAAAAACTCGGTCTAAAGTAGGGAATGTTCTGAGCACTGAGCGTTTGACAACTAAGCCAAAACCCACGGAATTGACCGCTTTAATGCCTTGTTTATTGAGATTAAGCAGATAAGGTTGATAGTCGCTTTTTTGTAACTCACGACCATCTCGATAAAAGCGCGCACTACTTGGTACTGCACTGATTGAATCCATGTGCTCCAACAACTTGGCCTTGGTAATCTTATCGGCCATGTCGAGGGGTTGAACCATGTGTTCATTGCTCTTAAACAACTGCTGGTTATAGTGCTCAATCTGTTCAGCGCTCATCATCACAGTTTGCTCTTTCACGCTTATTTTCTCATTTAAAAGCGATTGCCAGTAAGTGGGTGCTAAGTGCTGACTTTTTAGCTTAGGTACATTATATGTGTTTGCATGCGCCAAATAAGCGACAAAAGCCAAGCCCAGTATTCTGCCAATTTTTGCGATAAAATTGGATTGATTGCGAAGTTTTGTGCCGAGTGTCACAGGCATTTGAGCATAGAGTTTTTTCATCATGCGACTCTTATGTTTACCAATCAGGTTGCAATAAAAGTTGTATCGCGCCCCATTCAGGCCCAGCTTTTGCCGGGATAATAAGCGCCTTGGTGGCATCGCTGAAATAGGTCGCCATGGCTGGGGCAAGGCCGCCAACCAAAACAATCGACATACCACTGTCTTGCAAGGTGCAGTAACAGAGTTGTTCTAAATAAGCGGCACCACTTTTAACAATGTGTAAGGCTGCCACGTCATTATTTTCTGCTTGTTGGAGCACGACAGGTGCTAATTTTGCGAATTCAAGCGGTTGGGCATTAATCATGGTTTCAACCAGTTCAGACGCGTTGCTCACCCCTAACTCAGCGAATACAGCTTGATGCATGTCACTCATTGGCACGATGCCATCTTGGGCTTTGAGCGTTGACGCCACCGCTTGTCGGCCAAGCCAGGCGCCACTCCCTTGATCGCCAAGTAAAAAGCCATGTCCGCCGTATTGATTAAAGGTATTGTTTTGTAAGCGTACCGCTGAAGAGCCCGTCCCAACGATTAATAACGCACCATCTTCTCCACCATGTGCGCCATAACAACTGGCCAGTAAATCACTGGTGACGGCAAAACTGGCATAAGGATGTTGCCAAGCCTGCATTTTGGCTTTCACCTTAGGCAGATTAACCCCCGCTAATCCAGCCGCCACGTGCAGGGTTCTGAGTACTGAAGTATTCAGGTTGGCATCCTGAACGGCAAGGAGCACTGCGCACATCACAGAGTCTTGGCTCTTGAGCAGATCACGCGCGGCATTGGCTGCACCTGATGTCCCTTCACCTAAAAGTTCACCCTTGTGATCATAAAGTTTTGCGCGGCATTTTGTCCCGCCGCCATCCACGCCCACATAATAAGGTACTTGTCTATCCATCAGTCGGTTTCGCCTATATTGCTATCAGTCTATATAGTACAGATACGCGCAAATCTATCAGCCCCTAAACGTAAATGAAACTAGTTTTAATATTGTATTCCAATTTATTGCTATTTATAGGAATATTTATTTCAGTTAAGGCAAATACCCTAAGTTTGGACATACCGCTATGAAGACAAATCATCCTCTGCAAAGCACACTGCTGCTAGTGTTGAATATTGGTTTATGTGCCCATGTTTTTGCTGAGTCGGACAAAAAAGTACCGCAGAGTGTCATCGACTTCTATCCCCAAGTGATGAATGCAGCAGCCCTCATGCCGGCGGACCTTGAGCAGCATCTCATCGGCACTGCATTGCCTGTCTATGATATGTCGCTAAATCATTATTTAACGTCAGAACAAGTTGACTACTATAAACCAGACTGGGAAGACCGTATCGCTCATGACTGGCAGTTCTTTACCTCACCTTCAGCCCTTGGCCGTATTTTAGTTATTGATTTTAAAACTACCCAGACCAAGGATAAAACACCAATACTGGCCTATCGCTATCTCGCGAACCAACACTCCCAAGACGAGCTTTATGAGCCATGGAGCTCTTCCAAAATATTTGCCTTTATGGGGGCGGTCTCTCGGGCGCGTCAGCAATTTCAGGTTGGCGCAGAGAGTCTAGCTGGAGACGCGCCTTTAGCTGATCTTATCACCAGCATCAATAGTTATGCTCCCTTTGGTCGTGGTGACGGCGATTCTAACGCCATCGCCACCTATTTGGTTAACCTCAGTGGCAGAGATAGGCTCACCGCTTTGTTCCATGATCAGTGGCTGATGCTGCGTAATTCGAGTATTCGTTTTCGCGGTGCTTATGCCATCGATGCATTTCGCCCCAGTGATGCAAATTGGTACTCGGGTGATAAGACGGTGACAATGTCAGCCTACGCAAAAAGCAGTGATGATCTCGGTTTTCAAACTTATCGCTGTTCGCACTGTGGTCTCACCGGCAATAAACCCATGACCACACTCGCCCAAGCAGAGTGGTTAAAACGCTTAGCAGCACATGAGCGAGATACGCTTACACAGCAACCATTTGTGACGGCGAGTGATGTGCAGGTTTTGTTTTACGGCCAAGGGCATAGCGATCAAAAACATCAGGTGGGTGGTATGATGCAGGGCATTAGTTTGATGTTACATCACGCCCTCGCGACGGCTATCAGTGGTCATAAAACGGATGATCCGAAAGCCGTACTCGACGCCGCTACTGCAGGCAAATGGCGAATTTTTCAGAAGATTGGTTGGGGAGACAGCGAAACGCGCGGCAGTGGGGAAAATGTGGTATTAGCTCATGTCGTGCTACCGGGTTTTCAAGGTGGAAAAGAATTTACCATAGCGGCACAAACTTCCGTGCCAGGCTTGGAAGAAATATATGTGAATTATGCAGGGATTAATATGCAGACTTTGCTAACAGAAACCCTGCAAACATTATTGATGCAAGACGCACAAAGCAAGGACGGAGAATAATATTATGATCACCACAGCATTTAGCTATATCACTGCGCTATTGGTGATCGCTGGCAGCCTAAAATTACTTGAAGAAAATACACGATGGCGTTTATTTGAGTACTTGCCTGCCATTGTGTCCTTATATTTTATCGTCATGCTGTGTTCCACTTTTGGTTTGTGGGAGAAAAATACTGAGATTACCGCCAGCTATAAAGCGTTGCGCAATAACTTGCTGCCAGCAATGATTTTTTTGATGTTATTGAATGCAGATCTTCGTCAGATTAAGCAATTAGGGGCTCGCATGTTGCTGGCATTTTTTATTGCAGCAGGCAGTATCGCGATAGCATTCATTGTAGCCTTTGCCATATTCCAGCAATACTTACAGCCCGACGCGTGGAAAACATTGGCTGCGCTTAGTGGCAGTTGGATGGGTGGCACGGGGAATATGGCGGCGGTGCAGCTAGCCTTGAATGTGCCCGATTCCAGTATGGGTTATACCTTGTTAATTGACTCTATTGATTACGCGTTGTGGGTCATGTTTTTATTGGCTTTGGTGCCTCATGCCAAACGGTTTAATCGATGGGTCAAGGCCGATAGTGCTTTATTGGAACAAATCGGTCGTACCCTTAGTTTCGATGAGCAAAACACTAAAATAAGCAGTAGTAGTTTGTTGATACTATTGGCATCAGCCTGTTTGGTCTCGGCACTGGCCCAAGCTGGTGCCGCTTGGCTGCCCACCTCGGCATATTTTACTACTACAGCGTGGACGGTGATGATTGTCACAGTGGTTGGTGTGCTCGCCGCCATGAGTCCACTTGGTAAATTAGCCGGCGCTGACGAGCTGTCTATGCTCATGCTGTATTTGAGTATCGCCTTGATTGCGTCGCGTGCTGATTTCGCGGAATTGAGTCAAGCGCCAGTCTACATTGTGCTTGGATTGGTTATCTTGACCCTGCATGCCTTGATGATGGTGGGTATGGCAAAATGGCTGAAATTAGATTTGTTTACCTGTGGCGTTGCGTCATTGGCTAACATTGGTGGCGTGGCGTCGGCGCCAATTCTTGCCGCTTCTTATTCAAAAGCCTTGATTCCGGTGGGGGTGTTAATGGCCATGCTCGGCTACATCATCGGCACAGCAGGCGGTTTATTGGTCGGTAAAGTACTATCCCTTATTGCGTAGGGTTAACACTTTAAACAGCACCGCGCTAAAGCCGCTTTATCTTAACACCTGCAGAAATTATCGCCAACTTAGCAAGCGTCATTCACACTGTTAATAAGTAAGCCGGTAAAAATTTATAACAAAGAAACCATGAAAATAAGGGTAGTATTAACCTGATTAGGTGTATTTACCACGACACTTATTCTGGCCATGGTAGGTTCTTCACCCTCTGCCAAATTGTTACTGAGTCGTATAGTGAGCTCAGACGGTGAAGTTTGGTATTGACTAGGCACAACAGTTAAGCCTTCAGTTGTCAGTGCCCCCGCGTCTGCGACCACGCTTATTTGTGTATTGGCGGGCATAATATTGTTGTTTTCATCGCTCACCAACAGGGTTAATTCTGCTGTAGCGCCTCGATTCAATGCTGGCACTCTAGGCTGTTTGGGGTTGGATTCGGTGGCGGCGACCAGTCCATTTTCATCACTGATACTGATGCGTGCGGTACTGCCAGAAAAAATAATGTTTGTTGCTTTGCGTACATGAATTTTATTGGCCGTACCTTCACCACAAAGCTGGTTGGCAGTGCATTGCGGACCATTGAACAATCCGTCTGGACCATCAAATTGTTGGTTATTGTTGTAGTCGAGAAAGACTTCAACGTTATCCCATAAACCATTTTCATTGTCATCGCGCCATGCTTCTGACATGTCAACAAAACCAGTAGCCGTCGACGCGGTGTTACCAAAACCATTGTTGTTTAAGCTGGTTAAAGCACCACCATCGGCATCATCAAAAACGTTGTTACCGTTGCTGTCAAACAGCGCTTCATGACCAATGGCAGTGGCTAAAATGGTCAGTTTGCCATCGCTGACATTTGGCTCACCACTTTGGAGTATGACTTCACAGTCGCCGTTAAGTGTTGCGCAACTCGCTTCAATTTGCCCAGCCTCAGTGGTGAAGTAAACCACCGTATTGTCTGGCACGGGGTTGCCAAAACTATCAGACAATCTTGCTGTCACCACTGCTTGTTGGCCAGAAAAATCCTTGCCTTCAATGTTTCTGACGTCAGCCGATAAAGTGAAGCCCCGTTGACTAGGTAAACCAGTGGTAACGGAAATACTGTCTGACTGGGTTTGAAGCGTATCGCCGCTGGCGCCAGTGACACTGGCATTCACGCGTAATGATGTAGGTACATTGCCAGCCACGACAGTGGTACTGACTTCACCTGCTGAATTACTGACTGCCGTTGTATTGCTCAAAGTAACACCGCCAATTTCGGTGCTTAATGTAAAACTTACTGTTTGATTACTCAAGCCAATGCCTTGCTCATTACTCACTAAAAAAGTCACTACGCTTTGGGATTGTTGGCTGTCCCCAGTGCCATTGAGTAAAACCTTGTCTGCCGACAAGGAAACAAAACGCAAACCACCGATGGCTTCGGCAAGAATATCTAATTGGGCCGTGGCAGACACATCGCCACTGTCAGTGCTGATTGTGGCGGTGATTTGATCGCGATTACCACTATTTCCGCCGCAACCCAGATCGGTGAAGGTTGTGCTCACCTCACCATTGATGGTGCTGGCTGAGCTAATTAAGCTGGCTTTGTCGGCGGTGGCGCAATTAGATGAAAAGGTCACCATGGTGGATGTTTGCACACGTGAATTATTGCTGTCGACTACAACCACAGACAAGCCTATTGAGCCTCCCGCACTGATTTGCGCAATACCGTTAGTGTCACTGACTAACTTAATTTGACCTGCGATGAATTGACCTTGGCTGTCGAAGTAACCCAGTTTTAAGGTACTTGAGTTATTGCCCGTACCACCAAAGGGGTCACTACCATTGTCACCAGACACGCCTCCACAGGCAGACACTAACATGACCAAAAACAGGCTAATTAATTGCGCACATCTAAGCATAGTGTTGTTATCCGTTTATCATTTGTTGTAAGTACTTAAACAGCTCTCTGGCTGCTTTGGGTGGTTTGTTTGTCGTCTTTTCTTTCTGGGCTTGGCGGGCAAGCTGGCGCAATTTTTGACGATCGAACTCAGGGTGTTGGCTGAGTAATTGCTCGATTTTTTCATCACCTTGGTTGATGATTTTGTCACGCCACATTTCAACTTTGTGAAACGCAGCACTGGATGCTTGATGGGCTGATTTGATCACTGAAAGCGCTTGTTCAATCGCTACATTGTCGCGTTGACGCATCATTTTACCAATGAGCTGTAACTGACGGCGAAAGCCTTCTTTTTTGCCGGTAATGCGCCGCGCCAACATCACCGCGTCCAGTAACTCTTCATCCAGTGGTACTTTGGCCAATTCGCTAATACTCAGTTCAATCAAAGATTCGCCGAGTTTTTGCTGCGCCAACATTTCATTTTTTATCTGGGTTTTACTGGGGCCTTCCTGCTCTGAATCAAGCGCATAATCGGCTTCAACATCTTTGTTTTTCTTTGGGGCGGTCATGAGGTTATCTTTAATGCTACACTAGCGCCAGATTGTAACCTTGAAAACACTATTAATATAGTTTCCTATCGCAGGTCGTATGCAGCAACAATTAACCGAAATTCAAAACATCGTTGAAGATGTGCTCAAACTCGCTAAACAACACGGTGCCACCGCAGCAGAAGCAAGTATGTCAAAAGTGCAAGGCATTGCGGTTTCATCGCGCTTAAAAGAAGTCGAAACCGTTGAATTTACCAATGACGGTGGGCTTGGCATTACGGTGTACCACGGACAAAAAAAAGGCAGTGCCTCCACCGCTGATTTATCGCCACAGGCGCTGCGTTTAACGGTAGAAAAAGCGATTGAAATCGCCAAACATACCAACGAAGACCCTTATTCAGGTTTGGCCGAACATGCTCTGATGGCCTTCGATTATCCAGAATTAGAGCTTTATCACCCGCAAGAACTGGATACCGAACACGCCATCAAACAGGTAATAGCGGCTGAAGAAGCTGCCTTAAATTTAGATAAACGCATCACTAATTCTGATGGTGCATCTTACAACGCAAACATTGGTGCCAAGGTATATGGCAACAGCCACGGCCTGAATGCGGGGTATCATAGCAGCCGCTATAGTATAAGTTGTGTGGTGATTGGTGAGCAAAACGGTGACATGCAACGAGACTACAGCTATAGCGTCAATCGCGATGCATTACTGCTGGATAACCCAGCCAAAATTGGTCGCGAAGCAGCAGAGTTTACCTTGGCGCGCCTTGGCGCAAGAAAGATCAAAACCACCAAAGTGCCAGTATTATTTCATCGCGACATCGCCTCTGGTTTGTTTGGACATTTGGTGAGTGCAATCAGTGGCGGCAATTTATACCGCAAATCGTCATTTTTGTTAGACAAGTTAGGTCAGCAGGTGTTGCCTACATGGTTTGCTATCAGCGAAAAACCCCACGTTAAACGTGGGCTCGCCAGTTCGCCTTTTGATGGCGAAGGGGTGATCACCAAAGATGCCGAGATCATCAGTGATGGCCGTTTGAATCAGTATTTATTGACCAGCTACGCCGCGCGTAAAATGGGTATGACCACCACTGGGCATGCCGGTGGCATTCACAATTGGTACATCAATACCAGCGGTGAGAACGACCAACAAATGTTAGCCAAACTTGGTACAGGCTTATTGGTGACCGAGTTGATGGGCCAAGGCGTCAATATTGTCACCGGCGATTATTCTCGTGGTGCAGCCGGTTTTTGGGTTGAAAATGGTGTGATCCAATACCCCGTTCATGAAATCACCATTGCTGGTAATTTAAAAGACATGTTAATGAATATCGTGGCCGTTGGCGCTGTAACTGAGACGCGTGGGGCGATCCAAAGTGGCTCAGTGTTGATTGATACCTTGCAAGTGTCTGGCAATTAATTTCGCTTATTCACATAATAAAAGGTTAAGGCACAATTGATGTGTCGTTGTGCTGACGCTGCACTCGTTTTTCGCAAACTAAGAAAAACATGAACCGCTGGCTGCAATACATACAGCGACATCAGCATGACCTTGTGATGTAAACGCAGCTAGGTCTTGCAAGCCTTGGTTTTCCACTGACCTTGTTTGTCACTGACAAAAAAGTCGGGATGTACCCGACTTTGTATTTGATTATTAATGGCTTACTGACGGGCCTTAATATGAAAAACTCCCACCTCTGCTTCGGTGACTTCAACTTTGGTTCCGGCACTCAATGCTTCCTTGCTGACCAAGGTCCAGTCAATGCCCGAATAACGATATTTGCCCTGCTCACTGGCAGATACCCCCTGACTTAATACAAAGGTGTGCCCCACTAAGTCGCCCTTGGCTTTGGTGGTATCCACTTGGTTTTGCATTTTTTTCAGCGGTTTCCATAACAGTAAAGCACTGATCGCGGTGATCACACCGGTGCATAACAAGGCAGGTAATAAGCTGTCAGGTAATACCTGAAAATACATTAATGCCCCAGTGATCATTGCTGCTATGCCAGCAAAAAATAGAATAAAGGTGGCAAAGCCAAGCACCGCCACTTCAATCACTAACAATATCAAGCCCACGACAAAAAAACTTTGTGCTAGGTTTTCCGCGAACCAGTTCATGGTTTACCCCTTTTTATTCAAGGTATTAATAATAGTCATAGCCTGTGCTACCACACTTGCTGCATCGGTACCTGAATCGGGCAGCAGGACCACTGATGATTCTTTGGCGATGGCTTGTTTAGCCGCAATAGCTTTAGTGGCTAAGTCTAATTGAATGGCTTTTTGACCTTCAGCGGTGGCAGCAGCTTCACCCACCTGGCGCAGCGCTTCTGCCTGGGCATTGGCGACAGCAACAATGGCTTGTGCTTCACCTTCAGCTCGCAGCACTTGCTCAGCTTTGTCGGCTTCAGCGGCTAATACTACCGACGCTTTTTGGCCTTCTGCACGGTTTATGGCTGCTTGCCTATCGCCCTCAGATTCAAGGATCTGCGCGCGTTTTACCCGCTCGGCTTTCATTTGCGCTTCCATGGCTTCCATCACCGAATGGGGCGGCACTATGTCTTTGATCTCGTAACGCAACACCTGTATGCCCCAAGGGCCAGCGGCTTCATTGATCGAAGCGACAATATTGGTGTTCAACAAATCCCGTTCTTCAAAGGTTTTATCTAATTCCATTTTACCTAGCTCAGAACGCATGGTGGTTTGCGCCAATTGGGTCACCGCAAAAATATAGTCATCCACCCCATAGGTGGCTTTGTATGGATCTAAGACCCGAAAATACAACACGCCATCGACATGCAGGGAAATATTGTCTTTAGTGATGGCACTTTGTTCTGGCACATCCACCGCTTGTTCTTTCAGTGAACGGTCAGCCGAAATTCGGTCGAAGAAGGGCAAAATAAAATTCAGACCAGCTTCTTTGGTCGATTGGTATTTACCAAAACGTTCAATCACGTAGGCACGGTTTTGCGGCACAAATTTGATCGAAGTTTTCAGTAAAACGAGGACAAAAATCAAAATGAGTACAGGTGCACTCAAGAGGTAATCGAAGATATTTTCCATGTCTCTATTCCTTTACTACAGGTGGCAGGTTTTGCCACAGGTTAAATATCTGTGCTATCGACAATTAATTCAACCATGCATAGCTAAATTTCATGAAGATTGACTGCTCGCTTCGGGTTAAATCGGTGAGGGTGTCATCTTGCATCGCGACATCGGAGTAACCCACAAAAAATTTGGTTAGGGGGTTAATCTTGTACGAATACAATAATTGTGTGCCGAGTTCTTTGCTTTGAGCATCAACCTCAAACGCATACAAACTAGGGTCACGTTTGATGTCTGAGTATATTGCGATAAAGCGAATAAATTGGCGTTGATCAAACTGATAGGTTAGGCGGGCATCGCTAAGGTTAGCGGTAAACAAGGTGCCATTGTCTACATCGAGTTTTTTGTAGACGTGATCGAATTGCAGGCTTAAATGCTGGCCGATACTCCAGTTAACACTGGGCTGGAACTGCTTAACCTTACCCAGCTGATTATTGCTGAAGTCAATTTCATCTCCCATGCGCACGAAGACTTCAAAAGCTAAGGCACGCGTCGCTTGCACATTGCTGTAAAAGGTTAAGAACTGTTCATGAAACAAGGTGGTGTTATCCTTTATCGCCAGACTACTTGGGTCAAAGCGTAAGCCTACTCGGTCACGTTGCAAGTAACCAAATTCGATGTAGGATTGGCGCTGCCCATTGATGCCTAGGTAAATTTCCCCTTCTTTTTCCAAGAGTTCACCTGCGTCATTGTGGGTGATGTCCCAATCACCTGAAACGCGGATCTGATTCCACCAATGGGTCTCGCTATACCAATTGTAGCCGCCACCAATCACATTCTGGGTGAAATCAGCTTGTGAACCAAAGCCAAGATCGGTGCGAAAGTCTGCGCCGCGCTGTTGGCTGAGTCCTCGCACATTCCAATTACGTTCTTCGTGATCATAACTGATGCGATAGCCTGTATCGCTAAAGGCCTCGTCTTTGTTCACGCGTAACGCGGCTTCAGAATAATCCTCGGCACGCGTGCACTCATCGGCGCAAAGAGACTGAAATAGCGTATCAGGGTACAAGGTATCAGACCGTAATAGTTGCACCCGTAGGGTATCTTGTGGACTAAATTGATATTTGCTGTCTATGCCATACACATAATTGTGATAGCCATTGGCATCACGCACAGTAGAGATAATACCCAGCGCCAGTTCATCACTCATGTCATAGCGGTAACGCAAGGCTAGATTGGTGGATGGCTGGTCGAGTTGCGCGACACTCGACCCTACGTTACCGGGCACGATAAAGGTGGTGCTTTCATCGTTGGCCACAAATACACCAAAGGTATGTTGATCCACACGCCCAGTAATTTTGCTGCCGTAATCAGGCGCATTAATATTGCGGGTGTAGACTAAATCAAAGTTACTCGAGAAGTAGTCAGCGTTTTCCAAAAAGAAGGGCCGCTTTTCATTAAAAAACAAAGCAAAGGTATTGTTGATACTGAGCTGGGCGGCATCGGCTTCAACTTGTGAAAAATCCGGGTTCAAGGTGGCTTGTACAGATACTTCAGGGGTGATCCCCCATTTTACATCCAAACTGAGCTGCTGATTGCGTTCGGTTTGCCAGCTTTGATCTTGTTCATCACCAAGGCTGCGACTACGGCCTTGGCCCAAGACTAAAGACGGCACAATGGCGAGGTTTTCCCCTTGCTTGGCATGTTTGAAGCCAGTGATTTCACCTAGTTGGCACAAACCACAGGCATTGTTGCGATCATTTGCTACATTGGAAATTCGCAAACGGTCTTCTCTGGGGCGGTAACGCACAAAGGCCGCTGCCCACGTTTTGTCATCAAGACTTTCATTAAAATTCAGGATATTCAAGGGAATGGCCATTTCTATTTGATAACCGTTGGCGAGCAGTTTTCCTGCTGACTGCCAAATCGCATCCCAGCTGTCACTTTCGTCACTTGTCATTTCATTCAAAATGGCATCGATTTGTACGCCAAATGGATTGCTGTAAAACTCGTAAGCTAAGCGTCTGTCATTGAAGGTATCCAGTTCTAAACCAACAATATCGTCGCGCCAAACTTGGTCACGATCTCGATAGAATGCACGAAGTTGGCTCATATCTGGCTCAGTGGCAATGAATCCAACGTACAGCGTTTCACCGTTTTCAAAGATCCGCACTTCAGTCGCAACCGGAGCCTCCGTGTTTTCATAGGGGCTGGTCACGATATCCAGACTGATCACCCTGGCGCGTTGCCATTGTGTTTCATTTAATTCACCGTCAACGGTCAATTCGCCAGCAATAAACGGAATGGCATGAGAAGGGAGACTGGCGGTCTGCTCAAGGTCTTGCCCAAAACAAACGGGGCTACAGACTATAAAACCCAGAGCTATGGCGTAGCGACGGGTGAATGTAGTGAACATAAACAACATAGTTTGCAATTCCTGGTGAGCTTGATTGCTTAAGAGGCCACAGCGGCAGTGAGGGCTATAGTTGGTCAATCTTGCCGGCGTAATGTAATGATTTTGCTGATAATTGCTTGGCAAATTCGATTAATCAACCGATGTGCGCGACCAGCTGTTAGCTATGAGTCGAGGCAATGGTTCAGAAAGTTTATATCTGCATAATATTATGCCTATGGAAGGCGCGACGTTAATTGCCTCGCTAAAAATGCATCAAAAGACGTGGCGTTGCGGATGCGTCCTGTTGGCAAAGGCTGTATCATGCCGAGCCTCAGTGGAACTGACGATGGCAGTGTTAAGAAAATAAAGGAATGAGGGCATGCAAATAGGGTATCGGCAACTAACACAAAAGCAGCAAATTGTGGTGAAGTACCGCCGTGTAAAGATTGGCTTTTTTGTGTTGTTCACTGCACTTTTTTGGCATTTTTCAGCCATGGCAATGGAGCAGGCACCGACTGAAAAACTTACTTGCCTAACGACTCACTATCCTCCTTTTGCGGTATATCAAGGTAAAAAAAAGGGGTTCACTGGGTTTGATGTTGTCATCCTTGAACGTTTAGCTCAACGCTTAAATTGGCAAGTCGAAATTTTAAATTTTCCATGGGGCAGAGTGAAAATGGAAATTGAAAAAAATAATTTCAATTGCTTTTTTTCCCTCTCTTATACTCCAGAGCGGGCAAAGTTTCTTGCATATACCCAACTACCCATGCACGTCACGCAATACGGTGTATTTTTTCTGGCAGGTAATGAAGCCCTCAGTCAGCAGAACTTTGCAGGGAAAAATATCGGTCTAATACGCAGCATGCCTCTACCTGAACCTTTGCTCTCTCACGATCAACTGCGTGATGCTAATTTTGTTTATTTGGATTCAAATGAGACACTGTTGGAGATTTTGCTCACGGGGCGTATCGATGCCTCCATCACCAATTTTGCGGTTGGCAACCATTTACGCGATACTCTCAATCTGCAAGATAAAGTGCGTTCCGTCGTTTTAAGTGACTACGAATTACCCGTTTATCTGGCATTTCGCCATGGCACTCAGAATATGCAGGAGGTTAACAGCGCGTTGCAAAGTGTTATCCAAACATTGCACACGGATTAGGCAGCAACAACTTTATTGCGCCCGGCATTTTTGGCTGCATATAACCTTTTGTCAGCCGCTGAAAATGTTTGTGAAATAGAAGTATTGGCTTCAAAAGGCGCAACACCAATACTGACGGTGACTTGACCCACTGGATCAATTTGCATAGAGGCGACGGCTAAGCGTAAGCGCTCAGCTAGCTTGACTGCATCGTCTAAGGTGCCACCATTGGCAATCACCAAAAACTCTTCACCCCCCCAACGACCAATTGTATCCTGTGGCCGAATATTATCTTCCATGCAGGTACTGATGGCCCTTAGCACATCATCACCCACTAAATGACCGTGCATGTCGTTGATTGCTTTGAAAAAATCCACATCAATTAACAACAAGAAAAAGGGGGTTTTGGTGGCCATACGTGCATTCAATTCTGTCTGTAACATGCGACGGTTGCCTATACCCAACAAACCATCATTATTGGCTGCGTTTTCCATTTGGATGGCGCGGCGCTGCGAGGCTTCTTGTGTTTGGCGCAGTTTAACTACGCCAAATAAGCAGAAAATATACACAGCATGGGAGACAACAACTTGCAGCGACAAGGCTTTTAAAGAAGCCTCTACTTTTATCCAACCCAGGTAAGGTAAAATTAAAAAAGTAACCAACAGGATGTAAATACTGAGGGTGCTGGCCACAGCTTGCTGTGGGGATAGGAACAAAAACGCCACCAAATAAATGACCGGTATCCACTGCAAACTCGACGCAAAAGTATAAATATTGCCAGTTTGCGCTGAATGTAAAAAGCTCACAACACTGAGCCCAACCAGATACAAGGTGATATACAAAAATAGCAATAACTTGGCAGTATGCGCTTTTTGAAATTTAAGGGTTAGTGCCAAACATACAAGGGATGCAAAGATGCTGCCTGCATAACCATAACGGTCATAGACTTGAATCACCTCAAAGTATTCTTCAAACAGCCATATGGCTATAACAACAAAAATGCCCACCACCATCAGTAGTGCAAAGAAACGGTCGCTTTGACACAGCAACTTAGTGTGGCTTGGCAGGTTTGTCATAAAGAATCGATATTGACTCCGTTTCTGCAACGATGAAAGCTAGGTCAAAAGCAAGGAGCATTTCTACGTCGCCGTCAGCTTTGTATTGTTTAGTTAAGTCCTTGCAAGCGTGTCAGGTTTTCATTGCGTTCACGGTGCACCACGATATTGTCTTCGATACGTATGCCACCAAAGGGCTTCAACTCTGTTATCACATCCCAGTTGATGTATTTGCTCTGTTCAGTGGCTTTTAAGTCATTGAGCAAGCTATCGATAAAATACAGCCCTGGCTCTATGGTAAAAACTTGGCGAGGTTCGATAATGCGTGTGGTGCGTAAGAATGGATGCTCAGCCGGAGGTGGATTGGGTGTACCCCAGTCGTCGGCAGCGTGACCTGCTACATCGTGTACTTGTAGGCCTAAAAAGTGCCCGACACCATGGGGGAAAAACGTGCTTACAATACCCTGTGACACAATGTCATCCGCCGCTAAATTGACAATGCCAAACTGGGCCAGCAAGCTGCCAATTTGCCGATAAGCAGACTGATGGATTTCAGTATAGGCGGTGCCCGGCTTCAGTTGATCAACCAGATTTAGCGTGATTTGCTGCACGGCTTGAATCAAGTCATGGAATAGCCCAGTACTGTTGCTGTATGTGCGGGTGATATCTGCCGCATAACCATGAAAACTGGCGCCTGCATCAATCAAAAAAGAACGATGTTGTTTTGGGGCGTGGGTGTCCAGCATGGTGTAGTGCAATATGGCGCTGTTTTCATTCAAGGCCACAATATTATTGTAGGGCACCTGATTGTCTCCCTGAGCCACGGCACACAAATAGGCTAGGTTAATCTCAAACTCACTTAAACCTTGGTCAAACGCCAGCTTGGCCGCACGATGACCATCAACCGCAATACGGTTAGCTTCACGCATGCACTGCAATTCATAATCAGTTTTGTAGCCACGCTGGTAGTGTAGGTAATGCAAGACGCGATCAGGGTTAACCAGAGCAAACCCCAAGGCCTTGGCTACTTCAATATATTCGCCCACATAAGCATGTTTACTTTTATCAAAGGGCAAATGTTTTTCTACCGCGTCAGCTTGCGCCAGCAATACAATATCAAATTGTTCCACCCAAAAATCGTTTGGCACGGGGGGCACTTTGTGCCAAAAATCCTTGGGTCGATAAAATATTAATTTTGGCTTATCCACACCATTAACGATCAACCAACAGTTGGGGTTGTCCACCACCGGCAGCCAAGCCTTAAATTGCGGATTCACATGGAAAGGGTAGTTATTATCATCCAAAAACATGCGTTTACTTTGACCTGAATGAATGATCAAGCCATCAATACCTTCACGTTCTAATGCATGACGAGTGCGGGTTTGTAATTCTTGAATATGTTGCGGGTAGGATTGGGCAAATGCTGACATCAAAAAACTCTTTACTGAACACGACTGCCAATAGCCTAGCACTTTGTTTTAGTGAAGTTTAGCCCTTCATTGAATTCTATATTTATCTGAGGTTTTGAATTATGTGTCATTATTTTCACTGTCAACTGAGAGTTTGTCGGTAGTGCAGACACCTGATTTATACATTTATTAGCTCGATGCAAAACGTCATTTCTTTTGCATCATTTTTTAGTTGATAATGCGTTAAAACCTGTTTTTATTCAACCACCTATGATTTTGAAACGGTTGCAGCTTGCACAGTTTATAAAAAAATTTGAAAAAACATCCCATGATGAAAGTTCGTAATAAAACTAAATGAATATCAATCAATAAAGGAAAAAAGAGTGAGAGCAGCAATCTTTTGTGTCTGTTTATTAGCGTATCAAGGTAATACTTACAGTGATGAGTTTCATTACAACAGTTTACTGGTCGGCGGGAAAGCTATTGGTTTGGGGGGCGCTTATATGGCTATTTCCGATGATTTGTCGGCAATGTATTACAACCCAGCAGGTTTATCGTTTAATAAAGTTAAATATTCCGCATCCTTCAACACTCTCGCCTGGGACAATACCGATGTTTATGCCATTTTTGGCAACGGTGAAAGTTTCACGCGTAAATCATTCACTGTGGTGCCCGGCTTCTTTGGATTTAGTCGCAAAGACGCGCAGTTTTCTTATGGTGGTTTTTTTTCCGTAACTGATTTCAGTAAGGAACGCACCGCAACCGACGTGCTTTATTCAGCACCAGGAAGATTTAGCGAAGCACAACAAGACATTATTGAATTTAATAATGTGGATTTAGACAACAGTGCTTATCGCTTGGGTTTCAGTGTGGCATACGATTTTGGCAATAACGCGTCACTGGGCGCATCACTTAATCTTGATTATAAAGAACTCGTCAGTGTGCAAGGTTCAGGTTCAACGTCAACTGAAATATTTAATGGGATACCTTTATTCAGTGGCTTTAATGCCAGCGTTAGATTCAGTGATATCAATGTTATTGTGCAACCAGCATTAGGTTTCTTAAAAAACTGGGAAACGTCGAGCTTTGGCCTCAAATTTTCAAGGGATATTGTTGTATCACGTGACTATGATGTGACCTCAACATTATTTCTAAATAGCCCCGTTCCATTGCCACCCACTGTGTTAACCTCTGCTCGGATCAACTCCAGTGCGGATGAAGCACAGGAGTACCCTTATCAAATTCATGCAGGCTATGCCTTTCAATATGGCAAGGTATTAATTTCTACGGATATCAGCTATTTCACTCGGGTGAAAGCCACACCCTATTACATAGATGGTGTGAAACCCATTACACGTAATCTGCGTTCAGTCACTAACTTTGCTCTGGCTATGCAATACGATTTCAGTGCAGAGAATACTTTTAGGCTTGGTCTGTTTACAGATAACTCAAACGCCATCATTGATCCTGCAATTAATTTCGACCGAGTGGAAGACATCGATATGCTAGGCGTGAGTATTGGATTCGATACTACCTTTTACAGTTCACCGATATCCTTGGGCCTGTACTATAAATTTGGAGAAGGCCAGGTTCGCATAGCTGATCGCCGGATCGCGGAGACATTGATAGGTCTGCCTTTATTCCCTGATGATAACCAAAGCGACATATTCGAAGCCAAAAAGAATTCACTCGTGGCCTATTTTGCTATCGATTTTTAAGGTCTTGGAAAATCGTCAACTTCTGTGTTGTGACTAAGCCTGACATAGGTATCAAGCTATGTCAGTCTTAGTCGCATACCGTTTGTGTGTTAGTCAATCAACAAAGAGGCGTAAGGCTTAGCCCTTCGGAGCAATGCGCATTTTTGCAAGGGCGGTGAATTGGTTGTCGTTGTCGCCCAATTGTTCACGGTAAATTTGTTGGTAGGCCAGCACAGCTTTAACGTAATTGCGCGTTTCTTTGTATGGAATTGTCTCTACCCATAAATCCATCGGCATGCTGGTTTTTTCTGGCAACCAATTTCTCACCCGCCGCCAGCCGGCGTTGTAAGACGCTGTGGCGAGGATGGGATTGTTGTCCATTTTATCCAATAAATAGCGCATATACTGTGTACCCAGCTCGACGTTAGTTTTCGGATCGTACAAGGTTGAGGTCGTGAATTTTTGCTTAACTAAATAGCGCGCCGTACTCGGTAATACTTGCATTAAACCCATGGCACCGGCACCCGAGCTAGCATCTGGCATGAAGGAACTTTCGCGTCTTACAATGGCAAATGCCCAAGCGGGATCAATATTTTGTTTTTGCGCACTGGTTTTTAGCGTCTCATCAAAGGCCATGGGAAAACGTCGAGACAAATCATCTAAATAACCTGCTTTGGAAAACGTGAATATGGCTTGATCATGCCAGCCATGTTGATCAGCCACGACAGCGGCAATCTTCAACTGCTGCTCATTCAACTGGCTTTGCAGAAACATCCATTCACGGCGTGCGCTAACAGGCCGCTCTAAGCGTCTAAACTCAAGCGCCCGTTGCGCAGCCGGTAAGCTGGCAATGGAATCGAGTTCGCTTTGCGTGTAATGCAGGGGCGTATCGTTGAGGTTGGTCTTTTTAGCGAGTTTACCGCTGGCTAAAAACCCATAGTAGTGACGTTGATCGGCAAGTAATTCAAAGCCTTGTTTCGCTTGTTCCGGTGCATTCACCTCTTCCAGTGCTCGGGCCTGCCAGTATTGGAACACATAATCCTGACTCAGATTTGCCGGCGCAAATTCAATTACATCTAAGGCATGTTTCCAGTCTTGTTGACGTAATACATGGGCTAAATGCCAGCGTAATAGCTCTTCGTCTTGGTTTTGACTTGCTGCACGTTCAAGCCACTGCTCAGCTTGCGGATGGTTAATGATGACCAGAGCGAGAGCAAACTTTTCCGCTATTTGCTGTTGCTCTTGATCAGTAAAATTAAATTGGCTGCTTAATTTTTGCCAGCTACGCAGGGCAAGATCTCTGTCGTTCCACACTAAGCGATTAAGCCCATAGACCATGATTTGTCTTTCGTAGTCTGGAAACTTGTTGGGAAAAATAGACAAGCGGCTTACTTGACTGGGAGACCGGCGCACCTGTAACCACAAATCAGCCAAATATTTTTGTGAGTCGGGTAATAAGGTCTTGAGATAGGGGATGAGCGTATGGTTGCCGCCGTCCGCTGCCAGGGTCAGGCGTTGCCACACTTTTTCTGGGGTGCGCAGTCCAGCTTTTTGCCAAATTCTAAATACATTGTCACATGCCTTGGGTTGCGAATCGCCCACCACCCACAATTCACCAATCGCAGCCAGCGCGGCATATTTTTGTTTTTCATCGGCTAGGCCAAACTCAGCATATTTGCAGGCTAACGCCGCATCACCAACATCGCGATAGGCTTGCATAAACGCGTCTGCCTGATTTTTTTTGCCTAAATATTCTAACCATTTTTTGCGTAAAGGGCGGTCTAAAGGCGAATCTTGATAGTCATCTAAAAACTGCTCAATGGCCTCGCGGTTTGACAGAAAGGGGTATTGCACAAGATAGGCTTGCTGCAAGTAGGGTGTGAGGGGATAACCATCTAGCTGGGTCAGTAATTTTTGGAAACTGCGATTTTTTGGATTGTCAGCCAACCGCTCGGCTTGCACATACCAACCGCGCTGCTGTTCAAGCAGGCTACTACTTGGATTTTTGGGGCCGTTACCCGAAGTTGTACCACTGCGTGCGATGACGGGCACAGCAACTAGGCAAAGAAAAACCCCACAACATAACAAAATACTGGAAGTGATTTTCATACTAACTGGTTGACTCTAGTCGAGTTGTTATCTTAGCAAACTTGCTTCCAATAAAGTGGGACTATTTTATAAAAAATTTAAAAATCATTGCATTAACTGGCATGACTAGTTGAAAATATCACAAACAACCGCATGTTATGGTCTTGATGAATATTTGTTAAAAGTTAGGTTGACCTTTCGAATTTCTTTAACAAAGATCAATGCCACCCTACAGTGAGGCGCAGTCAATCGCTTCTCTTTCACCGCTTTGGCGTAAGCCTTAGGAGATAACAATGATATATGCAGGCTCAAGCCTCAAGGTTAGCCTTTTGCAAGATGGTATTGCAGAGGTTTTATTAGACGCCGAAGGTTCGGTAAATAAATTTGATCAACAAACCGTAACGGAGTTAGACGCGGCTTGCGCGGCGCTAACTGCACACGGTGCGGTAAAAGGTGTGTTGGTGCGTTCGGCCAAGCCAACCTTCATTGTTGGCGCCGACATCACTGAATTCACCAGCTTATTCGATATGGCTGAGACGGATATTTTGGCATGGGTGGGCAAAACTTCGCAAGTCTTTGATCGCTTTGAAGATCTTCCTTTTCCAACGATTGCAGCAGTAAACGGCTTTGCATTGGGCGGTGGCTGTGAAATGGCCTTGGCTTGTGACTTACGAGTGGCAGACACCACGGCCAGCATTGGTTTGCCTGAAGTGAAATTGGGTTTGATGCCCGGCTTTGGCGGCACAGTGCGCTTGCCACGCTTAATTGGTGCTGACAATGCCTTGGAATGGATGACAACCGGTCGTGATCGTAAAGCCGCGAAGGCTTTAGCTGAAGGTGCAATAGACGCCGTTGTTGCCCCCGACAAGCTGGTGGACGCAGCCTTAAGCATGTTGAAAGATGCCATGGCTGGAAAATTTGCCTGGCAGCAACGTCGTGGGCAAAAACAAGCGCCACTTAAACTGAATAAAAATGAAAGCATGATGAGTTTCTCCACGGCTAAAGCCATGGTGTTTGCTCAAGCAGGAAAACATTATCCAGCACCACACATGATGGTAGAAACCGTGAGCAATGCTGCGCGTTTAGATCATGCAGGTGCCTTGGCGTTAGAGAACCAAGGTTTTGCCAAATTGGCTAAAACCGATGCAGCAAAAGCACAGGTTGGTATCTTTTTAGCCGACCAGTTGGTTAAAAGTAAAGGTAAAAAACAAGCTAAAGCTGCCACCAAAGCCGTCAAACACACGGCAGTGTTGGGTGCTGGCATCATGGGCGGCGGTATTGCCTATCAAAGTGCAGTGAAGGGCACCCCCGTCATCATGAAAGACATCAACCAAGCTGCGTTAGATCTAGGTTTAAAAGAAGCGGCAAAGATCCTAGGAAAAGGCATGGAGCGCGGAAAAGTAGATGCCCGCACCATGGCTACTACCTTGAACAACATCGTGCCTACCCTTGATTACGCTGCGATTAAAGACGTGGACTTGGTGATTGAAGCGGTGGTTGAAAACCCCAAAGTCAAAGCGATTGTATTGGCAGAAACTGAGCAACATGTGAGTGATGACGCGGTTATCTGCTCGAACACATCGACCATTTCGATTAACCAACTAGCAAAAAGTTTGAAAAAGCCTGAGCGCTTCTGTGGCATGCACTTCTTTAATCCAGTGCACAAGATGCCTTTAGTGGAAATCATCCGTGGTGAACATACCGCTGAAGACACTATCGCCAGTGTTGTTGCTGCCACCCTAGCCATGGGTAAAACACCCATCGTGGTGAATGATTGCCCAGGATTTTTAGTCAACCGTGTGTTGTTCCCATACTTTGCTGGTTTTAGCCGACTAGTGATGGACGGCGCAGACTTTGTGGCGGTTGATAAAGTGATGGAGAAAATATTTGGCTGGCCAATGGGCCCCGCTTATTTGTTAGATGTGGTGGGTATGGATACTGCTGATCATGCTTCTGGCGTGATGGCAGATGGGATTCCTGAGCGCATGCAAAAAATTGAAAATGACCCAGTTACCTTGCTGTATCAAGCCAAACGTTTAGGTCAGAAAAATGGCAAAGGTTTCTACAACTTTAGTCTCGACAAACGCGGTCGTCCGGCCAAAGAAGCGGCTGCCGAGGCCTATGCCCTGTTTAAACCGCACTGTGCTGATATTCGCGAGTTTAGAAGCGAGGAAATCATTGCACGAGTTATGGTGCCCATGGCCAATGAAGCCATTCGTTGCTTAGAAGAAGGGATCGTGGCCAGTGCGGCTGAAGCAGATATGGCTTTGTTGTACGGTTTAGGCTTCCCGCCGTTCAGAGGCGGTATTTTCCGTTACATCGAAACCTTGGGTTTGCCAAATTTTGTGGCGATGGCAGATAAGTTCGCGCATTTGGGCGCAATTTATCAAGTGAGTGATGGTGTGCGTGCCATGGCTGCGCAAGGCAAATCGTATTTTTCTGCTGATGTTAAATCGGCTTAATCCTAACCTGAGGATAAGAACATGAAAGAAGTAGTAATTGTTGACTGTATTCGTACCCCAATGGGGCGTTCAAAAGGTGGGATTTTCCGTAACGTCAGAGCCGAAACCCTGTCGGCCCACCTCATGTCTAAACTCATCGAACGTAACCCCAAGGTCGATCCGAATGAGATTGAAGATATTATTTGGGGCTGTGTGCAGCAAACCAAAGAACAAGGTTTTAATATTGCCCGTAACGCCCAATTATTAACGGATATCCCGCGCTCAGTCGCGGCGGTAACCGTAAATCGCTTGTGTGGTTCGTCAATGCAAGCCCTGCATGATGCCGCGAGTGGAATTATCAGTGGTCGTGGTGATATCTACATGATTGGTGGCGTTGAACACATGGGTCACGTGCCCATGGACTTCAATTTAGATTTCCACCCCGGTATTGCCCTGCATGCCGCCCGCGCGTCTGGCAGCATGGGTATGACGGCGGAACTGTTGGGCCGTCAAAACGGCATTACTCGTGACATGCAAGATGCTTTTGGTGCTAGATCTCATCAAAAAGCGCATGCCGCTACAATAGAAGGCCGTTGGGCCAATGAAATTGTGGCGACTGAAGGCCACGATGCGGATGGCGTATTAAAACTCATTGATAGCGATGAAGTCATTCGCCCAGACTCAACCGTGGCCTCCATGGCTGCGTTGCGCCCTGTTTTCGACCCTGTAAATGGTACCGTGACGGCGGGCACTTCATCAGCCTTATCTGATGGTGCATCGGCCATGTTGCTGATGTCGGCAGACAAAGCCAAAGCCCTGGGACTCAGACCAAGAGCGAAAATCCGCGCCATGGCGGTGGCAGGTTGTGACGCAGCAATAATGGGTTTTGGCCCAGTACCTGCGACACAAAAAGCCTTGAAACGCGCGGGTTTAAGCATGGACGACATTGAAATAGCAGAATTCAACGAGGCCTTTGCAGCGCAAGCCTTGTCTTGTATCAAACAATTAGGCTGGTTAGATACATTTGAAGACAAAGTGAATCTTAACGGTGGGGCTATAGCGCTGGGTCACCCGCTGGGTTGCTCTGGTTCACGTATATCCACTACCCTGATCAATTTAATGGAAGCTAAAGATAAGACGCTTGGTTTAGCCACCATGTGTATCGGTCTTGGTCAAGGTATTGCGACAGTATTTGAACGTGTTTAACTAACACGTTTTTGCATAAAAAAATAAGGCTCCTTCGGGAGCCTTTTTTATCTACTATGCTTAGCTATTCTGTTAGTTACTGAGTGGAAGCCAATGAAAATTGATTGCGACGCGTTTAGGGTTAAACCCGATAGCAACCTCGACCTGAGTCAATGGCCGACAATAGTCGATCCTTATTACACGTCGAAATCAGATTACCGCAAGAAATTAACGAAAAACGTCAAGCATTTGAGCCAATTACAACGGCTGCTATATGCCACTAACCAGCATAGTGTATTGTTGATTTTCCAAGCCATGGATGCAGCGGGTAAAGACGGCGCCATTCGTCATGTACTCTCTGGTATCAACCCACAAGGCTGTCAAGTCACCAGTTTTAAACACCCAAGCGCAACGGAGTTAGATCACGATTTTATGTGGCGTACAACACGCGCTTTGCCAGAGCGGGGACGCATTGGCATTTTTAACCGTTCGTATTATGAAGAAGTGTTAATTGTGCGAGTACACCCAGAAATTTTGGCCGGCCAGGGTTTGCCCGAACCGATACGCGATCATGACGAGTTGTGGCAGGAACGCTACCAGTCAATCCAAGGTTTTGAACAGCATATGCAACGCAATGGTACCCGGATAATCAAATTTTTCCTGCATCTATCCAAAGAAGAGCAGCGCCTGCGATTTTTACAACGGATTGATAAACCAAACAAAAATTGGAAATTTAGTGAAGCAGATATTAAAGAAAGGCAGTTTTGGCCTCAGTATATGCAGGCTTATCAACAAGCCATCAACGCTACGAGCAGTAAGGCTGCGCCTTGGTATATCATCCCAGCCGATGATAAAAAGAATGCCCGTTTAATCATGGCGCAAATTGTCCGTGCCAGCCTCACCAGTCTCGACATGCATTACCCACAAAGTGACGAAAAACGGGTGGCAGAATTACAGGCATTCCGCCAGCAGCTTGCAAAATAGCTTCAACCACCAGATGCCAACTCTTGAGATTACTAAAGCCTCTGAAATTTTGGATAAAATAAGGTATAACAGCGCAGCCGTTAGCATGCAGTTAGGAGGCGAATATTAATATAATCAGGCAAATTATCCGCTGGAGTGATGGTGGTGATAAAAGTGAGCAATTAGTCTTTGCACAATTTAATGAATTGTTGACTAAGGTGCCGCTACTATATTTTATTCTGCTCGCCAACTCCTTGTCTTTGGCTTATACCCATTATGGCGTAGCACCCAATTATCTCACCGTTTATGTGTCAGCCTTTTTATCTGTAGCCTGCATCACACGGGCGTTAATCTGGTACAGCTTTAGACGCAAAACCTTTACGCTTAAACAGGCCAGACACCAAATTAACATGACGATACTATCGTCGATGTTAATGGGGGTTGGGTTTTCCGCTTGGTGTCTGAGCCTCTATGGGTATGGGGATATCGCCCTGCAAACTCACGTGATCTACTACATGTCGATTACCGTCATCGGCATCATCATTTGTTTAATCCATTTACCGGCCGCCGCCTGGTCTACCTCCCTCACTGTGGGGCTGCCATTTATGTTATTTTTTACCCTTTCCGGACAGCCTGTTTTTGTCGCAATAGCCATTAACTTTGCCTTAGTTGTGGCAGTGTTGGTATTGATTACATTGAGCTACTATCGCGCCTTTTCCAGTGTTATCAATGCCAAACAAACACTGGAAGACCAGCATTTACACACGCAGCGGCTCAATGATCAAAATGAGTTGTTAGCCAATCAAGACGGCTTAACCAAATTAGCCAACCGCCGCAGTTTTGCTAATCATTTGAACAATAAATTACAAAATAGCCTTGATGCGCACAGCTTTATCGTTGGTCTCATTGATCTAGATGGTTTTAAACCGGTCAATGATATTCATGGGCATGCTGCCGGTGATAGAGTTTTAGCCGAAGTAAGTCATCGCTTACAAACCTTGCTGGATGACGATTGCATGTTAGCACGCATAGGTGGGGATGAATTTGCCTTAGTGATCGACCATAGCGCAAGTCACACGGAAATTCAGCACTTGGGCCAACGCATCACTGAGCAGCTGCAGATCCCTTTTGTGATGCGTACAGGTCTGGTACAAATCTCGGGTTCTTGTGGTTTTGCGATTTTTCCCGATGCTGGGCGCAGTGCGGATGAACTCATGGACAGAGCCGATTTTGCTTTGTATCAAGCAAAATCGGGCGCCCGTGGCACATCGATCATTTTTAGCCCTGAGCATGAGCGTTTAATTCGGCAAAAATCACGCATCGAGCTAGCGTTGACACAAAGCGTGAAAAAACACGAAATGTATTTACATTATCAACCCATCGTAAACGGGCAAACAGGCCAGATTTTGGGGTTTGAAGCGCTGGCACGTTGGCATCATGGGGAGTTGGGTACGGTGCCTCCCAGTGAGTTTATTGTGGTAGCAGAAAAGACCGGCTTGATTTGTGCAATTACCCTTAATTTGTTTGAGATCGCGATTCAGGATCTACGTTCATGGCCGCCAGCCATGTACTTGTCGTTCAACCTGTCGGTGCACGATGTAATCAACAAAAACACCTTACAAACCTTGCGGCAGATCCTCGACCGCTGCGGCGTGCCACCCCAACGCGTGCAGTTTGAAATCACTGAAACAACGATGATGAGTGACTTGGATCTGTGTTCTGCCACCACTCGAAATCTGCAAGAGCAGGGATTTAAGGTAGCGTTAGACGACTTTGGTTCAGGGTATTCAAGCCTCAGTTACCTTCACAAATTGGCTTTTGATACCCTCAAAATTGATCGCGGTTTTGTGCAAAATCTGCAACATGATTCCCGCAGTCAAGGCGTAGTTAAAACGATCTTAGCGTTGTGCAGCAGTTTTGATGTTGATTGCGTTGTAGAGGGGGTAGAAACCCAAAAACAAAAAGATCTGCTGTTACAGCTAGGGTGTCGAAATATGCAAGGTTATTTTTTTCATCGCCCCAGTGAAATCGCTGAATTTAATCTTTCAGACCATTAATTCAGGTGCTATTTGACAAACAGCTAAGCTGGTAGCACTCTTAAGATCCTCTTAACTGTCTATGGTTGTGGACGAACTTATTTATGCTGGTACTTGCTTCCAAATATGCTGCGTTAGAACAAGAAAAAAGAGAATTTGAGCGCCGAAATGCTGACTTAAGTATCGAAAATAAACAATTATCCAATGAAAATGCATCCTTGATTGAAACAGTGAATAACCTCACTGCGGAATCCAAGGATAAATTTGATGATATTTTGTTTAAGTGTGCTTTAGACTCGTTGAAACAAGTCAACGCTGTGCGCCAATCCATATTTGATTCGTTTGAAAGCATTGAAAAAGAAAGTGATTCGGCGAAAGATTTAGGCAACTTGTTCGACGTATCTTCTGCTTCGTTAGGCGGCATTGCTAATTCCATGCAAGGTCTGAATAGTCGCATGGAAAGTATGACCAACAGCATATCTGGTCTATCTGATAAAGCGGATCATATTCACAAGTTTGTGACCACCATCACCAGTATTTCTGACCAAACCAACTTATTAGCCTTAAATGCTGCCATTGAAGCTGCCCGTGCAGGTGATGCTGGTAGAGGTTTTAGTGTGGTGGCCGATGAGGTTCGTTCCTTAGCTAATGAAACCAATAAGTCGGCCAGTGAAGTTGCTGAGCTAGTGAAAAATATTATCGCCTCTACCAAGGTGGCGGTGAGTTCTGTGAGTGAAATTCGCAACAATAACCAAGGCTTGTCGGATGGTGTGGTCAAATTGAATGATCAGTATTCGACGATCATCAAACGCTGTCAGGCCATGAAGTCTACGATTGCAGACTCCAGCCAGAAGGCCTTTATTCAAACCGTTAAGCTGGATCACATTGTCTGGAAAAGTGATGTATACAGCAAAATGTACAAATTAAATAGTAAGAAAATTTCAGAGTTTGCCGATCACACTATGTGTCGTTTGGGACGCTGGATACAGTCAAATGGTAAACAACAATACGGCAATAATAATGCCTTTCAACGGATGGAGCGCGCTCACGTCACCATGCATGAGAGTGGCGTGAAAGCCATGACGCTATTTGATGCGGGCAATAAAGCTGAAGCCGCCGAGTATTTAGTGAAAATGGAACAGTCTAGCCAACAAGTGATGGAATTCCTTGACCAGTTAAATCACTAACAGCGTGTTCACCTCGTCATCACCCTTTGCCCGAAAAAACCGGGCAAAGGATTTCAATCTACCTTTTTCAACTCAAATGTAATTTAAAAAACGCCAAAGTTCGCGCCCAAGCTAGCTCTGCTGCATCTGGAGCATAACGGCTGGTGGAATCATTGTGAAAACCATGCTGAGTATTCGGATAAACAAAAGCTTGGTAGTTTACCCCATTATTTTTCAGTATTTCTTCATACGCCGGCCAAGTATCGTTAACTCGTTTGTCGTTTTCTGCGAAGTGCAATAGGAGGGGAGCTTTGACATTTTTAACCAGATCTTGCGAGGCTGGTGTGCCATAAAAGGGTACCGCAGCATTGATGATATTTGGCGCGACAGCAGCCAACATATTGCTCACATAGCCACCAAAACAAAACCCTACCACACCGAGCTTGCCTGAATGTCGGTCTAAGGTTTTACAAAATTGCGCAGCGGCGACAAAGTCCGCTTCAATTTTGCCTCGCTCCAAACCACTCATCAGCGTGCGACCCTCGTCGTCGTTGCCAGGGTAACCGCCAACCGGAAACAAGGCATCGGGTGCAAAAGCCATGTAACCGGCTTTGGCTACACGCCGGGCTACATCCATTACATAGGGGTTTAAACCACGATTTTCATGCACCACCAACACGGTGGCTAGAGGGGCACTTGTTTGTGTTGGCATCACTAAATATCCACGCCCTTTGCCATGTCCCAGAGGAGAGTCAAATTCCGCGTAAGAGGCTTTGATGGATTCATCATTAAATGACACCTGTTCGGCCAACGCGTAATTAGGAGTGAGGGCGGTGGTCAGCGCAGCCAAACTTAAACCTGCGACAGAGAGCGTAGCCAAACGACTTAAAAAAGTGCGGCGGTCAATATCTCCATGGGCATATTCGTCATACCAATTGAAAGCTTGCTGGGGGATCGGCGCGGCGTTGGATGCGTATTTCGGTGAAAACAGACAGTCATTTCGGTTCTATCCGATCGCGTCATAGCCTTCTTTTTTCTCTACTGTCTTTTTACCCCAAGTGATCGGATTGGTCTAGTTTTCTCATTGATTCTCCCGC
>Ga0210026_1000115_pt1 | contig 101650 bp, 102 predicted proteins | sample CryGeymeta201509_FD_183977 | JGI IMG/M metagenome (GOLD analysis project Ga0210026, IMG submission 183977) | Groundwater microbial communities from Crystal Geyser aquifers in Utah, USA - Crystal Geyser metaG 2015-09 (SPAdes) (version 2) | ecosystem: Environmental > Aquatic > Deep subsurface >...
ATGGGCATTCATGGCGTTTCTGCTTTGAAAGTTTTGGCGAATGTTCAGATCACCAAACGTCATGAATGTTCCCTAACCGATATACTATCTGACTGATTTTCTTAATTTATTTGTGGGGATACCTCAGACTCTGAGGCGTTCTTTTTCGGAAAACAAGGCTTGTTTAGTCTGCTTGACGTCTGTGATATCAACGACAGTTACCAAATGTCCATCAATACCCGCATCACTGACCATAGTGGACTGAAAGACTTGATAGAAACAAGTTTGGTCTTTGACTCGTGTTTCAACAACAAAAGTGTGTTCGTTGCCTTTATTAAGTTCAAGTTTCTTAATACTTTGGCTCAACTCTGTCGGGAAAGCCTCGTCAATCGTAAACTGGCTGCCCACCAAGTTCATGATGTTAAACCAATCCCCAGAATAATCATTTGCAAATAAATTTATCCAATCGCTCGTCCAGTAGGTAATTAAAACCGGTACTTGTTTCACCAACTGTTGTAATTGCTCACGCCCTTTGGCGATCAATCTGCTCTGCTGTTGTAATCTAAGTTGATGCTGAACCCTTAATTTACATACGGCTGAATTAAACGGCTTAGTAATAAAATCAACGGCACCCAGTTCTAAAGCACGTTGCTCGAAACCCGGTTGCTCATGCCCGGTGATAAAAATTATAGGAATATCGGCATACCGATGGTCTTGTTTGAGTATTTTGCATAATTGCCAACCGTCCATATGCGGCATTTCTATATCCAATAAAATGATATCTGGCAGGATGCTGGCTACACTGGCTAAGGCTTCAACACCTGATGTTGCAAAGTAGGTCTGACCGAATTCAGCAATGACTTCTTTAAGAAATAGAATATTTTGTAGTGCATCATCAACGATGAGAATTTTACTCTCCAATTCTTGAGGGTTGCCCAACAACATTTTGATCCCTTGTTTGATATCACTGGCTAAAAGTTAGAGTAATTTTATATACGATCAGTGTAGCGTAGATTTAAAGTGCAGTCAGTGTCTAGTCTAGATACTTATCTCAATAGACGAGTAGTTCTGATAAAACATACGAGAATCATAAGGTTAGAATGATAATGTATTTTCCAGACAATGCTCTCTAGCCCAGTTTAGGTAAATTAAAAGCTAATAACGCGTAGTAAAAAATAAAGTTAACTCGGTTAATTTTTAGCTTATAAATATTTACACATTTACTGCTAACGTTTGCGATACTGAATGTATATCCTTTTAAAAATTCTGACTTTTTAATAAAACTAAAACGGTCAATTATGCCGAATTAAATGTTCATCGTGTTCGTTATTTTTCGTCTCAAACCGACCTAACATCATTGCTGTTGTTGAGCGTTATTTTTGGTTGGAACTAGTTTTTGTACACTCAAAAATTAAGTCATCATAGTTTGGGTGGTCAGCGTCGTCTTCAACAGCAATACCGAGTTCCAATTGACCTGCAAGGCGTTTAATCCTGCCACTGATCCTAATCGGTATGAGCATTGACGTTTGACTCAAGGTAATACGCAGCAAACAGTCGCCTAAATCCTTGGGAAGTGCTTGGTCTAACTGAATTTTAATGCCGACTAAACTCATATCCATTACCCGCCCTTCTCGCTGCAACAACGGCTGCCCATGTTCAGAAAAGAAGGTGATGTGAGCAATAAGCCCACTGACCGCAGTGCGAGGATGTTGACGTTTTTCCATGAAAAGTCGCTCGTGAATGCCGCTACATTTTAGCCAGTATAGGCATTGTGAGCCAATGACACAGCTTGCTGTTGACAGAGTACAGTGCAAATCTGGTGCAACATCGTGTGCGGCTTAACGCTTAAAAATAGTACTCTAAACTAAACTGCACATAATCATCGCGGCGCAATAAATAAGAAGGCTCTTGAGTTTCATCGCTACTAAAAAACCAGGCATCTAAACGCCATTTCCAATGGTCATTAATGCGACTTGAGGCTTCAATAAACGCAGAGCGCACTGCGCTATAATCTAAATCTTGCACCACCCCAACCAGCATTTCACTGCCATCCACGTCATTCAGTACCCACCTTGCGCCAACCATTAAATCATTCTGCGCCACTGACGTAGCAAGTTCCTGCCTATCGTCATATTGATATTCCATCAACCAACCGATATCGTATACCGTATCGAGTATGCCCACAGAGGTATATTCAAAGCCCCCCACCATGGCCCAATAATCTTGCGCGAGGCTAGTGCGCTGGATTGCTTCAAACTTAATAATCCAAGCGTCAATAATAGTTAACACATCCAGTCCGACTTGACGGATTTGTGCGTAATAAGGCGAAACTTTCACCTCACCCTGTTCATTTACAGTTGTGACAAAATCTGGATCTCGTGAGGTGCCGTCGAAATAAGACAAACCAAGCTCCCAATCACCGATGGATTTTTGCCAACGTGCCGCCCAGTCTCTATTGCTGTTTTTATCCTTTGACTCAAACAGTGCATCTTCGCCACTAACAGGAATGGGCCCACGCAATCGCCCGTCTTCACCGGTAAAGGTGCGCTCGCGAAAATATGGAAGGGCGAACAAGGTAAAATTACCCCAATCTTTAAAAAACGATAGTGCCACCATCGGTTGGCCGAGCTTGTCTTCGCCATCTATGGCTTCGATACTATCTGTTTGATTGATGATATCGACGAGGTGCAAAGATTCGGTTTGCCCCCAAAATACTTTACCTATGCCTGCTTTTATCTCCCAATTTTCTCCAACATGAGACCATATCAACTCACGAACATCACCATGACTGCGCTCACTGTCTCGTTGATCAAAGCGATAAAACCCACGGAATAACACGCTGTCTTGACCGTCATTAAATGAGGTATAAAGCTCAGGAGCAAAAAACACTGATGCTGAATCACGGGGCTGTTGCGGATAAAGTGGGTCTTGTAAAAAATAACGCTGCTCAAAGGCCGCGGTACCATTGTACTGCGTGTCAGCCAATGCATTGCTGGTAAGGCTTGCTAGCCAGCAGCATAAAGCTATATATCGCCAATCCATTTTAGTCTTACCTACCTTCATTAGCGAGCACGCATCAGGCTATCTTTGTCAAAATCATTGTCAGTTAGACCTGTGTTAAATTGCAAACTGTGGGTGATTAAGTCAGTACTTTTGCCGTTTTGTTTATTTACCATGCTTAAGCGCATCGGCCGCCAGTATTTGTCTAAAAATAGCTGGTAGTCATGCATCGTTAACACTTTCAGTAAACTGCCTTTACGGTCATAGAATTCTACTTTAAATGGGCGGTATTCATCTTTGTCCAGCCAAACAATAGTTTTACTGTATCCGGAATTTTCATCCGTCGGGACTTGTTCGACAACAAAACACTGCAGGTTATTGCAGGGCTCATCGCGTAAATACTTAAACGAAAACTTCTCGATTTCAAAAGAGCTCATGTCTTCAAAGGCAAACTCACTGCCCATAAACGGCCCAGATTTATTTTTACTCTGAATTCGCTTTACGCGTTTTAATTTCGGTAAATACATCCATTGGTCGTCTGGCTCTATGGCATGTGAGAAGTTTAAAAATGCCGTTCCTTTTACGTCTAGAGGTTGGTCGAATATCGTTAAACCTTTGTCACCATCCGTTTTTACTTCCAATGATTTGACGCGCATTTTCCGTTCGGTTTCACCGCTACTTGGGCTACGCAGGATCATGCTGGTATCCGCTTCACTATCAGACCAGCCGATATCGCGTTGCTTACGTTCTTTGGCGATGGCGAGACCTTTTTCTTCGGCCGATTGTGCATGTACTAGGCCGATATTGCACGTTGCTACCAAGAAGCTCAATGCCAATAAAACACCCTTTTTAGCGCGATTACGCTTTGCTTGCTTGTGCATAAGATTGTCCTGTGTCTGTGTTTTTTTTATCAAACATCATTAAAAACGGGGGTAAAAATAAGAAGTCAACAGCCAAGGCTACCACGATGATAATACTGGTTAACATGCCCATATCGGCATTTAGGGCAAAAGGCGAAAGCATTAAGACCGAGAAGCCTAAAGCCAGCACTAGTGTGGTGATCCACAACGCTCGCCCTACACTTGCGAAGGCAAAACGAACCGATTCTTCTGCATTTTTGCCTTCTACTCTGGCATGTTGATACTTACTTAGAAAGTGCACTGTATCGTCCACAATAATACCAAGGGTCATGCTCAGCACAACAGATAAACCTAGGTTAATTTCCCCTGAGTACGCCCCCCATATACCAAATCCTATACCCGCAGGTAACAAATTTGGTAATAAACTAATGGCTCCCATACGCCATGACTTTAAAGCAATAATCAACAAACCAGAGATCAGCACCAACGCAACTAAGGTGCCCTCTAGCATACTGGCCATATTTGCTTCGCCGATATGAGCAAACATCAAATTAGGGCTCGCTGCCGTTAAAGTTAACGCTGAGGCATGTTCCGCCATCCAACTTTGTGCGCGTTGTTCTAAACCAGTGAGTTCTTTACTGCCTAGATTTTTTAAAGTCGCCATTATACGCGTAGCCGATTTATTGATATTTAGCTGATTTGTTAAATCCAAACCATAAGGCAGCGACATTTCATACAGCAGCAAATATTGCGCGGCCAGTTCTTGATCCTGCGGCAGCGTATAAAAATCTTGTTCATCAGCATGCATATTTTTATTTAAACGTTTGAAGGTATCCGCAATCGTGGCGACATGATCCACCTCAGGTTGTGCTCGCAGCCACTCGCTAAACTCCTCGATCACAAGTAAGTTCTCTGGCGAGTTAATCCCTGATTCAACCTCGGTAAAAATCGCAAAATCGACACTGGTCATGCCGCTTAAATTCTTCTCTTGAAAGTCAGAAGATTGTCGAAAAGCAGTGGTATCATCAAAATAGGCCGTCGCCACATCGTTTAAATGATTGTTAAATGCAAAAACAACCACGATGGCGGTTACCCCTAAAGATAGGGGTAACAGTCGCCGGTGGTGTTTAATCACCCATTCACCAAATTGTTCGATGCGGCTTGAGTTGCCTGCTTCTACTTGTCGCTGACGCATGGGCAACACCATCATCAGAGCGGGGAGCAGCGTCAATGAAAACAAGCATGCTAGACCCACACCGATGGCGGTCAAATTACCTAGGTCAGCAAGGATGGGCACGGCGGCAAAATTCAAGGTTAAAAATCCAACTGCGGTAGTGGCGCTGGTAATAAACACGGGTTTACGATTAATTTGCAAACTGTATAAAATCGCTTCACGCTTGTCTTTGCCGTTACGCATGGCAAATAACATCGATGACACAATATGGATACCATCTGCAACAGCTAAGGTCATGACCATGGTAGGCACGTTCACCGTTGCCGTGCTCAAAAACATCCCCATCCAACCGGCTAAGCCCATGGTTGTCACAATACTTGCCACGATCACCACAACCGTAGCTAAGGTGCCGACTAAGGTACGTAGCATGACCCACATAATCACAACAATGGTTAAAAACATCAGGGGTACTAAGGTTGACGCATCTTGTTTGGCAGAAGATGCAAAGGCATTGTTCATTAATACCATACCGGTATGATAAAAATCATGGTCGGGGTACAACTGTTTATACTTGTCACTTAATGCCGTTACAAAATCAGTGATTTCGCCGACGTCCGCCGTTTGATCACCATCGGGTAAATTGACGGTAATGTTAATGATGGTAACGTGTCCTTGTGGCGACACCATGCGCTTCACTAAATTAGGCTCATTCACCGCAATCTCACGTATTTTGTCTAATTGAGCTTGGCTTAGCTCCTCGCTGTCAGGCACCAAATCTTCAACAATTAAGTCATCTCCGTCTGCCCAGGTATGCTGGAAATTGCTCAACGAATCGACACGAATAGATAATGGCGTTTGCCACGCTTCCTTGGTCATTTCCCGAATAAGGAAAAGCGTCTCTTGACTAAAGACATCACCTGAATGAGGTGCAATGACAATGCTGGCATTTTCATTTTTACTGAAGGTGGCTTGCATCTGTTCGAAGGCCAGACGCTGAGGGTTATTGTTTTCAAAAAATACTTTATAGTCGCCTCTGAAATAAAGATTTTTAGCGCCAAACATGGCAGCAAAAATGATAATAAAAGACACCAATAACATTGTTTTGGGATGACTCACCGAGTATCTGAACCAAGAATTTTTCAAGCCAATCTCCTTCTTTTGCCCAAGCATAACGTCATTAGATTACTGTTTTATCTTACCCATTGTCGGTTAATAAAGATTAACATAGGAATGAAATGTTGCGATCAGATAAATCATGGCCAAATTTGACCTAAGACCTTCACCAGAAGTCTGTACACAGGGCTCAAATCAACACAAATTGTGTCTTTTTATGTTTTTTTAATACCTAGGTATCAAAAGCTAGACTTAAATTTATCACATTGATATGTATCAACTTTTTATTAACACCTTAGGTAATACACCAACAGAAATTTAACATTCATGCAAAATACTTTTGATCTTTTGTAGAAAACCGTTAGTATAAGCTCAACTGGTCAGATGAGCGGATGAGTAAAGATGAGTATTAGAACTAGCCTTAAAAAAGTGTTACCCCCTATTTCAGTCACTGAACAAGAAGCACTCGATGCGGGTGACGTATGGATTGAATCATCAATCTATCAAGGTAAACCAGACATGCAAGCGCTTCGCGCCGTGCCAGCAGCAAAGTTGTCGGCTGACGAGCAAGCGTTTATGGACGGCCCAGTTGCCACTCTGTTAAATATGATTGACGACTTCGCCTTGCAAAATGAGAAGCACATCCCAGACAACATTATTCAATTTTTGTCTGTGAATAAGTTTTTCGCCTTAATCATACCTAAGAAATTTGGTGGCTTAGAATTCAGCCCCTTTGCCAACTCTACTATTGTTGCCACGATTGCAGCGAAAAGCGGCGCGATCGCGGTAACGGTCATGGTGCCTAATTCATTAGGCCCGGGCGAGTTGCTCATGCACTACGGTACTGCTGAACAACAACAGCAATGGTTGCCTAATCTCGCCGTTGGTAAAGACATTCCTTGTTTTGCCTTAACAAGCCCAGAAGCGGGTTCTGATGCGGGTGCAATTCCTGATGCCGGAATCGTGACAAAAGGCATGTATGAAGGTAAGGAAGTGCTGGGTTTATCTTTGTCGTGGGATAAACGTTATATTACCCTCGCCCCTATTGCGACGGTACTTGGCTTAGCATTCAAGGTATTCGATCCAGATCACCTTTTGGGTGACAAGCTTGAATTGGGTATTACCTGCGCGTTAATTCCTAAATCACACCCAGGTGTTGAATTGGGTAATCGTCATGATCCAATGGGTGTGCGTTTTTACAACGGTACAACTCGTGGCAACAATGTGTTTATCCCAATGGACTTCATCATTGGTGGTCAGAAAAACATTGGTCGTGGCTGGCAAATGTTGGTGAGCTGTTTGGGTGCAGGTCGAGGTATCTCCTTACCTGCTATGGGCGTGGCTTCAGGCCAATCTGCACTTAAATCAACAGCAGAATATTCCTTTGTTCGTGAGCAATTTGGTGTACCAATCGGTCGTTTTGAAGGCATTCAAGAGAAGTTAGCAGACATCGCTGGTAAAACATTTGTATTAGAAGCGATGCGTGTATTGACTACTGAAGGTTTGGGTTTGGGTTTAAAACCATCGGTTGTTACAGCTATCGCCAAATACCACATGACTGAACTTGGCCGTGATATCAATAACTCAGCCATGGATATTCAAGCGGGCAAAGCAATCCAACGCGGTCCCAACAATATCTTAGCGGGTAGTTACGCAGCGCAACCTATCGCCATTACGGTAGAAGGGGCAAACATACTAACCCGTAGTTTGATGATTTTTGGTCAAGGCGCCATGCGTTGTCACCCACACCTGAAAGAAATGGTTGACTTGATCCACAGTGAAGACAGCCAGGCTGACGGTAAATTCAATAAAGTATTAATGAAGACCGTGTCGTTTAGCGTTAAAAATGCGTTCCGTAGTTTGGCTAAGAGTTATGTGCCTTTCATGCGTGGCTCACAAACAGCCCTGCCTGAAGTAAAAGTTTACGAGCAGCGCATTAATGCATTGTCAGCTAAGCTTGCGCCATTGGCAGATTTATCACTGTTAGTGTTAGGCGGCGACCTGAAAAAAGCAGAAATGCTGTCTGCACGTCTAGGTGATGTCATGAGCTATTTATATGCTGCCATGGCGGTTGTGCGTTTTTATGAGCAAAGAGTGAGCAATCGTGCTGAAGCCCTACCTTACTTTGAATACGCTATCCAATGGTGTTTGCAACAAGCTGAAAAAGCGGTAGTTGATTTTGTAGGTAATTTCCCTCATACCGCAACGCGTGGTTTGATGAGATTACTCACCAATACCTACAGCCGTTCAGTGGCATCGATTTCAGACGAGCTAAAACGCACCTTATCAGAAGCGACTATGCAGCAATCAACTATCATGAGTGAATTGACTCACTTAGTGAAAGTAACGCCTGGTGATGCCCATGACATAAACCAACAAGCTTTTGCTGCCAAACATGCGGTTATGCCACAGTTAAAGAAAATTCAGCAAGCGTTGCGCAAAATGCCTGTTGTGCCGTTTATATCTTTTGAAAACGCGGTCAACAAGTTGCATGCAGCTGGTAGTTTAACTGCAGAAGAAGTGAGTTTGGTGATGGACTATGATGCGAAACGGAAACTCGCCATTAATGTCGACGAATACACTTTCGACTTAGCGTTGCTTGATGGCCAATCAGCCACTGCAAACAAAGATCAAGAGACCACAAGACAAGCTGACGCCGCTTAATCAAAGTGAAGTTACAAGGCTTGTAAACAAAAAGGTGCTGCTAAGTCAGCACCTTTTTTGTATGTATTTGACCAACATTTTTAGCTAATTACTTGTTCTATTGGCTATTATGCTTTTTACTACGCCCTTCTTCACTTTAGCTATTTTTTTGGACATGCCGGTTGCAAATGTGTCAACACCTGAAGTAGTCACTAATCGTCGTAGCGCAAGACGACATTGGTTGCGTGGCACATTACGGCATTCACAACAAGAAGCGCTGGCTTCGTCTGCTATGACCGCCACCAGCGACAATTTTTTTAATGCCTTCGCCATTTTTTTACAAGCCAGTATGAGCCAATTAGGCGTACTCACTGGATTCCCGCAATTATTTGGCGCACTGATGCAATTTATCTCAGTGTCACTGGGCAATTGGTTTTGTCGGAAAAACATCATCGTTGTTGGCGCGATAGTGCAGTCAATTGGCTTACTGGCTATGTCAATTTTAAGCATTGCGCGGCCAGCGTCTGCGGTATGGATTTTTATTGGTCTAGCCATGTTTCACCATGGTTTACTCAATCTTATTCAACCGCATTGGCGTGCTTGGATGGGCAGTATTGTACCACCTCGGCGCCGAGGTACTTTTTTTGCGGCGAGAACACGCATCACCATGCTGGCCTCATTGTGTGTATTTTTGGCCGGAGGCGCATTACTCACTGCGAGTAACTATGTTGAATTAGCGTGGTTGGGCTTTGCATTGCTGTTTTTCCTAGCAGCCATTGGCAGAATGAGTTCAGCGTGGTTATTCACCAAAATGCATGACCCGCAGATCCACACACAAACAAAAGTATCCTCTGATACATGGCGACGTTTGCGAGAAGCGTGGCAAGAGCCAGTATTTAAACAATACAGTTTGTTAGTGGCAAGCATGCAAGCCATGGTCGCCATTTCTGCACCATTTTTTGCCGTTTATATGCTCAACGAATTGCACTTTAGTTACTTTGAATTTGTACTTTCAGGTGTTGCATCCATCGCCACCCAATTTATTACCTTAAAATTCTGGGGCAAATTTAGTGATAAGTTTGGCAATCGTATGGTGATGATGATCACCTGCGGGATGATCCCAGTTGTGCCTCTGCTGTGGTTATTTTCTGGTGACTTTGTTTATATCTTGGTTATACAAGCGATATCTGGACTGTGTTGGAGTGGATTTACCTTGAGTACCACCAATTACCTTTATGATATCCGCCCTCACCATGCCGATTTCGCTACCTATGCTGCTATGCAAGCCGGGGTTAGTGCGATTTTAGTGTTTATTGGCTCATTATTTGGTGGGCTGATTGCTTCGTACGCTGAACTATTTGTGCAGTTCACTGGCCTAGATAACTGGCTCAACAGTGCGATATTTTTAGTTTTTCTCGCATCATGCTGCGGCAGATTTGTGGTCTTTATGTACTTCATCCCTCGTTTGCAAGAACCCACTCTGCGCCAAAGACCGCTAAAGTTGGATTTGATTTTGCGCATATCGCGTTTCAACGCCATTTCAGGGGTTAATTTAGATTGGTTAACGGTAAGCAAAAAAACCAAAAAATAAGGGAGGCTAGCGCCTCCCTTATTTTTATTAAACGGTTTATTTCACTTCCATGTGCGGTGAGCGGTACACCACTTTGTCATTTAAATCGATACCAATACCAGGCACTTCGGTCACTTCAAAAAAACCATTCACTGGCTGAGGATCCTGTATACACAACTCCCGATTCCAATCTTTAATGGCATAGGTGTGATGTTCATGGATTAAGAAATTGGGGATAGCCGTTTCTAAATGCAAACTGGCCGCAGTAGCCACAGGCCCGCCACACACATGGGCTTGAATACGCACGTCATACACATCAGCATAATCACACACCTTTTTTGTTTCGGTAAAGCCACCGCACAAACCAATATCGGGTTGCAATACGTCTATCGACTGGTCTTCCATATAAGGTCTGATACCCCAGCGATTATACAAACGTTCCCCTCCGGCGATGGGCACATTGACTCTTTTTGCCACCTTGTCATGAATTTTGGAATTCAGATAGTTCACTGGCTCTTCATAAAACAAACAGCCAATATCCTCAATCATTTCGCCTAATTGAATGGCCGAAGCGGTGCCCGCCAAAGCATGGCACTCAAAGATAATATCCACATCATCACCCACCGCATCACGGATTGCCTGCAAACGAGCACGAAACAATTTTAATTCTGGCTGAGTAAATAACTTAGTTCGATCAAAATGCCCTACGCCTTCCTTGTCGTACACTATCGGATCAACTTTTACGGCGTCATAGCCTTGAGCAATAGCTTTCTCTGCAGCTTTAGCATAGTCAACAGGGTTGTTGAGGCGATTCACTTCAGTATCCCAATCAAACTGTAATTGGCTGGCATAGGTACGCAGCTTGCCATTGGTTTTACCCCCTAACAACTGATAAACCGGCACACCTAGGGCTTTGCCACGGATATCCCATAGGGCCGTATCTATCGCACTCATGGCTGCGTAAATTATCGGTCCACCGCCTAAACCCCAGAAGCTCTCACGCAACATGCGACTCCACAAGGCCTCAGTACGAAACGGATCCCAGCCTATAAGCATGGCCTCAGCAATTTCTTTTATCATGTGCGCCGCCGCACTATGACCGAGATCATAGGCAAGACCGGCTTCTCCTACTCCACTGATGCCCTCATCGGTATGAATGCGCACAAACACGGGATTCCACACCGTCCGTTTTGGACAATGAATGTCAAATATTTCAACACGCGTTATTTTCATTAATTTTCCTGAGTCAACACTGTTTATTAGTTATTGGGGAACACTAGGCGTTTTACAAAAGAACAACTTGCTACTCACAAAATCCAGGATCCAATTGATAGGCTCGACGCAACATCGCCGGCCAAGCTTTCTGACCGCCACTTACGCCGCTGTGCACCACATTTGCCTGCTTATGTATATCGTCCACAATATGCTGTGGTATAGCCATGACGGCCTTCCCTGTTTGCATTAATTCCATTTGAATTTCACAGGCTCGTTGTAAATCATAAAAGCGCATAAACGCATCACCAATACTTGGTCCAACAGTCAATCCACCATGATTGTGCAGCAACATGTGATTATTCTGGCCTAAGTCACTTTGTAAACGTGTTTTTTCATCTGCATTAACGGCGAGTCCTTCATAACCGTGATAACTCAACGATGGCAGTGAAAATAACGCGTATTGACTCCAAGCTTGTAAGCCGCCTTCTACCGTTGCTACACATATCGTTGCTTTGGTGTGCAAATGCATCACACATTGCACGTCATGACGCACTGCATGAATGGCGCTATGGATAGTAAAGCCAGCAGGATTAATCTGATATGGCGAACCGTCTAAGACAGTCCCTGCCAAATTAACTTTCACTAAGTTTGAAGCCGTCACTTCTTCAAAACGTAAACCAAAAGCATTAATGAGATAGTCATCTGTCCCAGCGACACGGGCAGAAATGTGGGTGTAAATTAAGTCTCCCCAGCCTAGATCAGCCACAAGCCGATAACACGCGGCCAAATCAACCCGCGTCTGCCACTCAGCTTGTGATACTTTGTCTTTGAGGTTTAACTTAGTTAAAACGAAGGGTTTGTCCATCCTCACCTACTCTTGTACAGCTAAATGTGGCTATCAGTCTACATGAAATATGCGGCGTCGCCAGAGGCAGACAAACGCCAATATAGAGACCAAACCTGATAAAAATCTTGTTATTCCATGGGCGCTAAACCGAGTTCACCTTTGCATGTCGTCAATTTACAGCGGACTTGGTTTGGCCTGTAACCAATTTTCGCGGGCATAAACACTGCTTGCACAGGTCATATGCAAAGTAAACGCATGTCTCGATTTATGCGATAAATTGGGGGCGCTAAAATGAGGAAGCAAGCCATTAAACACAATAAGCGTGCCGCGTTTGACCTCTAAAGGTAAAGCCTGTTCATCTGCTGGCCATGGCCTTGTGTCTAATTGCACAAGTTCAGTGCTGTCATCTTGATAGCGCTTAAATTGTTCCTTTAAGGGATACGTTTGGCCACTGTCATCAATTTGAATACAGCCGTTTTCTATCGTGGCATCTTCCAATGCAAACCAAAAGGTCAGCACTGTGATGGGGTCGGTGTAAAAATAACTGGCATCCTGATGCCAACGGATCACACCACCAATTTTAGGTTGTTTGAAAATGTACATAGACTGATGAATTTGAGGGCGGAGCAAACCTAAGTCCCTCGCGAGTTGACTTATCGTAGCGCTGTGGCTGAAGTCACGAAAAACAGGGTTGAGGGTATGCAATGCATGACCAATTTTATTGATACTAAGCGCCTTATGTTGTTTTAACTGGCCGTTACTCGCAAACGCATCCTCTTCAAAAAAACAGCGGATTTTATCCCCAGAACTCAGAAAGTAGTCATCTCTACTCTTACTTTGGTCTTGAGTTGAAAACACAGCGCGAGTGGAATTGGCGTCAAATTCATCCACTATTGTTGCCGCCTCATCCTGCAAAGCTTGCATGCTATCAGTAGAAAAAAGGTCGGCCAGGACGACATAACCTTTGTCTTGGAATTGTCTAACTTGTTCTTGGTTTAACATCTGAAAGGTACTGCTCCCATGAATGCGACGAGTGCTGATTATTCGATTAACAACTTAATATTTTGCTGATGATTTATCAATGGCTGAGAAACAACGCTGGTTCCACAGAATCATGCGCCTGTTTATTGACCAGTTAAGCGTTATTGTAGTGTCGCTGGTTGTTAAATTTAATCTTTCTGCGTGAATTTATGCTAATCAAAATTGCTGAGCCAAGCGAATTTGATTTTTAATGACTAAGTAATCTCACTAAAAATTTACTTATTTGACTAAGTCTGACGGTATTTAACCCAACAAATTAATAGATATTTTTACTATTTCTCATATTTTTCAATGTGTTAAATTATTGGCACAATGTCTGCTGTTGGTTATCGCCTTACATGCAAGACACAAAGTGTCTGCATGCTGAATTAATAATGAGTTGAAATTAGGACGTATATGAAACTTTCTCCCTTGGCTTTACCTATTTTTATTTTGGTCAGTACCCTTGGTTTATCTGGCTGTATCATTCATGTCGGTGGTAATAATCATGTTAGTGATGATGAAGATTTGAACCGAGTATTTGGTGACATCGAAGTATCAGCTTATCGCCACGTTGATGACGTTTCTAGCGTGAATGGCAATATTGAATTGCAACATGAAGTATCAGCCGAGGATGTTGAGACAGTCAATGGCAACATCGATCTTGGCCAGCAAGTGAGTCTCACTTCGTTGTCTACCGTAAATGGTGAGATTACCGCAGAGGCAGGCTTGCGTGTATCTCAAGATGTCAGCACCGTTAATGGTGATATTAGCTTGACCAAGGACAGTCAAGTCCAGCAAGGTATTTCTAGCGTCAATGGTGATGTCTTATTAAACAATGTCACAGTGGGCAAGGATGTAGAAACCGTCAATGGTGACATCACGCTATCATCAGGCAGTCTAGTGGAGGGAGATATCATTTTTCGCAGTAATGACGACAACCGTTGGCAAAATTCTAAACAGCTACCCACCCTTAAAATTGATACAAGCTCCAGCGTAGCAGGCAAAATTATTTTACAGCGAAACGTTATTCTTGAAATTGACAATGCCGAGTTACTCAGCAAAGTTGAACGCCAATATAGTCAAAAGTAACCCTAATAATTTTTTCTAAGTCCCCTGAATACGCCGCGCATAAAGTTCGGCGTAATACGGTTTGACCTCTGCATAGACGTGTTGTTGTTGTGTATCGAGTGTGACTGATTTGGCAACATAAGGGGCAAAGCCGGTTGAGGCTTTAACACTCGCATACCAATGTGGATGCCACACACCATCGGAGCTGCGTGTGCCAGGTGGCCAAGCGAGCATGTTTGCGTGGAATGGAATAGCTATTTTTTTGCAAAGCGCCTTTAAAATAGGCTCTGGATTTTGCAACACATCATTGGCATCCACAATAGGAAGCGCTTGCCCAGTTAATGCATGCACCTGCTGATAAATCTGCCACTGACGAATTATGCCAATATCGTGGGCGCTGCAAACCCCGCGGCTTTGTGTGTAGGATGCGATCACTTCTGCCGGATTGCGAATTAAAAAACAGTTGATGAGCCCCACCGTCCAACTGAGATCCTCATCTGCCCCAAGGTGGTGGGTCATGTGTTTTTGGTATTGAATGGTGGCCGCCCCGCCAGTTTCTGTCAGTTGTTTCACCACCTTATTGTAATCGTGACTTTGACTGGCCAATATTTCTTCTGCCATGGGATGAGGGCTACCACTTTGCCGTAAGTAATAGGCATAAAACGGTTCATCCACTACTTCTGTATCAGGTCGGTTTTCAAAACTACGCATCATGGCCGTAGATATGTTGCGTGGACCAGACCACATGGCTATTTTTAAGGGCATCTTATTGTTGTTCAATCAGTTGAATATAAAGCGTTTGTAAGCGCAGCAACAACGAAGCTTGGGTTGTGGTGTTGCCAATTCTGCGCCCGTCTATCTGGGTCACCGCGGTTAAGCCGGCAAATGTACCGGTTATAAAAGCCTCGTCGGCGGCATAAACATCGGCTAAAGAAAAGTTTTTTTCATACACCTTTATATTATGCTGTTTGCACAAGTTGATCACATTGCGCCGTGTTATCCCGTCTAAGCAGAAATCCCCTGTGGAGGTCCACACCTCATCACCACGAATAATAAAAAAGTGGGTGGAGTTGCATGTGGCCACAAAACCATGGGGATCTAACATTAATGCTTCGTCTACTCCAGCCTTGGCCGCCTGAATACACGCAAATATGCAGTTAAGTTTTGAATGGGTATTTAATTTTGGATCTTGTACATCCGGATAGCCGCGGCGCACATGACTGGTAAACAGCGTCACACCTTGACGGTTGTCAATTTTCACCGGGGTTTTGTGCTCAGCGATGATAACAATGGTGGCGGCGCTGATCGTGGCCCTTGGATCTTGGTAAGGTGTGGCTTTTTCCCCTCTGGTTACCATTAAACGAATATGCACCCCGTCATGCATGTCATTGGCTGCGCAGGTTTCCATTATTCTTTGTACTAAAGCTTCTGGTGTTACACCAATGTCCATATCAAGGGCTTTCGCCCCATCAAACAGCCGTTTCATATGCTGATCAATGAACGCTAAACGGCCATGATGCAGTCGGATGCCTTCCCACACACCGTCGCCTAAGATGAACCCGCTATCAAACACAGAGATTTTGGCATCACGACGAGGAAATAATGCGCCATTAATGTTGATTAAGATCTCTTGGTTACGTGGATCAGGTTGATATTGGTGCGTGCCACTCTTCATAACATTTACACTGCATTTTAATGATTAAACCAAAGTAGCATGTTACTCCCGTCGTGTGCCAGTCGTTGTAAACTAAAAAAGTGTAGAATTTACTCTATTATTTAGTCACTTATGTGAAATTATTGCTATCATCAGCGAAGTTAGCTTGAGTATTTTACGCACCTTATTTTTAAACGAAATAAACACAGATGGTGCAGTTTGCAACCCATTTAACAAATTTTAGGCGGTGTGTGATTAAATCAGTCATCAACCCAATTGAACAACGCATTGATAAAGACTTATCTGATCGCGCTTTGATCGGCGTTTTTATTTATGCCGTAGTTTTCCCTCTGGTTTTTTTTCCGCTTGGACTTAATCAACTACGTCCTGAATTAAGCTGGGTGCTGGCAACATTGATGTTACTGATTAGCAGTGTGCGTCTCGTTCACTGCGTTTACTTTGATTCGTGTTATAAAAAAGATACAAAACTCTGCATGTTGCTGTTCAAATCTTTTTCCTTAGGCCACGCAATAGTGTTGAGCGCCTATTTTGCGCTTGTCATGTATGACGATTCATTGCAAAAGTTAAATACTGGCACGTTTATCGCGATGGGCGGCATATGCAGTGGTGCCATTATGGCCTTAACACCGAGAATTAAATTTGCGTTGCTTAACCTCGGCACGCTAATCATCCCATGTATCTTTATTGCACTCTATTATAAGCAAAACTATGCCATTGCTTTTATGCTCATGGTATACGGTGTGTACATAGCCCTAATTGGGGTGAGAACTAACAAAGAGTATTTGCGTGCATTCAGTATCGAGGGAGAACTCAATCAGCAACGTCAAGAATTGGAAGAGTTAAACAAAGTTGATCCCCTCACCCATATTTTCAACCGCGGGCATTTTAACACCACCTACGACCTACTGTGGTATCAAGCCATTCGTTACAACAAACCCATATCTTTGTTGTTGATAGACATTGACCACTTTAAAAGTATCAATGACAACTACGGGCATTTATTTGGTGACAAAGCCTTAAAACACGTTGCCCACATTATCGATCAAGCAGGGCAGCGCAAGACTGACTTAGTGTGTCGTTTTGGTGGTGAGGAATTTGCCATGTTGCTTACCGATACCGAGCTGAGTTATGCGGGAGAAATAGCCGAAAAGTTACGTGTGGCGATTCAGCAAACTGTGTTTAAAACCCAATACGTCAGTTTAAATATTACGGCGAGCATTGGCGTGGCGACGATGCTGCCGGTTCGCGGTGACAACGCCAACATGTTAATTGAAATGGCTGATGTGGCGCTGTATCAAGCCAAATCAGCGGGACGCAACAAAGTGTGCATCCACCCCAAGCGACATAAAGACTAAGTCGTATTTACGCTTGCTCATCCGTATCATCGTCGGCTTGTTCGAGCAATTGACTATCTAGGCGTTTATTGGTTTGCACGCCTAATTTGCGAAACTGCTCAACTTGCCTGACTAAATTGCCCTTACCGGAACTGAGTTTGTTCATGGCGCCTTCATAGTTTTTTTGGCTCATCTCAATGGCTTTACCGACTTTTTCCATATCACCAATAAACCCATGAAATTTGTCGTAAAGTTTAGCCGCATGCTCGGCAATCTTCTGAGCGTTTTGATTTTGGTATTCATACTGCCAAATATTGTTGATGGTACGCAGCGCTACCAACAAGTTTGTTGGACTGACCAGCATTATATTGTGATCGAATGCCAGTTTTAATAAGTCAGGGGCGTGATCAGCGGCCAATAAAAACGCAGATTCAATGGGAATAAACAGCAAGACATAATCTAAGGTGCGCAGGCCTTTGAGATCTTGATAGTCTTTTTTGCCTAATTCTTTAATGTGGTTGCGCAATGAATTGACGTGCTCTTTTAAGTGCAACAAACGCGCGGTTTCGTCTTCTTGTTGATTGAAATATCGTTCATAGGCGGCCAACGACACTTTGGAATCGATAACCACATCTTTGTCATTAGGTAGATGCACAACCACATCTGGCTGATAACTCTTGCCACTCTCATTTTTCAAGGCGACCTGAGTGTCAAACTCATGTCCTTCACGCAAACCGGATTCTTTAAGAATTCGCTCCAGCACCACCTCTCCCCAGTTTCCTTGGGTTTTGTTGTCACCTTTTAAGGCCTTGGTTAAAGCAGCGGCATCTTGAGTAATTTGTAAGTTGAGTTCTTTTAAGCCCATGATCTCTGTTTTAAGTGAGGCTCGCTCTTGGCCCTCTTTCACATATTGATCGGTGACTTGGCGTTTAAACCCTTCAATTTGCTCTTTTAACGGTGACAGTAAACTGTCTAAACCGGCTTTGCTGGCTTGATTAAACTTTTCTTGTTTTTGTTCGAAGATCTTATTCGCCAGATTTTCGAACTGCTCCTGCAAGCGTTTTTCAGCTTGTTCTAACAAGTCGAGCTTTTCTTGGCTGGCTTGCTGTGCTTGCTCAAACCGGGCAGCTTGGCTTTCTAGTTGCGTACGCAAGTCACTGGCGACTTGTTGCATGTGTTGATATTGCAGCAACCAATGTTGTTTTTCCTGCTCTAGCTGCTTTATCTGCATTAATTGAGGTTGAATTTGCCCCAATAATTGCTGATCCTGCATGAGTTGTGCATGGGCTTGTTGATACTGAGCCTGAGTGGTTTTTAATTGGCTTTCGATATTAGACAATTGGCTATTGAGGTAATGTTCTTGTTGTGTACTGAGCGCCACTTGTTGCGCTAATTTGTCGGCGAGTTGCTGCCTTCCTCGCCACACGGCAATCCCTAAACCAACAGCGGCCCCAGCGATAAACACCGCAAACAAGATTAAATAAACGTGTAATTCGCTCAGATTGTCGAAAAGCGGCATCGAGAGTTCCATTTTTTGAAAACAAGCTTGGGTTTATTGCACGGCTTGCGCATAAACCATCTATGAGTGGTGTGTTGAGTCACCTAGTGCAGTGACCCAACCATTGTGCCTTCGCTAGGCTCACATTTTGGCATTAGCCTCGGCAATATTTACCTTCCAGATTGCTGGACCAGTCTCATGAGCATTGGCTCCTGTACTGTCCACAGCGACTGTTACCGGCATGTCTTCCACATCAAATTCATAAATAGCTTCCATACCGAGATCAGCAAATGCCACAACCCGTGACTTCTTAATGGCTTTTGACACCAAATAAGCAGCGCCACCCACCGCCATTAAATAGACAGCCTGATGTTTCGCAATACTCTTGACGGTGGCAGGTCCACGTTCCGCTTTGCCAATCATGCCAATCAAGCCGGTTTTTTCCAACATCATGTCAGTAAATTTATCCATCCGCGTGGCGGTAGTGGGGCCTGCTGGGCCAACTACTTCATCACCTACGGCGTCAACCGGACCGACGTAGTAGATAAAACGATTGGTCAAATCGACCCCTTCTGGCAAACCTTCACCATTGTCTAACATGGTTTGTATACGTTTGTGCGCGGCATCACGGCCGGTTAACATTTTGCCCGACAACAGCACCGTCTCGCCGACTTTCCATTGTTTGATATCTTCTTTGGTGACGGTATCTAAGTTCACCCGACGTGTGCCTTCACTGACTTCCCACGTCACTTTGGGCCAATCTTCTATTTTGGGTGGGGAAAACGTTGCAGGGCCAGTGCCATCTAGATGAAAGTGGGCATGCCGGGTGGCCGCACAATTGGGGATCATCGCCACCGGTTTTGAAGCTGCATGGGTAGGCACTGACTTGATTTTTACATCCACCACGGTGGTTAAGCCACCTAAACCTTGTGCACCAATACCCAGATCATTAACTTTTTTGAAAATGTCTAAACGTAGTTTTTCTTCCGTCGTCACCGCGCCTCTATCCATTAATTCTTGGATATCCACGGGATCCATCAAACTCTCTTTTGCAAGCACGGCTGCTTTTTCAGCGGTACCGCCAATGCCAATACCTAACATGCCTGGTGGGCACCAACCAGCTCCCATAGTCGGCAAGGTTTTCACTACCCACTCCGCAATATCATCACTTGGATTGAGCATCACCATCTTCGATTTGTTCTCTGAACCGCCGCCTTTGGCCGCGATCATTACTTCGATGTGCGCCCCCGGCACCGTATCAATATGCACCACCGCTGGCGTATTATCTTTGGTATTAATGCGTTTGCCGGCAGGGTCACTGACGATGGAAGCGCGCAGTGGATTATCAGGATTTAAATAGGCTCGACGGGTGCCTTCATCCACCATTTCTTGGATCGTCATATTAGTTTTATCCCACTGCACAGCCATGCCCACTTTAACAAAGCAGGTCACAATGCCGGTGTCTTGACATATCGGACGCTTGCCTTCGGCTGACATACGAGAATTGATCAGGATCTGCGCCATAGCATCTTTTGCCGCTTGACTCTTTTCCATGTTATAGGCTTTTTCTACCGCCTTGATGTAATCAAGGGGGTGATAGTAAGAAATAAACTGTAAGGAATCCTCGATGCTATCGATAAAGTCTTGTTGCCGAATAATAGCCATAGTTGCCTCTAAATTTGACGGGTAATTGAAAGAACGGCATTCGTTCATCATGTGAAGATATGATAACCTTTGCCGGGGTATAGCTCCATGATAAATATTTATATCGAACAATTCTAAGTGGTTGAGCTACTTCACTATTATCAAGGTTCACACAGCACTGCATGAGTAAACAGTCTTCAACAAAAATCCGTATCACCGAATTGGGCATCGAGGGTGAGGTGTCGCTAGCTAACATGTTTGCATCAGTGGCTACTAGGCCTTGGTCAATGCTCCTTGATTCTGCAGATAGTCAGCACCCTGATGCACGCTTCGATATTATGGTGGCCGATCCTATCGCCACCATTCTTACCCATCAGCATGACAACCAAGTGTGGTGCAAAGCAGACAACGGCACCGAAACGCGCAGCGGTGATCCATTTGTTTTGATTGAAGACATCATGCGAGGTAATTTTGGGGCGCATCTTGCCCCGACCTCTGATTATTCCCATTTGCCGTTTCTGGCGGGAGCCATGGGTTTTTTTGGTTATGATTTAGCAAGGCAATTAGAAAAATTACCTGACCAGCACAGCGAACATTACAATGCCCCCGACATGGCGATAGGCTTATACGCTTGGAGTCTTGTTAAAGATAACCACAACGGACGTATTTATTACTGCCGAGTTAACGAGTTTTCAGCGCCCTCCCCTGAACATTGGTTGGCTATTGCCAAACAAACATTGACAGCACAGCAAAATGCTAAAAATGAACGTGTACCAGAGCCACAGGACATGCCTTTTTCACTTGACAGTGCGTGGCAAGCCAATATGCAGGCAGCGCAGTACTACCAGCAAATAGACAAAATCCATCACTACTTGCGTGCGGGAGACTGCTATCAAATTAACTTCGCCCAACGTTTTGAGGCGCAATACTCAGGAGATGAATGGCAGGCTTACGTCGCCCTGCGCAATGCCAATACAGCCCCCTTTTCTGCCTTCATACGCTTACCTCAGTGTAGTATTTTGAGTATTTCACCGGAGCGTTTTTTGGCGGTTAAAGATAAACAAGTACAAACTAAACCGATTAAAGGTACACGCCCGCGTGCTAATACTTGGCAGCAAGACCAAGCAGGAATTGAGGCCTTGTTGAACTCTGAAAAAGACCAAGCAGAAAACTTGATGATTGTGGATTTGTTGCGCAACGACTTGAGTAAACACTGCAAAGCTAATTCGGTAAAAGTCCCTGCCCTGTTTAAAATCGAGAGCTTTCCCGCTGTTCATCACTTAGTCAGCACAGTGGTAGGCGAACTAGATGAACACAGTACACCTTTGGCGCTTTTTAAAGGCGCGTTTCCCGGTGGTTCAATTACTGGTGCGCCCAAAGTGCGAGCCATGCAAATTATTGATGAGTTGGAACCGCACAAACGGAATATCTACTGTGGCAGCATTGCCTACATTGGCGTTAGACAAGATATGGACAGTAGTATTTGCATTCGCACCCTGTTGGCGGAAAACGGTAGGTTATATTGTTGGGCGGGTGGCGGTATTGTCTTGGATTCAGAAGCGCATGCGGAATATCAGGAAAGTTTGGATAAAGTCGCAAAGATATTGCCTATTCTCATGAAAGATCGGCAAACACCTAATGGCAACAGGTTTTAGCATGAACAAATCTGATTTTCTTAAGGCTTTTCAGCATATCCGTCAGGTAAACTCAGAGCATGATTATCCCCTACGTGAACCTGGCAGACCTGCCGCCGTGTTGATCCCCATTGTTCAGCATCCCCAACATCTCAGTGTATTGTTCACAGAACGAGCGGCACACCTCAAACATCATGGCGGTCAAATCAGTTTTCCCGGCGGTAAGCAGGAGGTGTACGACGCTAATTTATTGGCTACTGCCTTACGGGAATCGCAAGAAGAAATAGGTTTAAAACCGGAAGAAGTGGATATAGTCGGTCAGCTTCCCCGCTATCGCACAGTCAGTCGCTATGAGGTATTGCCCTACATTGGTTTTATCCCCGCTCCCTTGTCACTACAACTTGATCACAACGAAGTGGCCGCCACCTTTGAAGTACCGCTGAGTTATTTGTTGGATAAAAATAATCATTTAATACATTGGGTTAAACGCAACAACGAACAGTTCCCTGTCTATTTTATACCTTGGCAGGATAAACATATTTGGGGAGCCACTGCGGCGTTTATTCGCAATTTAGCTAATCATTTTTAGCAACAATTGTTTACGCTACGCTGGGCTTTGCTGCCCCCCTGAATAACGTTAACAAGTTGTTGTTCCAGACATTTACGCGCACAATTACCGTAATTAATCGTTTATTCGAGGCTTTATGATCAGCGTTTTTGATATGTTCAGTATTGGTATTGGCCCTTCGAGTTCACATACCGTTGGTCCGATGCGTGCGGCCAAGGCATTTTGTGAACAATTGCAAGAGCAGAGTTTATTTACCCAAGTCACCGAAGTAAAAGCCGAGTTATTTGGCTCTTTAGGGCAAACAGGCAAAGGACATGGCACGGGCAAGGCTGTCATCTTGGGATTGCTTGGACTAGCGCCCGAATCGGTGGATGCAAGTTTAGTGGATGGGTATTTAGAGGAAATTCGCCGCACTGAAAAACTGCAGCTCGCGGCACAAAAATTCATTACCTTTGGGTCTGAAGACGCCATTATTTTTCATCGACGCAAAACGCTTAAACTGCATGCCAATGGCATGACCTTGCATGCCTATCACAACAAAGAGCTGATCCACTCACAGACATATTATTCGATTGGCGGAGGTTTCATTATCCGTGAACAAGACTTTGCTCAACAAAAAGTAGCTGCCTTGCTGCACGAAGAACAAAATGTACCCTTCAATTTTTCAAGTGCAGCGCAATTACTCAGTTTGTGTAAGGAACACGGCTTTACCATTAGCTCACTGATGATGAAAAATGAACAGGTATTTCAACCCAAAGCCGAAGTGGTGCGTAAACTCTGGGAAATCTGGCAAGTCATGTATGAATGTGTGCAAGTCGGGATCAACAGTGAGGGCATTTTACCGGGAGGGCTTAAAGTGACTCGCCGAGCCCCTGGCCTGTATCGACGTTTACAAAGTGAACAAACGGCGGATCCCATGGTAGCCATGGATTGGGTGAATCTATTTGCTCTGGCCGTGAATGAAGAAAATGCCGCAGGTGGACGAGTTGTTACGGCGCCCACTAATGGCGCTGCAGGCATCATTCCCGCTGTACTGTGTTATTTCAATAAGTATGTACGCCCGGTTGATCAAGAAATCGTTAGTCGATATCTCCTGTGTGCTGCTGCCATTGGTATTTTATATAAAAAGAATGCGTCGATATCGGGTGCGGAAGTGGGTTGCCAGGGTGAAGTGGGTGTTGCTTGTTCCATGGCAGCGGGTGCCTTAACCGAAATTCTTGGTGGGTCAGTTGACGCTGTTGAAAATGCGGCGGAAATTGGAATGGAACACAACCTTGGTTTAACCTGCGATCCTGTGGGTGGTTTGGTACAAGTACCCTGTATAGAACGCAACGCCATGGGGGCAATTAAAGCCATTAATGCGTCACGATTAGCCCTACGTGGCAGCGGTCAACATAAAGTATCCCTCGACAAGGTCATCAAAACTATGTGGGATACGGGTACCGACATGAAGTCCAAATACAAAGAAACCGCACGTGGTGGTTTGGCTGTGAATATAATTGAATGCTAGTGCCGAGAATTAATCATCCATTCACAAGTGGGGTTAAATAAAAAAGGGCGTTATTTTTAACGCCCTTTTCTTGTTATTTTCACCGGCTAATTATAATCACCGGCAAACCAAATCAATTCTAGGCGGATTATTTTACTGGCAATGTTAAGCCTTTAAACATCTTTTCCACTTCATCGTTGTTCTTCAGCATCATGGCCTTTTCAACCACCGGTTTTGTAAGATGTGGGGCAAAGCGTTCAATAAAATCATACATGTAGCTGCGTAAAAATGAGCCTTTACGAAAGCCAATCTTAGTGGTGCTGTAATCAAATAAGTGGCTGGCATCTATCTTAACCAAGTCGCCGTCTAATTTCTCATCCACCGCCATAGAAGCAATAACACCAATGCCTACACCTAAACGTACATAGGTTTTTATGACATCCGCATCAGTAGCGGTAAACACTATTTTAGGTTCTAAGCCTGCTCGGCTGAAGGCATGGTCGAGTTCAGAACGCCCTGTAAAACCGAACACATAGGTAACCAAAGGAAAGGCGGCAATATCTTCAATCGTTATCGAGGTCTTTTTGGCAAGGGCATGGTCACGGTTAACAATAATACTGCGGTTCCAGTGATAACAAGGCAGCATGACAAGATCGTTATACAAGTGTAACGCTTCGGTGGCGATGGCAAAATCCGCTTCGCCTTTCGCCGCTAAGTCACTGATTTGTGAGGGCGTACCCTGATACATGTGTAAAGACACGCGGGTATATTTATGCATAAAACCTTTAATGATCTCAGGTAACGCGTAACGCGCTTGTGTATGCGTCGTGGCGATATTCAGCTTGCCTTGGTCGGGCAAAGTATGTTCTCTCGATACCGCTTTAATACTTTCGACTTTGGCTAGAATTTCTCGTGAGATATTGATGACATCCTGACCTGCATCTGTGACATGAGTCAGGTGTTTTCCACTGCGCCCGAAAATTTGTACACCAAGTTCGTCCTCCAACATTCTCACTTGTTTACTGATCCCCGGTTGCGAGGTGTAGAGACTTTCTGCCGTTGCGGAGACGTTGAGGTTATTGTTGAGCACTTCAACAATATAACGAAGTTGTTGTAATTTCATGTTAAGGCCTTGCAGTTGTATTCGCGATATTAATAACCACTGAGACGTACAACAGCAAAAAGCCTTTTGTACAGAAGCATGGATATATAATCAAACGTTATATAACGATGGGAAAATGAATTCCATATTATTTTAAGGATTCGGTGTTTTTGTTGTAAAAATACCAATATTTGCGATTTAGTCTGGCAAATCATGCCCTTAAATTCGTCAGCCTGCCTGTATAAACCTTTGTTACTTCAAGAATACTGAGTTAGTGTATGCAGCGTAAACAGCCCCCTGAGCCCGTGCTATGAGCAATAATGACAATCAGCTTGAGTTCTCAACTGTCCTAGCGGCAGCGGTACATGATATGAAAAACTCATTGTGCCTGTTGCTCCAATCGATTGAAAATCTCAATGCCTGTCTGCCCTCCACCAACGATGAAAGCAGCGTACATTTGGCATCAGCACACTATGAAGCCTCACGATTAAACACAGGCTTAGTGCAACTGTTATCACTGTATCGGGCTGGACTGAAAAACCTGCCAATTAATATTGATCAGCATTATCTTGATGATGTAATCGACGAAGTACTTGCCACCAATGCTAGCTATCTCAAACATAAAAATATTAGTCTGAAGGTAGAACTGGTCGATAACCTAAGTTGGTATCTTGATTTAGATTTGATTTGTATTCTGCTCAACGATATGTTGATTAACGCCATGCGTTACTGTCAGGGGAATATTTTGCTAACGGTGGGCACACAGGACGATCAATTATTGATCAGTGTGCATGACGACGGTCCGGGTTATCCCGTGGCCATGTTGGAGGCCAACAAAAGCGAACTACTCGACTTTGACATCAGTCATGGTAGAACTGGGCTTGGGTTGTTTTTTGCTAGGCTCATCGCCAAAGCCCACAGCAAAGACGAGAAGTATGGGTTGATTAGTTTGCAAAATGGCGGCAAGTTGGGCGGCAGTGTATTTACATTAATGTTACCTTGATGATTGGCGATAAATCTTGAATAAATAAAGCAATAAAGAGAGAAAACCATTGTTCGTAATTATTGTAGTATTAATTTTAGCCTTGGTGCTGATCGCAGTGGTGGTGAATGCCATTCAGCAACATCGCAACAAAATTGAATTAGAACGACGCAACGAAATTGCTAGAAACAAAAGCATTATCGACGACACTGAGTCCACTTTAATGGCTGCCCAACACATACCAGTCACCCAACGCCTCCTCTTTATTTTGCAACGTCGCGCGCTCAGCGCCTTGAAAGTCATTAACCAACTCACCCCAGGTGCCTCGGATATTAAGGAACGGATCAAAAACTACGAAACTAGCATGCAAGCCTTGAATGTCGAGCAACCACCGCCATCAGAAGAGGCCTTTCAACTGCCACAAAATGATAAACAAGTGATTCAGTTTATCCGCGGGATCAAAAACATGCGGGCGGTACTGCGCTCAGAATTCAAAAAAGGCAAAATTGACAGCCGGATCTTTGTGCAAGAAGACAAACTACTGGAGCGGATGCAGCTAAGAGCCAATGTTGATACCTTGATCCGCCGAGGTGATGTTGCCTTGAAAAATAATCAGATTGGATCGGCCCGGCAATGCCTTGAAAAAGCCATTGGTGCCCTCGCCGCTCAGCCCAATCCCGATGACTATGTGATAACTCGCCAAGCTCAGTTGGAAGAGCAGCTCCTCAATATCCAAGATAATTTGCGCGATGCTAACAGTCAGCATGTGAAGAAGCGCCAAGAATCAGAACGCAACGAACTTGACGAATTGTTTTCCCAGAAGAAGAAATGGTAGAGGCCTAATCTATTTTGTGGGAGGATCAATTTGCTGATTATGCCGCTCCACCCAATGCCAAAATGCATGTGCCGCCACTGACAACGTACCCCGACTACTTTTTACCATACCAACCCGTTTCTGCAGGCCACTGTTGACAAATGGCAAACAAACGAGTCCTTCATTTTGCATTTGCTCACTGCATAAACAAGGTACCACCGATATTCCCAAACCATGTTTTACCAAGCGACCTAAGGTAGCTAACTGGCCTGCTTCAGCCACCACATTAAGCCGCAATTTTTGTTCCTGAAGGTAGCTGTCAATCCAGCGCCGAATCGACGAATCATTGTTCATGGCCACAAAGGGAAAGTCACATATATCTGCCCAACTCAGATGACTACAATGCGCCAAAGGATGACCAGCATTGAGGACGACCATAAATTCATCGTTAAACAGCGGATAAAACGTTAAACCCTCCAGTTGGTCATGTTCAAAACTAAAACCCAGTTCTACCCGACCATCTCGAATTTGGTGCAGAACCGATTCCATGACAACGTCATTTACCGAGATTTTAATATTGGGGTAACTCTGATGAAACTGTGCCAATAAACTGGGTAACAGCCCAGCAGCAAAAGATGGCATCGCCGCCAGTGAGAGCTTACCCTGACCTTTGGCAAACAAATTATGCACATCCATGATGGCACTGTCCCAATCGTTCATCAGGCGTATTGCCACAGGCAAAAATGTTTGCCCTTCCGGGCTGAGTTCAACTTTACGTGTGGTTCTTGAAAATAAGGGGCCACCGAGTTGGCTTTCCATTTTTTTGATGGCGGTTGACAAGGCCGGTTGTGACAAAAACATTTTTTCTGCTGCTTCGGCAAAAGTCGACGAACGGGCTACACAGATAAACGCTTGCAGCTGTCTGATGGAAATTGTACTCATGTTTTTTCACTTAATCTTGCTAGCTATTAATAAATATTATTTATTAATAGCTAGATAAATTCAATTTTACTATTACAAACAAGACAATACACTAACACGAAGGTTTTTTTGAGGAACAAACATGGCAGGATTTAATAAAGTAGTAGGCAGTTATGCAGAGGCCTTAGACGGTCTTAGCGATAACATGACCGTCATTTCTGGCGGTTTTGGATTATGTGGTATCGCTGAAGGCTTAATTGCGCAAATACAGCGCATGGGTACAACAGGTTTAACCGTGGTATCAAATAATTGTGGGGTAGATGGTTTTGGTTTAGGGCTGTTGCTCGAGAAAAAACAAATTAAAAAAATGATTTCTTCATACGTGGGCGAAAACGCTCTGTTTGAGCAACAACTGCTTAGCGGTGAATTAGAGGTTGAACTCACCCCACAAGGCACATTAGCGGAACGTTTGCGCGCTGGTGGCGCTGGTATTCCCGCCTTTTTTACCGCTACTGGCGTAGGCACACCTGTTGCCGAAGGCAAGGAGGTGCGTGAATTTTCAGGTCGCCAGTATCTCATGGAGCGCGCTATCACCGGTGATTTTGCCATCGTCAAAGCCTGGAAGGCGGACAGATATGGCAACTGCATCTACCGACATACGGCACAAAACTTCAACCCCATGGCGGCGACTGCTGGGAAAATAACGGTGCTTGAAGTGGAGGAATTAGTTGAACCGGGTGAACTTGAGCCGAGCAGCATTCACACCCCAGGCATTTATGTCAATCGAGTGATTGTGGGTAAATTTGAAAAACGGATTGAACGTAAAGTTCTCTCAACGGCAAAGGTATAGGCATCGCTATGGCATTAAATCGTGAACAAATCGCAAAACGGGTCGCCCAGGAATTTTATGATGGCGCTTATATAAATCTTGGTATTGGGATCCCGACGCTGGCGGCTAATTATGTTCCTAAAAATATGGAAGTCATGCTCCAGTCTGAAAATGGTTTATTGGGCATGGGACCCTACCCCACAGAAACACAGGTCGACGCCGACATGATCAATGCCGGTAAAGAAACTGTCACAGCGGCAACAGGCGCGTCGATTTTTTCCTCAGCCGAAAGCTTTGCCATGATCCGTGGTGGGCACGTTGATTTGACTGTGTTGGGGGCATTCGAAGTAGATATACACGGCAATATTGCCTCTTGGATGATCCCTGGAAAATTAATAAAGGGTATGGGCGGCGCAATGGACTTGGTGGCTGGGGCGCGCAACATTATTGTCACCATGACCCATGCAGATAAACACGGCAATTCCAAGTTGCTTTCAGACTGCACATTGCCGTTAACCGGGGTGAACTGTATCAATAAGATCATCACCGACTTGGCGGTATTAGAGGTAAAAGAAGGGGCCTTTCATTTGTTAGAGCGAGCCCCCGGCGTCAGTACTGAAGAGATTATTAGCAAAACAGCTGGCAAGTTAATTGTCACTGCCAACGTGCCAGAGATGCAAGTGTAAAATTAAATGCCACGAAATACCCAGAGCTAGGTATAATTCGGACATTGCGTATTTTGAGACAGCTATTTTGCAATTTTCTGACTTACCGCTTCACCATGCTTTACACAAGGCGCTGGATCTCAAGGGTTTAACCACACCTACTGAGATCCAGCAATTAGCCATCCCTTATGCCCTACTTGGACGTGATCTTATCGCGTCATCTAAAACCGGCTCTGGCAAGACCTTGGCTTTTTTACTGCCTGCTGTACACCGAGTCCTCACACAAGCCCCCTTGAGCCGTCGCGATCCTCGGGTATTGATTTTGGCACCCACACGAGAACTGGCCAAACAAGTTTTTTTACAGCTGAAGGGTTTATTGGGGAAACAATCTTTGCGGGCTGCTTTGGTATTGGGTGGTGAAAATTTTAATGATCAAGTCAAAGCGTTGAAACACTATCCCCAGTTTATCGTAGGTACCGCTGGACGAGTGGCAGACCATTTAGTCGATAAATCCCTGTACCTAAACGGTCTTGAACTGTTGATCTTAGATGAAGCCGATCGCATGTTAGATTTGGGGTTTGCACCTCAGTTAAAGCTTATTGACAAAGCGGCTGATCATCGGAAACGTCAAACTATGATGTTTTCTGCCACTTTGGATAATGCCGAGCTACATTACCTGACTAAAAACCTCTTGAAAGCGCCACAACGCATCACTGTTGGTTCCGCCAGTGAAGAGCACGTCGACATCGAGCAACGTTTTATTTTGGCTGACAACGTGACCCACAAAGAAGCCTTGTTGACAAAAATTATGGCGGAAAAAAACTTTCGGCAAATCATCATATTTACGGCCACACGGGCGGATACCGAAAGATTATCCATCTTATTAAATGAGCAAGGCATGCACAGTATTGCCTTAAGTGGCAAGCTCACTCAGGGACAACGCAGCAACATCATGAACGAATTTAGCCGCGGTCAACAGCATATACTGGTCACCACCGACGTGGCCTCACGAGGTTTAGATTTGCTGAATGTGGCCTTGGTGATTAACTTCGATTTACCCAAGCTGGCCGATGAATACGTACACAGGGTTGGACGCACGGGTCGCGCAGGCAATAAAGGCATGGCGGTATCATTAGTGGGACCAAAAGATTGGCCGAGTTATTTGTTGATTAAAGATTTCCTGCAACAACAGATTGAATTCAGCGCCATCCCCGGTCTAAGCGCTAAGTTCAAAGGTCTACGCCCGCCCCGTCAAATTCAGGAAGCCCCAGTTGAGCAAAATGCCACTACCAAGCAAGTGACGACCACCCAAGTGAAACCTGCGCCCAAACGTGTCAATACTATGCAAGGTGTGGAAGCGGGTAATTTACCGCCAAAACGAAAACCCCGCGCTGCCATCATGCCAGTGGACGAAGAAGAATAGCTTAACGCCAATATTCAACAAATTCGTGCATAGCCCTCGCTGGTTTACTAACGGGGTCAGCGGCGGGGCTGCCCATGTATAAAAAACCCACTATCTCATCTTGATCGGCCAGAGAAAACGCGTTTTTCACCACCGGGCTTTGACTGAAAAAGCCGGTGCGCCAAATACTCGCGTAGCCTTGATCATCCGCGGCTAATTGCATGGCATAGGCCGCACAAGATGCAGATGCTACCTGCTCTATCCACGGTACTTTTGGATGATCATGATAGTTCGCTACTACCACAATGATCATGGGTGCACGTTGCGGCAACTGCGGGGCTCTGATTACTTCTTTTTCACTCAGGCCAGCGTCGATGGCCGCTTGTTCAAATAAATCACCTAGACGAATTAAGCCCTCGCCTTCCACCACGATAAACTTCCAAGGGGTTAAATTACCGTGATCAGGAGCGCGCATTGCAGCATGTAATATGTTCTGCAAGGCTTCTTCATTTGGTGCGGGACTTTGCAGACGAGGTTGAGAACTGCGACTTAACAGTAATTCTAAAGTTTGCATAACAGCCAATCTATCCGTTGCTCAATTCAGCGTTTAGTATGTCGATTTTATGAATAAGGGGCAAATCTAATCCCCCACTTTTACTTGGCAACCAATAGCTGTTAACTCATCAGATTGGCACTTTACTTGCTAAATTACCCGCTACAGACAGCAGCGAAATAGATAAGCAAATCAGGTCAGTGAGATGAAAAAGTGTATTATTTTGTGCATTTGCAGTGTATTGCTCAGTGCTTGTGCAAGCTGGTTAGAGCCTGAAGCAAACAATCAAGCCCCAGTAGCAAGCAGAACAAGCATGGCACAACCTACAACGATGCACTATTACGTGCAACGCTTAACCAGTCAGCTTTTGAACACGGCGGGTGCCATTGATTTGCGTAAGTCTGTGGCCGTTGGAACCATCTTGCCTATCGATTTACAAAGCGGCCAATCTTTGCCGGGTTTAGGGCAACAAATTCAGGAAAGTTTGATCACCCTATCCACTCAGGCTGGTTTGCGTGTACTCGAATATAAAACGATGCCAGCGATTAAAATGCATCAAGATCAAGACGTGATGTTAAGTCGGGATGTGGCGGCACTTAAGCAAACGATCAACCCAGAGTACTTTTTGACCGGCACATATAGTGAGCTCGAAAACAGTGTTTTGGTTAATCTACGCCTCATTTCTCTGGCTGACAATACGGTGGTTGCCGCCGCCAGTGACTACATTCCGGCCAATGCAATGTGGAGTGATACCAAAGTTTCCATGAAAAATTCACAGATTTATCGGGGCAGCAATTAACCTAAGCGACCACGTCAGTTTCCAACTGCACCACTCGCTCAACCGGCATTCCGCTATGAAAGCGAAAATGCGGGTCATCGGCGTGAATAAGTGTCGCCTCTTGCTGTCTAAAAAAACCAATTCTATCGTCAATATTATGCTGAGCGATGCGCTGAGCTAAGCCCAAATAATCTTCAAAATGACGTGCCTCCGAGCGCAACAAGGACACGTAAAAACTGCTTAATTGCGTATCAAGATGAGGCGCTAATTTGGCGAACCTCTCGCAGGAACGCGCTTCGATAAACGCGCCACAGATTAGTTTGTCGATTAAGGTAGCAGGTTCATGGGTGCGCACGTGTTTCATCAACCCACGGGCATAACCCGATGCAGTGACGTTGGCATATTCGACTCCGCGGCTGTGCATGATCTCCAGCACTTGAGCAAAATGATGCAGTTCTTCCTTAATCAACAACACCATTTTATCCACTAATTCATCGCCAAAAACAAAATCCGATTTACTAATTAGTTTCTTAGACAAGGCGGCATGTTGACTGAAATCTCCATTTCCAACTTTACGATATACGTAGTCTTCGTATGGTTTAAGCCACGTTAATAACGCTTCCCCACTCTCCTTGTCTACAGCATATTTGCGGATCAACCACATGGCTGTTTGGGCAGCTTTAAGCTCACAATTGGCATGATCAATCAGCAGCATCGCCGCATTTTTAGGTTTGATAGCCTCCTCTATCCAAGCGTCTGGGCTTGGGCAAAGTAAGAATGTGTTAATAGGTTGGAGCAGTGCTGCAATATTCATAGATTGATTGTCTATTAAAAATAGTATTCACATGCCTTCATTTCTGAGCACTGAATAATCTTGGGTTTGAGCTTTAACCGTTATGGGCCTCACTGATTAAATAGTGAGTTTCATACTGCGTTTATGATAACAGAAATACCATGCCAACTTCACTGTCTTACTACCTACGTTCATGTCTATGGTTTATCTAAGGCTAAACCGCCAACAACAACCAAAAAGCTGAGGTTTGTTGATTAATTGCATACATTTTGAACATAAGTATTGACTGCATTAATCAGGTAAAAGAGACTAGCGTTAACAACTTGTTAATTATTTGTAAGTCTTTGGTTTGTCATAACTAATACGAATAAAAGCCGAAGGAGGCGCTGAAATGATACTGAATCACCTATGGGGTTTATATACCCACCCCAAAGAAGAGTGGCATAGCATTGATCGCAAGCATGAGAGTTACTTTTACAGCTTGAGTCATATCGCGATTGTGTCACTTATTCCGTCTATTGTGAGTTACTATGCTGCTGCCCATCTTGGCTGGAGCATCGGGGTTGGTGACATTATTAAGCTGACTAAAGGCAGTGCCATGCTGATGAGCATTGGTATGTACTTTGGCTTAATGACCGGCGTGGTTGCCTTAGCGATTTTAATCCATGAACTGGCCAAAGCATTTGATGCCAGCCCTACCTATACACAATCTCTCGAATTAGCGGCTTACACTGCAACGCCACTTTTCATGGTGGGATTTGCTTGTTTTTATCCCGTCTTGTGGTTTGTGATGTTAGTCGGTTTGGTTGGCTTAACCTACTCGGTATATTTACTTTACTCTGGCACCCCGATATTGATGCATATTCCCGAAGAAAAAGGCTTTATCTATGCCAGTTCGGTGGTGACTTGCGGTTTGGTGCTTTTGGCCATTTTGATGGCAGCCGCTGTCATCCTCATTAGCTCAGGTCTTGGCCCAGTGTATACTCACTAGCTTACAAGGATCACAAAAAAAAGCCAGGTCACTCGGGTGACTGGCCTTTTTTAATGCTTATAACGAAATTAGTTACTCGACAAATTATGCATTTCAAGATTACTCAATTCCGTCTGTATACCTGAAGTTTTTGCCCCCTCATTGCGCATGCTGTCAATGCGCTCCAAATATGCTTGGTTTATATCACCAGTAATGTAGTTACCATCAAATACTGAGGTTTCAAAACGGGTAATGGCAGGATTAAGTTCACGCACCGCCTCAATCAAATCGCTGATATCTTGAAATATCAGACCGTCTGCTCGAATTAACTCACTCACTTCATCAATTTCACGTCCGTAGGCTATCAATTCATTAGCTGAGGGCATATCAATGCCATACACATTGGGGAAGCGAATTTCTGGTGCGGCTGACGCGAAATATACTTTTTTCGCTCCTGATTCCCTTGCCATCTCAATGATTTGCTCAGAAGTGGTACCTCTTACAATCGAATCATCCACTAGCAAAACACTTTTATCTTTGAATTCCGATGGAATAGCGTTCAGTTTGCGCCGCACTGACTTACGTCTTTGGGTTTGACCTGGCATGATAAAGGTACGGCCAATATAGCGATTTTTAACAAAACCCTGACGGTAAGGTTTATTTAATTCAATGGCAATCTGCAGTGCCACGTCAGTTGAGGTCTCAGGAATAGGAATAACCACATCAATTTCAATATCTGCCCATTCGCGCGCAATTTTTTTGCCTAGTTTTCGCCCCATATTGACCCGCGAGGCATACACTGAGATACCATCTATGAAGGAGTCTGGGCGAGCAAAATACACAAACTCAAAGATACACGGTGCATTGACTGGATTGTGCGCACACTGTTGGGTGTGAAGTTCACCGGACTCTGTCACGTATATGGCCTCACCGGGCGCTACATCACGAATAAAGGTAAAACCGACGGCATCCAAGGCCACGCTCTCTGAGGCAACCATGTATTCGTCACCAAACTCTGTTTTGCGCTTACCCAAGGCAAGCGGACGAATACCAAAAGGATCACGAAAAGCCAACATACCATTGCCAATAATGGCCGCGACGACAGCATAAGCACCACGAATTTTTTTATGCACCGCAGCCACTGCGGTGAATACTTCTTCTGGGCTAAGCACCATGCCGCTGGTACGTTGCAGTTCATGGGCGATGATATTGAGTAGGAGTTCAGAATCAGACGTGGTATTGATGTGACGTCTGGCATTTTTAGTGACCTCTTCATGCAACTCTTGGGCATTGGTCAAATTACCATTATGCGCAAAGGCAATACCAAAAGGAGAGTTAACATAAAACGGTTGTGCTTCGGCTGAGCTAGAACTACCGGCCGTGGGATAACGTGCGTGGCCAATACCTAATTGTCCGGTAAGTCTGAGCATATGACGTGTATGAAATACATCCCTGACTAAACCGTTGTCTTTGCGTAAATTAAATACCCCTTTGTCAACCGTAACAATGCCAGCAGCATCCTGACCTCTATGTTGTAAAACAGTTAATGCATCGTACAACGCTTGATTAACTGGGCTCTTTCCAACAATTCCGACAATACCGCACATCTTAGTTACCTTTTTTAAATGGGTTTGATAAAGCTTGAGTTGCCTTGCAAATACTCGAAAAACCACTCAATGATCACACGAAATTCTGGAATAAGCAGCGATGTTTGCCACCAATCAGCGCTCGCTGATGGGGTAAAAGAATCCATAAAAAATAGCATTGCACTCACAATTAACACACCACGTAAAATCCCAAACACCGCCCCTAATGCTCTATCGGTGCCACTTAAGCCAGTAAATTCAACGAGTTGCGCGATGAGATAGTTTATTAATCCACCTAAAATCAAGGTAGCAACAAACAGAATCGCTATGGCAACGCCATTGCGGATCATCGGATCGGAAAAGTTAGTGAGATGCAGGGCAAGGTCTGAGTAAAACTGGCTAGCAATAAAAAATGCGCTGAACCAAATGCCCAACGATATTGCTTCTTTGATAAATCCACGGATTAAGCTGATGACCGTGGAGAGTAAAATCACGCCAATAATGGCGTAGTCGATCCAATTCAAAAGATTCATCAAACAAGGCCACGTAAGGACTGGCTGTTCATGATAGCTCACTTGCAACAGGTTGAAACCGCGCGCATTCTATCAAATGGAATAGGCAAAATCTTGCAAAATTTTGCAACAATGTTAACGCGAGAGAATATCGCCGAGCCCAACATCTATTGCACAGTGAATGGCGTGATACGTCCTTGCAAATTGGTGATTTCTTTGAGGTGCGATAAGGCTTTTTCTAACTTTTCTTTTTGTAGATCTGGGCCAACAAACACTTTGGTTAACTGACCAGCATTAGTTTGTACTGGACGACTGAATGCACGATAGCCACTCTTCTCCAGCACGGTCAGCAATTCCCGTACATTTTTCTGATGCTTAAAACTGCCAAGTTGCACCACCCACCCAGCATTTAGCTGCAGTTTTTCTTGCTCACTCGCAATCACGGTGCCTTGGGCAAGGGAATTTTTTTGCGATTCATCGTTCTCTGCAACGTTTTCGGCCGGGCCTTGCTCAACCTGTATGTCTGGATTTGCCGCCAGTTGCTGTTGAGTATCAACCTCATCTTGTGCCGTTTCATCAACAATTTCTACTCGACGAGTCGCCGATTGCTGATTCTTTTCCACATCAAATGCCTCAGGCATGACTACTTTGGGCATGGCCGGTTTAGGGGGCAATTCAACAAATAGCGCTGGCTTAGATTCTTTTTTACCATCTAATAAATCCGGTAAAAAAATGACAGCTAGCGCCACAAGTATCACGGTACCAACGAGTCGATTTTGTAATGCTGATGACACTTTATTTAACCTCTTGCAACTGAAGTACCTCTGCTACGGTATAAAACGAACCCATTACAACAACCACATCATCAGGCTTAGCTTGCAGCAGCGCGGCATGATAAGCCTGAACAACGGATTCAAATTCTAACACTGTTTCTGCATCTTTTAATACTTCAGCCAGTTGCTTAGCGCTTGCACCGCGTGGCACATCGAGATTAGCAACATACCAGTTGTCAACCAGTGTTAACATGGGTAACAAGGTATTTTGTATGTCTTTGTCCGCTAACATACCTGCAACCATGTGGATCCGTTGGCTGGGCATGGTGGCTAAATCTGCTGCCAATAATCTACCTGCTTGTGGATTATGGGCGACATCCAACATCACCAGCGGGTGGTGTTGAATAATCTGACGACGTCCAGGTAAACGGGTCAGCCTCAAGATTTCACTTAGCGAAGCATCTGACATATCAAGATTCAACAATCGCATAACAGCCAAGGCAGTCGACGCATTTTGCGCAGGAATTTTCGGCATCGGCAGAGGACCCGTGCGATGTGTGCGGTCAGACCAATAAAATTGGCCCCTGTCATTTGTATAATGAAAGGTACGACCTTGCCAATGTGCGTCTACTGCCAGTGCATTACAAATATCTTGCAAGGGTTGAGGGGGCAATGGTTCGCCAATCACCACGGGAATGCTACGGCGCATAATGCCCGCTTTCTCCACTGCAACGGCTTCGCGTGTATCCCCCAACCATTCTTGATGGTCGAGATCAATGCTGGTGATCACGGCGATCGTTGGATCAATAATGTTGACCGCGTCTAACCTACCCCCTAAGCCTACTTCTAATACAATGACATCGACATCAGCTGAATCAATGAGCACTAAGGCTTGTAAGGTGCCAAACTCAAAATAAGTCAGAGGTACTGATTGTCGGACTTGTTCAATCCTCAAAAATGCAGCGCAGTGCTGCTTTGCATCGACCATCTGCCCATTGATCCGCACTCGCTCTCGATAATCAAGAATATGCGGAGAACTGAAGACACCCACCGTTCGACCTTGCAATAACAAGGCTTGTTCAAGCATTGCACAGGTAGTGCCTTTGCCATTTGTACCCGCGACGGTAACGATGGGTTTGTTTTGGAAATCGATGGCAAGTCGAGCCCAGACCTGACTGACACGATCTAAGCCCATGGCAATATTCTGGGGATGTATGGAGCTGAGATAATTCAGCCACTGAGGAAGAGACCACTGATCCTGCCCAGTGGTCGGTATTGCTTGTATTGTGGTCATATCTCAGTGATGTTGATGGTGTAACATCGACAAAATATTATATAAACGTTCACGCATGTCACGCCGATCGATGATGAGATCAATGGCGCCTTTTTCAAGCAAAAATTCACTACGTTGAAAACCTTGTGGCAAGGTCTCACGCACTGTTTGCTCAATAACCCGTGGACCAGCAAAACCAATCAAAGCCTTTGGTTCCCCAACATTAATATCACCTAACATGGCTAAACTGGCAGATACACCGCCCATGGTGGGATCCGTTAACACTGAAATATAAGGCAAACCTTTTTCGCTCATTTTAGCGAGTGCTGCACTGGTTTTTGCCATTTGCATAAGTGATAACAAGGCTTCTTGCATCCGTGCGCCACCACTGGTGGAAAAACAAATAAGCGGTAGATTGTGTTTTAAACAGGCTTCAACTGCCACCACAAAGCGTGCACCCACAACGGATGCCATTGAACCGCCCATGAATGCAAATTCAAAGGCCGCCACCACCACGGGCATACCTTTCAGTTTACCGCGCATTACCACCAAGGCATCCTTTTCGTTGGTTGCTTTTTGGGCGCTAGCAATGCGCTCTTTATACTTTTTAGAATCTTTAAACTTTAAGATGTCTTGAGGCTCAAGATTTGCCCCAAGCTCACTGCGTTCATTTTGGTCAAGAAAATGATTGATGCGAGCGCGCGCACTGATGCGCATATGATGGTTACACTTGGGGCATACACCAAGTTGCTTTTCTAATTCAGTTTTATATAACACTGCGTCGCACTCATCACACTTCGTCCAGATCCCTTCCGGTACATTGCTTTTTGTCGCTGACTTGGTGCGTGGCAGTATTTTTTCTATCCAACTCATGTTTAGGATCCTAATTTAACTAAAACGGCCCATGAACAAATAAAACCGGCTGACAGGCTAGCTCGACACACCCATAGGCTAAATGGCGCGACATTAAAGCACAACATTCTTTTTCTAAGAATGTAAAACTGGTCTTAGAAGTTGTCATCGGGCATAAATAATGGGCCAAGTGGTTGTTTTGGTATTGCGAATTTCTCTGGATACAATACATCAACTAAGTACAAACCGTTTGGTTTTGCCGTTGCCGCCGCCTTAGTACGGTCTTGCCCAAGTAACAAAGTATGCATCCAATCCACGGGTTGCTCACCCTTGCCAATCATCAACAGCGAACCGGTTATATTGCGTACCATGTGATGTAAAAACGCATTGGCTTGCACATCTATCATGACATATTGCCCCATGCGAGACACGCGAATATGGGAAATCTCACGCACGGCGGTATGGGATTGGCAGTTGACCGCTCGAAAAGCACTGAAATCATGGCGCCCAACCAAGGCTTGCGCCGCTTCATGCATCAGTACGTGATCAAGTGGCGCGTAAAATGTTGTCACCCCAGACGAGAGAATGCTATTGCGTAAATTGTGATTGTAAATGAGGTAGCGATAACGGCGGGCAAACGCCGAAAATCGGGCATGAAAATCATCATCAACCACTTGAGCCCAGCGAATAGCAATGTTATCAGGTAAAAAACGATTCATACCAAAGGTCCAGGCATTTTCATGACGTATGCATTCAGTATCGAAATGTACCACCTGCGCGGTCGCATGCACCCCGGCATCGGTTCTTCCTGCACAGGTCACTTTCACTTCATGATCGGCTATTTTACTTAATGCGGTTTCCACACACTGCTGCACACTTTTAGCATGATTTTGGCGCTGCCAACCTGAGTAGGCGGCGCCGTCGTATTCTATTCCTAAAGCAATTCGCATGATGAATTAAATGAGTAACTACAAAAATTTACCGTATTGTATACCCAAATAACTGCAAAATGCGCGTTTCAGCGGGAATGAAAAGCGATTTAAACACAGCAGCAGTGTGTAAGCATGGCGGTACCACCTCAAAAACCGAAAACCCAAGATAGATTGCTTTGCAACTCGCCCGAATCAACAGTCTGCGACAGGCTGAAATCGTCATTTTGCGGTGTTTTGAGTATCAGCCCCTGGCTGTAGCAATCAAGTTCTTGGCAACACAGATGTAAGTGCCTTAATCGCGTTTAAAATCCACAGAGTGCAATTCGTGTTTTTTCATCAACTTGTGCATATCAGTGCGATTTCGCCCGGCCAGTTCCGCGGCACGGGTCACATTACCATCAGTCATTTTGAGCAACTTCAATAAATATTGTTGCTCAAAGGCATCCCTCGCCTCTGTCAAAGTTGGCCAGCGCTGCTCTGACGCAGACAACGCTTGTTCAACGAGATGTGCGCCGATCACGGGTGCTTGGGTGAGCGCCACACACTGTTCAACGACATTGACGAGTTGCCGCACATTGCCCGGCCACATGCAGGTTGTTAAGATTTGCATGGCATCATCAGAAAAGCGGGTCACCTTAACTTCGTGACGTTCAGCACTTTGCTTGAGTAAAAATCGCGCCAAGAGCGGAATATCCTCCGCGCGTTCACGCAATGAGGGCAGCGTAATGTTCACCACATTTAAGCGATAATATAAATCTTCGCGGAAATTGCCCTCTTCCATTTCAGTATTCAAATTTCGATGTGTGGCTGAAATCACCCTAACATTGATGGGGATCTGTTTACTGCTGCCCACAGGGCGGATCATCTGTTCTTGCAAGGCGCGCAGCAATTTTACCTGCAACGTAATTGGCATATCACCAATTTCATCTAAAAATAGCGTGCCACCATCCGCTTCTTTGAATAGGCCATTGTGTTCATTCACTGCACCGGTAAACGCTCCTTTGGCATGCCCAAAGAGCTCTGATTCAAGCAAATTTTCTGGCAGCGCACCGCAGTTTATAGCAACAAATGCTTTGTTGGCACGTTTGCTGGCCTTGTGAATGGCTTTTGCCAACAATTCCTTGCCTGTACCACTCGCTCCTGAAATGAGTACACTCACATCTCGTTGAGCAACACGGTAGGCTTGATCGAGCAATTGTTCCATGTGCAAAGAACGGGTAATGATTTGCTCACACCAACTGCCTTTTTGGAGGGTCTGGGTTTGACTGACCGCCTTTTTGAGTAAGGCACGTAATTCATCATGATCAATAGGTTTAGTGAGAAACCCAAAAACACCGCGCTGGGTTGCTTCTACCGCGTCTTGAATGGTGCCATGGGCTGTCATAAGGATAACCGGCACATCTTTACCATTCGACATGATATCTTCAAATAAACTCAGGCCATCAATCCCTGGCATACGTAAATCACTCAACACCACATCGAAGTTTGTGGTATTGAGCAAACGCAACGCTTCTTTGCCGCCCTCGGCACTTTGTACTTGGTATCCTTCACCTTGCAGACGAATCGTCATCAGTCTGAGTAAACTCTCATCATCGTCAACCAAGAGCACACTGGGCTGCGTTATATCGACATTACTCATCATTTATCTCCATTACCGTTGTCCATTATCGTGGCTTCGATTTTTAGTAGGGCCTCGATTTGATTTTTTTGTTTATCCAACATTTGTTTTTGTTGTTCATTTATTGCTGACAAAGACGAATTTAGCTTGCCAACTGTGACCAGTGCTGACTCCATTTCTAATAATTCTTGACTGGGTTGATAAATGGCGACAGAGAGAAAATTGCGCATTTGTGGTGTGACTTTTGGCAGTAGCCCTTCAATCCAACTTTGCGCACGTAAGCGACTGTTGTATGGCGTTCCCTTTCCCTGACTGAGCAATATTTTCCGCAAAACAGCGTCAATATCATCACCTAGAGCATCAATTTTAGCCTTCCGTTGTGACCAAGTACTGTTTTCAATGGCACTCCAGTAGTCTAGCCAATAGTTCATGTTGCAATTTTGTTCTACCGCCACTTCAGTCGTCGACGAGATACAAAACTGCGCATCAACAACGGCTGGTTCTGCCCCCTCTTTCTTTAACAAACCTTGCATATTTTTGGGCAGCAGTTCGCATGCGCTCAACATCATTGTCATCGCTGCAAGCAAGGGCATTTTGTACTTCATGATAAGGTCTCGGTTAAAGGTATGGTGACGCGCACACAAAAGTCTGCGTTGGGGACATCGACTATTTCTGCTTTTCCTTGCATCATTCGCGCACAATCAGCCACGATTGACAAGCCGAGCCCAGAGCCTATCACTCTGTCATTCCGCTTACTATTGCCACGACTAAAAGGTTGAAATAATAATTGTCGTTGTTCTTCTGACACTTTTTTACCTTGGTTTGCCACGTCGAGAATTTGTTGTCCTTGCTCAAGATACAGGTGCATAACAATCACTTTGCCCTTACTGCCGTGAGCCAAAGCGTTAGATAACAGGTTGTCCAATATACGCCTTAACAGGGTGGGATCAGCCATCACGGTATCAATATCAACTTGTAGGGAAATTTGGTTATTATGCTGTTGAATAGCCAAAGCATTATCGGTGATAAAAGCGTCAAATAAACTCTGACTGTCGAGCTCTTCAATCACTGGCTTGGCTTGCTGTAACAGAATGTTGTAATCCAGTAGTTGGGTGATAAGCAAATTCAGCCTATCCGTGCTACTATTGAGCAACGACAGTACTTCTATCTGTTGATCATTTAAGCCACCAACAACTTGTTCGCTCAGCAATGAACAGCCTTCTTTGATACTGGCTAAAGGGGTTTTCAGTTCATGCGAGGCGTGGCGTAACAAAGCCGTCCTCAAATTTTCTAACTGCTCCAATCTTGCCGCTAAACGATGTAATTTTTTCTCAAGTTTGATGAGTTCCTGAGGTCCAGATTTTGAAATGGGTGGCAGCGAGCTCTCTTGGCGAGATATCGCTTGAATAACTCGTTCCAACTTTTCGACTGGGTTGAGGATAACTCGCGTGCCAAACAAAATTAATAGCAGTGAAATACTGATTAAAATTACCGTTAACCACACTTGTGCCTGTTGAATCGAACTCACATAGGCCTGCTGTGAAGCGATCTTTGCATCTAACATGCTTTCAATTTGTTCTGTCAAATCGCCCAATGTTTTTTTAAAGTCGGCGAGTTGAGCATCCAATAACAGTACATCGTCAGACAGAGAATATTGCGCTAACCAGGTAAGACGTTCTTGCAGAGCCATACAGACTGTCTGGTCAGTAAGTTCAATACAAATACTGCTTTGTAAATCAGCAAAACGCTTAATGAGCTTAGTCGCAAGCTCGTGCAGTGCGGGGTTTTTTAATACTTGGAATTGTTTGATTAAACGTTCAACGTCGTTAGAAATGCTCTCCATTTTGCTCACTTTACGCACAACAGAGACGGAATACTCTGCTTCGTTTGTGGCAATTTGCCCCACTTTACTCAGTTTGATTTGGCTGTAACCGAGCAGCATTAGCAGAGGCACCAGAACAAGCGCAAAACTGCTTAGTGTAAGTTGTCGTAGTGAACCAAGTTGCATTACACCGTCCAGTTTTCCATCGATATTCCGTATGCACAGCTTAATTAAAAACAGCAGCTTGAGTCGAACAATTTACAAGGTAATGGTGATTTAATAACTGACTTGTTGTGTCTGTGCATGACTTGCCACTTGCCGCGCATAATAAGCAAGTTCTGATACACTGAGCGTGCCGCTGCAGTCTGTATCAATTTTGCCAAATGCCGCCAACAAACTCGGGTTAGCAACGGCTTCTTTGATGCCGATCTCACCGTCTCCATCTAAATCAAGTTTTTTTATGAGCGCTGCATCTGTGGTGGCAATTGTTGGCATTACCATGGTCATTGGGCTTAACAGTAACAACAGCATACTCAGCCCTTTGTTAATCACGTGTATACGCATGTTATTACCTCGGACAAATACGTTTACGTCTTTGGAAAAGGGCATCCTTGCCGTTTACGATATGACGTGAAGCCATACCAAGGAACAGAGTGCCATCAGTTGCAAACGCCATCACAGCCAATCACTTTTAAGAGCTTGCACCCCCGTCCTTCACCGTACTTATCGTCCTTGGGTTGTTTCGAGGAACCAGTCGAAACTCTTACGATTACAAGAGGCCACACCTCACAAACTATGCCAGTTTTATATTTTCTTTATTTTTCAATGTTTTAAGAAATAAAATTGAGAGTTTTATGAGGAGAGATAGAAAATCACGAGAATTTGACCGCATACTGTCTTGTATTAGTGACACCACGCTACAGCAACATTTAATTTATTGAGTTATCAGTGACTTAATATGTCGTTAATTTGCAACACCAGAATAATTAAGGTCATTTAATGCCCTTGCTCTTGTACCTTTAATTTACTCTGAATAAATTGACTATGCGGCACAAACAACAAATCGGCGATTTTACGAATAGTATACTCTTCGTCTGCACTGAGTTGATGATCTGCATAAGCAACAGCCCACAATGATTCCATGATGGCGCGTTTTTGCTGGGGATCACACATCTCGTTTAGTACTTTGGTGAACTGCTGAAAATCAACAGCATTTTCTGCTTTTTCTACAGTGAGTTCACACAACGTATCAAGCTCCACCTGACTGAGTGAAAAATGCTGTTCTAATTGTTGCCTATACGTGTGTTCTTCACTAGCGGTATATTCATGATCAGAACGCATCACTTCGTATAGTAAAACCGCGGTTGCCAACGCAAGTTGATGGTTTTCATCAACGTCCTCTTGGCCAACAGTCAGCCATTGAGTGGTAAACCATTCTTGAATTTTTCGATACACTAAATCAATTCCAATTATTTGCTCAAAGCGCTTCGGTTACGCCACGCTTTTAGCCAACACCCTAAGTTAAAAGTTGTTGCGCAATGCTTTTTGCGGCTTGATACGCCCCCTGCACTGCCCCGCCAAAACTCCAATCTCCCCCAGCCAATAAGCCTTCGTTAGGCTGTTGGATAAGGCCAAGAGGCTTTTGTCCTTGTTCCGACCTTGCATACCGCCAAAAGTGCGCAAGCTCATCGTGAATATTGCACGTTTTGATGTTCAAGACTTGCGCAACTGCTGCTTTGGCAAGGGCCATAGCTTGTTGCTGTCCCTCTTTGCCCAACTCACCTGATATTTGATGATTCAGTTGCGCAACCCAAATACTCTGGTTCACCGGCAGTGGCTGGCGACCCGGTTTTGCATCGTTACGAATAAGGCTTTGGATTGGACAATCTTGACTCAAGATCAATTCAGCATGGGTAGTTAATACTGCGTCAATTTTGAAACCGATGGACCAGCAACTCGACCAGCTGACATCGGGATAAACAGTATGCGGATAAATATGGCTTAACAGTGTTTTTGTTTGTGGCCAAGGCACGGTAATGACAAGGCGCTGATACACTTCGGGGCGCCACTCTTCATTAATACACACGAGCCAACCTTGATCGGGCACATAACGCGCCGACGTTAACAAACTCTCACACGATAGGTGCTCATCCGCCAACCATGTCTGACAAATGGCACTCATTTTGGGTGAAAATACGAAGCTTTGCCGTTGTCTTTCATGAGACTTAAGCTGTTGCTCTGCATAGTCATAACTTTGCTGCGGCCACACATGTGCAACACCCTGTTCAACAAGTGTTTGCATAAACTCTGAGAAATCTGGCCGAGAAACAGGCACCACAGCGGCACCTGCATCAAACTCTCCCCAAGCTGGTCTTTTGTTGCTTAAGCGCCCGCCGCGTCCACGAGATTTTTCAAATACATGAAAGGGGATGTTGGCTTGTTGTAAGTGTTTCGCCACTAAACAACCTGTAAAACCCGCGCCAATGATCGCAATAGTCATGTTTAAAATTGATTCCCCATTTTATGTGGTTTTATTCTTCATACATGAGGTAATGACTGGCTTGCATGCCAAGTGATTCATAGGTTTTTTGTGCAATAAAGTTGTCGTTTTCTACGTATAAACGAAATCCACAGATATTATTGCGGGCTTCCGCCAATGTTTTTACGCGTTCATAAAGCTTGGCGTAGATACCCTGACGACGCATTGAAGGAATGATATACACACTTTGAATCCACCAAAATTGGGCATTTCGCCAATCACTCCATTCAGTGGTTACCATTAAGCTGCCCACTACTTGCTCATTCGCCTCGGCCACCAAGTAGAAGCCCTTATTTTCGTCCTGAATAATGGCACTGACGCCAGCCCGAAGGATCTCCAGTTGCAATACTTTGTTTTCTGTTTCTAAGGCCATGGCCTGATTAAAACTCACCAAAGCCTCAATATCCTGAGGCCCAGCGACACGTATTTCTAATGACATAACATTCCTAAATCAAATAACTCACTTTGACGGTACGACCTTCATTTGAAAATTCTACCGATTCACACAATCGTCTGAGCAAGGTAATGCCCCGCCCATAGCTTTTACTTAAATCATCTTGCAGAGATAATGTATTTATATCAAACCCTTGTCCGCTGTCCGTCAGCGTAATCGTGATTTTTTTGTGTGCAGGGGCATAATCGATGTGAATCGATACCGAACCTTCGGACAGTGCCTCGAGTTTGCTATTTCGTTCTGCAAAATACGTGAAAAATCCGTCTTCCGTCTCTTTTACTGCCGAATTTAGTTGCAATAGACCGTGGTCGACGGCGTTATTGTAGAGTTCACTGAGGATGGTGTAAGCCTCTGAATGAATACCATACAAACTCAGGTGATTAGTCAGCAGATTAACCAGTTCAAAAATAGGGTCAGAGGTTTTGATCAATTCATGATCTAAACAAATATCGATTTTTAATGGTAACTGCGAGGCATGTATCACATGGTCAACGTCAGGCAGCGGTTTACATCGATAAATTACCACGGTAACGTCATCTTTGCGCACAAACGACCCTTGATAGTCAGCAAGATTGGCTAATACCAGTGCCGTGTCGCATTGTGGACTCTCAAGTAACCATTGCTCGATACCCTCATCACCCAGCATCACCCCAAAGTCGTTTTCAACTTCAACCACGCCGTCACTAAAGCCGACTAAACGATCGCCATATTCCGCTTCATAGCGTTCAATTTGACACTCAAACTCTTTTTCTTCGAGTATGCCCAGTGCCATATGCCGTGAATGAAAGCGTTTTACTATGCGGCCATCTTGATTCTGCATAATCAAACTCGGCATGCCACCGTTCCACACATCAATGTTGCGCCCTGTATCGCCAATTTCCACCATAATCGCCGCAAAAAACATTTCATCAGGCAAAAGCTGCAACAACGTTGAATTGATAGTACGTGCCATCTCCATCAATGAAAGCCCTTTTCTGGACATGGTCTCAAACGCTTTGGTGACGGGTAAAGCACCAATAGCAGAGGCCAAACCGTGGCCAGTGAAATCTCCCATTAAAAAATATAGGCCACCAGAGGGACTGCGATGGCTTAGAAATATATCACCATTAAAATTGCTTTCAGGTACCAGGGCAAAATCGATTAAATCACTGAGTTCTGGTGATACCGACAAGGCGTTGGCAAAAATGTGTTCAATAATATTATGTTCTCGTTCTACTGCTGTGCGATAAAAAGAGAGTTGTTTGTTTTGTTCTGCGGTTTTTTTACTCAGTAAGCGGGTGCGGGCGTGTGCTCTAATTTTGGCCGACAGAATCACTTTGTTAAACGGTATGGTTACGAAGTCATCACCACCCATTTCTAAACAGTTAGCTAAGGCCTCTTCGTTATCAATGGCAGTAATAAAGATGATGGGTAGATAAGTATCAACCGACAGGGTTTTTAGTTTTGCCGCCGTTTGTGAACCATCAAGCAGAGGCAGTATGACATCAAGTAACACTAAGTCTGGCTTGATACGACTGGCCAGGGTAATGGCTTCAAGGCCATTTTCTGCTTCGTAGCAATCAACATAGCCTTGTTCCTCAAGCATGTGCACAAGCAGAAAACGGTTTAATGCGTCGTCATCAACGACCAATATTCGCATGCTAAATTGACGCTAGGCTATTTGGAATTTTTTATCAAAACGGGCTATTTGCAATATTTTAAGCACCTGAGGGCGACACTGTTCAATTTTAAATTGACTGACTTTATCGCTCAGAGTTTTGTGCATATTCAGTAACATGCCCAATGCTGAACTGTCCATGTATTCTGTTTTTTGCAAGTTTATCACTATACAAGTGAAGTCTGTCGGTTCTGCTGTATAAGCCAATCGGAATTCTTGAACTTTGGTATAATCAAACTTTTCTTCAACAAAAATGGTTAAAGTTTTACCATCGTCTGAATATTCTCTGTCTAAACTCATCTACATCCCCACTCTAAAAAATTAAACATAAATGTTACATTTAGCCTTTAGTTTACTGCCTTTATCTGTAAAGAATAGCGCTTTTTTAATACAATCACGCATAATCCGACATTAACAGAATAATAGGTTAACAGACATGCGCGACAACTTACTCGTGTTTAGTACGGAGCAAGGCAGAATCAAAAGCAATGATACCCCGCTAACGCGTCCCAAAGGCGATGGAATAGTCAGGATTAGACGAGAAACCAAAGGTAGAAAAGGTAAAGGGGTGACAACTGTCAGTGGCTTGGCCTTGACTGACCAAGAGCTAAAAGATATGTGCTCTAAACTGAAAAAAATGTGTGGAACGGGGGGAGCGTTAAAAGACGGGATCATTGAAATTCAAGGTGATAATCGCGATAAGATCAAAGCATGCCTTGAGGAACTAGGGCATACTGTGAAGCTCGCTGGTGGATAATCAATAAAAAGTAGGAGAGAAAATGCGACAATTGTCTTTAGCCGAATTAAATATCGTCTTAGTGGAACCATCCGAAACTCAGCGTAAGATCATTACCAATAAATTGGTAGATGAACAAATATTACACGTTGCAGTGGCGGGCACTGTCAAAGAGGCCGTCACCGTAATTGATGTCAGTGCCCCAGATTTAATTGTCAGCGCCATGTATTTTGAAGACGGCACAGGTTTAGATATCCTCAAGCAGATCAAAAACAGTAGCACCCAAGCTGGCGTGCCTTTTATGTTGGTGTCCAGCGAAAACCGTCCGGAAAAATTAGAAGAATTCAAACAAGCTGGGGTGGCAGCCATATTACCCAAGCCATTTACCACCGAAAACCTCAGTCGCGCCTTGAGTTCATCTTTGGCTTTAATTAATGCCGACGAGTTAGAACTGGAATTATTTGACGTACATAACGTGCGGGTTTTGCTGGTTGACGACAGCAAGTTAGCCAGAAACCACATCAGTAGAGTGCTGAAAAGCATGGGATTGCATAATATTCTTGAGGCAGAAAACGGTGCTCAAGCCCTCACCTTATTAAAAGACCATACCTTTGACATCGTCTTTACCGACTACAACATGCCGGAAATGGATGGACGAGAACTGTCAGAATTTATTCGTTTTAACCCAGAAACAGCTCACTTGCCCATTATCATGGTTACCAGTGAATCTTCCAGCAGTTTGCACATGGCCAATATCCATCAAACAGGCATCAATGCCCTGTGTAACAAACCGTTTGAAATCACCGAAGTACGCAAGATGCTGGTTAACTTATTGGGCCACTAAACCCTGGTACTTATCGTTGTTGCTGGGAAAATATACTGGTTATTGTTAATCGCACTAACTTACATATAAATGATTGTTTTTACTGATTGACATGCGCTGAGCAACTTACTAAATTCGGCCTCGCTTATGGCTGTTTTCACTCGAGTCAAGGTGTTGATTGAAATATCGACAACGACATGCTTAGGCAATCAGACACAGCGCTCAAACCTCCATTAGGAGGCAATTTTATTCGATAGGCCTATACCAGATGTCATCAACTGAACTAGAAATCATCAGAGATAAAATCACTGATATCGACAACCAAATTCTTAGCCTATTGGCTAGCAGACAACAACTCACCACCCAAGTGGCCGAGACCAAGATAACCCAACATATCCCGGTGCGTGACCAAAAACGTGAAGAACAACTTTTAATACGTTTGATCAAGCAAGGTAAACAAGTTGGCTTAGACGCTCACTACGTGACTCAGTTGTTTCATGTCATCATTGAAGACTCAGTACTGAATCAACAAGCGATCCTGGCTGCCCGCGCAAATCCGGGTAGCACCTTACCACTGAATCGCGTGGCCTTCTTGGGCAATAAAGGCTCATACAGCTATTTAGCCACGCAAAAATATTTTGCGCGTCGCCCGGGTGAATTATTAGAGCTGGGCTGTCAAAGTTTTGCTGAAATCATTCACAAAGTTGAAACCAGTGAAGCAGACTACGCGGTGTTACCCATTGAAAATACCTCATCAGGTAGTATCAATGAGGTCTATGACCAGCTGCAACACACACATTTATCCATTATTGGCGAGCTAACCCACCCCATCAAACATGCCTTATTGGTGTCGGGCAATGTCGAACTTAGCCAAGTCAAAACCTTGTATGCTCATCCGCAAGTCTTTGCTCAGTGCAGTCATTTTTTAGCGGAACTTGGCAACGTAGAAGTTAAAACCTGCGACAGCACCTCAGCTGCCATGTTGATGGTGAGCGAACTAAAACGGGCAGATATTGCCGCCATTGGCAGTGAAGCAGGTGGTGCTTTATATGGTCTGCATGCGATTAAGTCAAACTTAGCGAATCAGAAAGAGAATCACAGTCGTTTTATTGTGGTGGCCAGAAACGCGGTAAAAGTGCCCTTGCAAGTACCCGCCAAAACCACCATTGTTATGTCGACAATTCAAAAGCCAGGGGCACTGGTTGAAGCATTGATAGTGTTAAGAGACAACCAAATCAACATGACTAAACTGGAGTCACGCCCCATCACGGGCAACCCATGGGAAGAAATGTTTTACTTGGACGTGGAAGGCAATATTCAAGACGGGCCAATGCAACTGGCCATCGACGAACTGAAAGCCACAACACGTTTTATTAAAGTCTTAGGTTGTTACCCAAGTGAAGAAATCAATCCCACTAAAGTCGCGGCTGCTCACGCCTTAAGTGCAGAGTAAACCAGCCAAAAAAAAGCCGCTATCCATCATCCTGGTTAGCGGCTTTTTTTGTGTTTCATTACTGACTAGACTTTAAAACGTTCCACTAAGGCATGGGTTTGGGCAGCGGTTTCCGCCAAACTTTGTGCGGCTTGTTTGATTTGCTGCGATCCCAATTCCACATCCGCCGACAAGTCACTAATTTGCTGCACACTTTTCACCACAGAGTTTGATGTCTGATTTTGCTCTTCGGTGGCAGAGGCCACAGATTCAGTGAGCTCCATAACCTGGCGCAAATTAGCAGCCAGCTCATCCATGGCAACGGTTACTAAATCAACTAAATGTATTCCACCGTCTGCTGCTGCCGTTGCACGCTCCATAGAATGCACCGATTTCGCGGCACTTTGATTCATCACTTCAACGAGTTTAGAAATCTCCACCGTGCTTTCCTGCGACCGGATTGCCAAAGCCCGCACTTCGTCAGCCACCACTGAGAACCCACGTCCTGCTTCGCCTGCCCTTGCCGCTTCAATGGCGGCATTGAGGGCCAACAAGTTCGTTTGGTCGGCAATACTGGTGATCACATTTAACACTGAGGTGATTTGGTTAACCTCATTTTTCAAACTGCCGATTACTTTGCTCGAGTCATCAATGAGCTTCACTAACAACTTAATATTTTGCGCGGCCATGTCGGCTCGCTCCATGTTTTCTTTTAGGCTTTTTTGTGCACCTAAGCTCCGGTCGCTGGTACGCACCGTTGATTTACTCACATCATCAACCGCTTCCGATAATTGTTGCATGGCAGTCGCGACCATATGGGTCTGGTCACGCTGCAAGGTAGTTTTTTCCCCAGTACTTTTGGTGACCAAACTTAATTCTTCTGACGCCGACGCTAGCGTGTCGGCATTCACCTTAATTTGCGCCACAATGTCACGGATCTGCGCGATAAAAATGTTAAAACCACCAACAATCCGATTGATTTCAGGAATGTTGTCGGCCTTTAATTGAATGGTTAAGTCACCATTACCGGTTGCCAAACTGTCACATACTTTACCCAAACGAGTGAGTGGGCGAACCAAGGTTGCCGTCAACCATAGGGCAATAAGAATTGACACAGCTAAAAGTGCAACACTAATACCCACCGTAGATGACACCAAAGAATTACGCAGATCACGCGCAGGTTTTAAGGCCTCATCGACGTCAACCTCGGCAAGTAAGGCCATCGTTTGTTGACCAATCTTAACGGGGTAGAAGGCCGAAAACACCTCCACACCACGGTAGTCTTTAACGACTTCAAAACCAGATTTCCCCATTAAGGCCTGCTTGGACGTCAATGATTCAACTGGTTGTATACCAACTGAGGTGCCTCGAGAGTTAATTTCTTTTGCTTGTGCTGGGTATTTATTTTCAATGGCCTTAATATAACCGGCTTGGTCTTCTAAGAAAAACCGACTTTCTGTTAATAATACTCCCGCTGGCGTAGTCAGATAGGTTTCACCCGATAAACCAAAGCCTTTCTCCTGCCATTTTTTGCCGTGAGTTAACAAGCGACTGATCCTATCTAAGGGCATTTGAAAAATAAGCACACCAATGGTTTTTCCTTTATCGATGATCGGTGTGGCGGCAAACCCTGCCAGCGCATCATAAGACGGCAGGTAGGGTTCAAAAGAACTGATGAATACCTCATCTGTCGTGGCACTGGCGGCCCGCTTGTATACCTCACCAATACCGGTGTCGGCATATGGGCCATTTTTTACACTGGTGGCAAAATCCAATTCTTTGAACACCGAATACACAATGTTGCCAGTGTCGACATCAGCAATAAAAATATCGTAATAGCCAAATTCCTGTAAGAAATGGCGAAAATTGGCGTGATACTCACTGTGAACTTTGGCGTATTCAGTGCCGTTGCCAACCGCCACAAGGCTATCTTTCTCGCCTAAAGGAAACGATGAATTAGCAATAAAGTCGTATTGTAAACTTAAGGCTGTATCACCTAATTTTGACAGGATCCCGCTGCTACCTTGCACCGATTTGTTATTCAGTTCAAGGTACTTACCGGCAAACTCGGTATCATAGTAACTGCTGAGTTTAGCCTGACGATTGGCGATTTGTCCTCGCTCATTGGCGTAATTATTGAAGCCTGGGATAAAGCGTTTGGTGGCATCGATGGTAGATAAATTAAATGCTGTTGTTTGGATTTGTGATTTCACAGTTTCAAAATAGTCGGTAACAGCCTCAGAGTTTGTACGTTTTGGGAAATGAGGCGTTTTTCTACCGAGTTGGTTAACGCTGTATCTGATTGGCTTACAGCCATTTGGATGGAAACACTGCTCAACACACCGACGGTAAACACTACAATTGCAATAAATGCTAACAACAAACGCAACTTCAACGTCATTACCTTGCTCCACCTGTAAAATTGCCCACGATTACTTACCGCTAATTTGCTAATTTACTCTAGCATGACCATCAAGCAATTCAACTAAACGCTTGATTTTATTACAAGCTACTGCATGAACCTCCACAATAGCATCAACTAAGTCGTACTTATGTTTAGCGAAAATATTCACTCGCTCCACGTTCGATCATCATCGGCTTTCAGTAACAGCTTTTTACTGTCAACTAAGGATTGTTTGGCGTAATCGCCGAACCAAGAACCAATTTTAAGAAAGCGTTTAATGAATTCGCCTTTGTTCTTTGTCGCCACAAGATCTAATCCTTGGTTAAACTGTTGGGCAAATTTACCCAATAAATCGACACTTGCCTCATTGTCGAAAATGATATCGGCATACAACGTCGGATCCTGAGCAAATAATCGCCCCACCATGGCTAATTCGAGACGATAAATGGGTGAACTGAGGGAAATCAGTTGCTTAAGGTTGGGGTTTTCAGTGGCAAGATGCGCCCCCATCACATAACTACAAAAATGCCGCATAACCTGAATAAACGCCATAGCAGCATCGTGTTCATCCGCTTCACATACTTGTAAGATAGCGCCCCACATAGTGATTTGTTGCAGCAACCAGGCGTAATCATCTGCACCGCGACCATGACACACCACCACCACCTGTTTCACTAAACTTGCGACATCAGGACCAAACATGGGGTGTAAGCCCAAAACGGGACCTTGGTGGGCCTTTAACATAGCCAAAAGGGGTTTTTGTTTGGTGCTGGTTACATCGGCTAAAATGCAATTTCGGGGTAAGGTTGTTAACTTAGCAATCACCGCTTCTGTTAACTTAATGGGTACCGCCACCAACACCAAACCTGCATCTGCAAACATCTCATCGGCCTGCGGCCAGTCGTGCTGTTCTAATACCACAACCGTGTATGCGCTGCGGCGAAACATGTCAACAAAAATGCGTCCCAGTGCGCCCGCCCCGCCAACAACAACGATCTTCTTGATAGAGGGATTAGTGCACAAATAATTGACATGTTGAGTATGGTAAGACTCACGCATGATGCGGCGCAGTAAATCCTCAACCAAGATGGGGGGCACACCGCTCTGTTTGGCTTGTTGGCGGCGTTTTTTAATTAACTCCGCCTCACGTTCAGGCACGTAAATAGGTAAACCTACTTGGCTCTTGTACTGCCCAACCTTTGCCGTTAATGCCGCTCGCTTTGCTAATATCTCAACCAGTTGACTGTCTAACTGATCAATTTGCTGCCTGAGTTCATCAAGGGTACTGGGCAATGTAGCCATAAAATTTCCTATTTATTGACGGTCATTGAGCTTGTTCAAGCGCATGGGTAAGACCGTGATCAATTTATCGCGCATCAGATTAATGACATCATCCGTTTGTTGCCAATCAATACAACCGTCGGTAATGGATACGCCGTACTGCAAATCTTCCACGGCTTTACCTTCACTACTTTGATTACCTAAATTTAAGTGGCTTTCCAGCATAACACCAATAACTGACTGATTTCCTTCTAAAATCTGGTTGACAACGTTTTGCGCCACTAATGGTTGACGATGAAAATCTTTGCTTGAGTTGGCATGACTGCAGTCAATGACTAAGCCGGCATTCAGTTTAGACTTTTGTAACTCAGCTTCGCAATCGGCAACACACACAGAATCAAAATTAGGCTGTTTGCCACCACGCAAAATAATGTGACCGTCGGGATTCCCCTGCGTTTGAATAATACTCACTTGTCCATCACCATTGATGCCCATAAAGCTATGGCCGGAGGCCGCCGATTGCAGGGCATTGATGGCGATGCCTAAACTCCCATCCGTGCCGTTTTTAAATCCTACAGGCATCGACAAACCACTGGCCATTTCGCGATGAGTTTGTGACTCGGAGGTCCGTGCACCAATAGCTGACCAGCTAAACAGTTCGGCTAAATATTGTGGACTGATAGGATCTAAGGCTTCAGTGGCCACTGGAATTTCTAATTCAGCGAGCCAAATTAATAACTCTCTGGCCCGGCGCAAACCGGTCTCGATGTCAAAGGTGCCGTTAATGTGTGGATCATTGATCAATCCTTTCCACCCCACCGTGGTGCGTGGCTTTTCAAAATACACCCGCATGACGATATACAAGGTGTCTTTACACGATTCATGCAATTCTTTCAGTTTCAGAGCGTATTCCTTGGCTGCCTTGATATCATGAATGGAGCAAGGACCACAGATCACCAAAAATCGGTGATCACGACGGTGAATAATATCGCTGATCACGCGTCTAGACGCTTGAATGACTTCCAATGAATGCTGACTAACGGGTAACTCGGCTTTTAAAGCAGCGGGGGTAATGAGCACCTGCTCTGAGGTGATGTTAATATTGTTAATACTGTCGCGTAACATGCTGAAACTCTTGTAAGTAGTTGGCGGCTAAAAGGTTAGCTGAGAAAAATAAAGGTTAGCGAATAAGGGCAAAACACCTGGGCTTAAACAGACAAACCATGGTTAAAACGCTTAACCAAAGCAGTAAGAAACGATGTGTAAATATTTATTTACTAACTAGCTTTTTCTATATTTGCTAATGGGATTGACTTTCTATCAGTTAGCCAAATTCAGAGCAAGTGAAAGTTTAGTTATTGGCTGAAATAAGGTGACTTTGCGCAAATATTCACCACTTCTATTGCCTTTGTGCAGCAGCAATAAATTTAACTGGCTGCGCGGGTACGCCTGCCACCACCGTGTTCGCTGCTACATCTTTATTAACCACAGCGCCGGCGCCAATCATTGCATTGTCACCAATGTTAACCCCATCCAAAATACATGCCCCCATACCAAGCCAGACCTTATTGCCGATGGTAATGGGTCTGGCGGTTTCAATGCCCTTTGCTCTTAGCTCTGGATCAAGAGGATGGCTGGCTGTGGATATCATCACACCCGGCCCTATTAAGACATCATCACCAATGGTTACCGGCGCTGCATCTAAAATGACCACACCATGGTTTGCATAAAAGTTTTTTCCGGTACTGATGTTGTAGCCGTAATCACAAAAAAAGTGAGGCTCTATCCACGCACCACTGCAGTGACCAAACAAAGATTTAATGATGGCCCGCATGCCTTTACGGTCGTCAATATCGTGCTGATTAAACTGCTGACACAAACGTTTTGCCCTGGCTCGTTCTGCTTGCAAGTCTTTGTTGCTGGGAAAATAGGGCATTCCCGCCAACATCTTTTGTTTTTCTGAGAGACTCATTGTTGGTGTCTAGCTGACATAAGCGGCACCAGAGTTACTGCATATAACGTTGATAAATGGCCGCCAGTTCACCGTTTTGCAGTAAGTCGAATAAAGCGTAATCAAATTCACGGCGAAAACGTTCTGCATCGGCAAAGTTACCTTTGGCGATGCCCGTCGCGGAGTAGCCAATGTACACTGATTCATTGCTGATTTCGTTGACCACCACTGGCATGGCATGTTTTGTTGGATCAAATTTGCCCTGCGCTTTTAGTGCCTTCATGAAAAATGCAAAAGCAGATTGCTCGCTCAGGGCGCAATCCAGTCTGCCTTTTATCACCATTTCCAAAGCCAGTTCAGTATTGGGGATCTCTAAAAAATTCACGTGGCGGGTATTTAACTCGGAGCGCACATTATCACGTAACCACCCATCATAACCCTGTATATTACCCACTAACAGATCATCATAATCCGTGGGCCATGCCGCTGGGGATTGAGTCACTTTGCCGGGCGCACACACCGTAATCACCCGTTCGCTGCTGAAATTAATAGAATAAGGATAAACGTATGGCCGTTCTTTGCCATGATAATAGGTCCCGACCAATCCCAGTGCCTCACCGCTTTTAATCATTAACTTGCCTTCCTGCCAACTCACACCTTGCAAATGCAGAGTGAAATCCGGCAGTTTACTGGCCGCCGCCATCAACAATTCAGCATAGATACCGCTTGCTTGGCCGTCTTGCATATACATGTACGGTTTATAGTTTTTGTCTATCAGCAGGGTAATATCCACAGGTTTGGCGAATAACGACAGCGACCAAACACTCATCATCAGTAAATAAAGTTTCATGTTTCTGAGCATGTAAGTTTTGTTTGTTATTTTGTAGTCTAACCGCTGCTGAGAGTGAAGCCCAGTCTGTTACGGAAAATCTTTATAGTTCGTGGTAGCGATGTTTTTTTCTTCGAACGGCTTGTTTAGATTAGTAATTTTTGATTTTTAAGGATATAAACTACAGGAGAAAAATGGATTAACTGCAGAGTATGGCGTGAATGGCAGTAAAAAGCAGTGGGGCAGTATTTAGCCTGTTTATCGTATTATCGCTAAGTCTAAGTGGCTGGGTAGCCGCCACTGAATCGGCACCAGCGGCTAATCCAGTGACCGTGCGCCTATGGCAAGATAATTACAACAATGAGGCAGTAAGGTCCTTTGTTGAACTGGCGTTGACAAAAGCAGAGCAACAATACGGCCCTTATACCTTACAAGCCAGTGCGGTACCAAACCTTGATGCCGCTTTTGTTGCCTTGCGTGCAAACGATTATCTCGATCTAGTGGTCTCTGGTCTTGCCGCTCACAGAGAAGAAGTCAATTTACCGGTTTATATACCCCTTGATCGCGGCCTATTGGGCTTTCGGGCCTGTATGATCAAACCACAAAACGAAAAACGCTTTGCCCTCGTTGAGAGCGTTGATGACTTTGCCCGCAGTGAGATCCTGACTGGTTTAGTCAGTGCATGGCCAGATGTAGCGGTCATGGAAGCGAATAGCGCACCGGTAGTCAAACGAGAAGAGTACGAACAACTAATTGGGCTGTTGAAAAACGATAAGATTAGCTGTTTCAGTCGCAGTTTGTTAGAAATAAAAGGCGAACTGCTGCAGCGTTTTGATCTCATCGAGGAACAACGACTGGCGTTAATTTACCCCTTAGCCGACATCATCTATGTCAGTCCTGCCTTACCTGAATTGCACGCCAGAATCGAATATGGTCTGCGCGAAGCGATTGCTGATCGCAGCTTCTACGAGCTTTTTAATCGCTACTATGGCAACGTTTTGCAGGAGCATCAACTGTACTTCAGAAAAGTGCTGGTATTGAAGAACCCCGCTATCAGTGCTGCCGGATTGCGCGCCATTAACCAGTTCGGCGTCGCCAGTTTTAAAACTTCGGTGTATTAAACATGCGTTTGATGACATTGTCTGCCGCACAAAAAATGTTAAACATCCTCCTGCTGACATTGTCGTTACTGGCCGTAACACACGCCGTTGCGGCGCCACAAGTGATCAAAATCTGGCACTACAACTTTAACTCTCCAATCTTGAAAGAGCTGGTCACCAGTGCTTTGGACGCCACCCTGGATGTATATGGCCCCTACACCTTAAAAAGTTCTATTCCACTGGAGCAAGGGCGAGTCTTCACTGATCTCGCTCGTGGTGATGATGTGCAGTTGGTGATCGCCGGAGTCGATAAACAACGAGAGACGGATAATCTGGTGGTGTACTACCCAGTTGCCCGCGGTTTATTGGGCTTTCGTTTGTGTTTAACCACTCAGGACAAAGCACACGCCTTTGGCGACATCAATACCCTTGATGATTTTCGCAAAGCCAGGTTATACGTGGGGCTTGGCTCGCATTGGCCGGACCGACAAATTTTTGAAGCAAACGGTTTGCAGACAGTTAATACACCGGTGTTTACCCATTTGTTTGCGATGTTAGAAAAAGGCCGTTTTGATTGTTTGTCACGCAGTATCAGCGAAATAGAAAACGAATTTGAACTTTACAACACCAGCAACATGGTGATTGAACCCAGTGTGGCGATTATTTATCCCTATGCGCAGTTTATGTTTATTTCAAATCATTACCCCGCACTGCATGCTCGATTAGCACTGGGTATGGAAAAAATACATCAGGATGGCACGTATACCCGCTTTTTTAACCGTTACTTTGCACCCACTTTGGTGACACAGCATTTTTATGAACGCAAACTTATCTTTTTACAAAACAAAGAGTTGTCAGCGCAAGACATGGCAGCCATTAACCGCTACGGAGTAGCGAGTTTTAACTATTGACGCTCGCTAACCATCGCTAAGGCCAACGCTTCGGCAACCCGGATACCATCAATACCCGCTGACCAAATACCCCCCGCGTAACCTGCACCCTCGCCTGCTGGATATAAGCCTTTAACGTTAATACTTTGCATGTCTTGACCACGTTTAATACAGATGGGTGAGGAGGTACGTGTTTCTACCCCCGTCAATAAACCATCTCGTTTAGCAAAACCTTTAATTTGTCGGTCAAAAGCTGGGATGGCTTCGCGAATAGCTTCAACAACAAAGGGGGGAACAACCTGACTAAGGTCTGTCAGCGTGATACCGGGTGTGTAAGACGGGAGCACCTCACCCAATGCTTGACTAGGCTGCCCGGCAAGAAAGTCACCAATCAATTGGGCCGGTGCATGGTAGTTTTCTCCACCCACTTTAAAAGCCAATTCTTCTAAACTGCGCTGTAGTGCGATACCTGCTAAAGGATGACTGGGAAAATCCTGCTCCGGCGTAATCCCTACTACGATGGCACTGTTTGCGTTGCGTTCATGCCGTGAGTATTGACTCATGCCATTGGTGACCACACGCCCTTCTTCTGATGCAGCCGCGACCACCGTGCCACCGGGGCACATGCAAAAACTGTATACTGTGCGTCCATTCTGACAATGATGCACCAACTTATAGTCTGCTGCGCCAAGAATGGGATTACCCGCGTTGTCGCCAAAGCGGCAGCGGTCAATCATGCTTTGCTCGTGTTCGATGCGAAAACCGACTGAAAAGGGTTTGGCCTCTATATACACACCTTGTTCATACAGGGCTTCAAAGGTATCACGAGCACTGTGTCCAACTGCCAATACCACATGTTGGCTAGCCAGATAATCATCATCTGATAAAAACAAACCCTGTAATTGGCCAGCTTGAATGTCGAGTTTTTCTACTCGCGTACTGAAACGTACCTCGCCCCCCAGCGCGATAATTTGCGCGCGCATTTTTTCTACCATATTCACCAGTTTAAACGTACCGATGTGGGGTTTACTGACATACATGATTTCATCTGGCGCACCGGCAGCCACAAATTCATGCAGCACTTTACGACCGTAATGTTTGGGATCTTTTATTTGACTGTAGAGTTTACCGTCAGAAAAGGTGCCGGCACCTCCTTCGCCAAACTGCACGTTGGATTCGGGGTTAAGGGGCTGTTTTCGCCAAAAACCAAAGGTATCTTTGGTGCGCTCGCGCACCGCTTTACCGCGCTCAAGTACGATAGGTTTGAAGCCCATTTGCGCCAAAATTAAGGCGGCAAATAAACCACAGGGTCCAAGCCCCACCACCACCGGACGTTCCGCAAAGTTAGCTGGTGCCTGAGCAACAAACTGGTAGGTCATGTCGGGTGCCACCCGCACATGTTGATCATGGGCAAATTTGGCGAGCACTTGTTCTTCATTCTGCACGGCGACATCTAGGGTATAAATTAACTGGATGTCTTTATTGTTACGGGCATCGTAGCCACGTTTAAACACACTGAGCGAAGTCAGCTGTGCAGCTGAAATATTGAGTTTATGAATAACGGCTTGGGCTATAGCATCATCGTTATGGTCGAGGGGAAGCTTAATTTCGGTCAGACGCAACATAATAAAATCCAGTCTAAGGGAGATTGCCGGACAGCCTGTCTGTCAGGGCATCGCTATTTTAAGGTAGTTGCGCTTGATTAGACAGGCAAATTCGAGATTAAGTGTTGTTCTGTGCCTTGTGTTTTTAAATGGCTTCTTTATGATCTTGGTATGCTTTGAACTAAAACCTGCCAGCACTTGTTATGACCTTTGTAGTAACCGACAACTGTATAAAATGCAAATACACCGACTGCGTGGCGGTATGTCCGGTGGATGCCTTTTTTGAAGGTGATAACTTTTTGGTTATCGATCCGGATATTTGTATAGATTGTGCTCTGTGTGTCCCCGAATGCCCGGCAGAGGCGATTTTTCAAGACACCCAGTTAAGCGATGCACAAAAACCCTTCCTACAAATCAATGCCGAATTGTCTAAGGTGTGGCCAAATATTATTGATTTGAAAGCACCGCCCGCCGATGCCGATGAGTGGAATGGCGTAGCAAACAAACTGCCCTATTTGCTGCCTTAGGGCACTCGACTGATTTTCTTCGTGCCGTAAAAACAAAAACCCGCCAGATGGCGGGTTTTTTTATAAGTTAACGGTAACGCGAAATTAATATTAGTTAAGCTTTTCTTTAATACGTGCAGAACGACCTGAACGGTCACGCAAGTAATAAAGTTTAGCACGACGAACATCACCACGACGTTTCACTTCAATCGAACTGATAGCCGGGCTGTGTGTTTGGAAAATACGCTCAACACCTTCGCCGTCAGAAATCTTACGAACTGTAAAAGCAGAGTGTAGGCCACGGTTACGCTTAGCGATTACAACGCCTTCGTATGCCTGAAGACGCTCTTTGTCGCCCTCTTTAACGCGTACTTGCACAACAACTGTGTCACCGGCGCCAAACGCTGGAACATCAGTTTTAAGCTGTGCTTCTTCAATTTTCTTGATGATATCTTGACTAACTTTACTCATCATATCCTCTCATTCTAGGTTAACTGTCATTTCTGCTGCAGCACGTCTTGCTGGTATTCAGCGAGTAAACGTTGCTGCTCCTCAGTCAGAGCTAGATCGTTTAATAATTCAGGGCGTCGTTGCCAAGTTCTACCTAGCGACTGCTGTAAGCGCCACTGCCTGATTTTTTCGTGATCACCACTTAACAACACCTTAGGAACCACCTTACCTGCTAAGTCCTCTGGGCGTGTATAATGGGGACAATCTAACAAGCCATCGCTAAACGAGTCTTGCAAAGCAGATTGTGCATGTCCCAATACACCCGGTACTAAGCGGGTAATCGCGTCCATTAAAATCATCGCGGGTAATTCGCCACCACTTAACACGTAATCACCAATCGACCATTCCTCGTCTATTTGGTTTTCGATTACCCGTTCGTCAATACCCTCGTATCGACCGGCGACTAGAATCAACTTGTCATATTCTGCCAAGTGTTCCACACCACGTTGATCTAGCTTTTTCCCTTGGGGTGAAAGATAAATCACTTTCGTTTTTTCTCCCGCTGCTTGTTTAGCAGCAAGGATTGCGTCTGTTAAAGGCTGAACCATCATCAGCATACCGGGTCCACCGCCGTAAGGTCGGTCATCAACAGTGCGGTGTTTGTCATGGGTAAAATCACGTGGATTAAAACACCTTACTTCTACCTTGCCGTTTTTAACGGACCGCCCTGTTACGCCCTGTTCGGTAAACATCTGCACCAAAGCTGGAAACAGCGTTACAACACCAAACCAACGTTGTACCTGGTTAGACGGAGTCTGCATTAAAATGCGGGATCCCAATCTACCTTAATCGTCTTTGCCTGCCGGTCCACGTGCTTAATCACTTGATCAAGCAGATATGGAACCATGCGTTCTTTCTGACCAAAAGCATCATTTAAATTGGCTTTAATTAACATGACGTCATTAGCCCCAGTTTCAAACAATTCTTTGACGACGCCAAGACTGTAACCTTGTTCGGTCACAACTTGCATGCCGACCAGCTCGCGCCAATAAAAATCGTTGTCCGCCAGATGAGGTAGCTGTTCAGCTTTAATTGAAATCTCTAGGTTCTTGATACTTTCAGCATCATCCCGGTTTTCAACCCCAACCAGTTTGGCAACTAAACCCTTATTATGCGTTCGCCATTGGTCTACGATGTATTGCTTTTTGTCACCTTGTTCCTGACCTAATAGCCAGGGTGAGTAGGCAAACACACCTTCTAGTTCGTGGGTATAAGAGGTAATTTTGACCCAACCTTTGACACCATACGGTGCACCGATCTTACCAATTACCAATGTGTCAGACGCGTGACTCATTCAACCCTCTATCACTTGTTGTAGCTGCAATTAAGCTGCTACTTTTTGAGCATCTTTTACCAAGCGAGTAACACGTTCAGATAAGCTTGCGCCTACCCCAACCCAATACTCAACACGGCCAAGGTCTAAGCGTAAACGCTCTTCAGAACCTTGTGCAGTAGGATTGAAAAAACCTACTTTTTCAATAAAACGACCATCGCGTGAACGACGACTGTCTGCCACTACCACTTGATAAAATGGACTCTTTTTTGCACCACCACGCTGTAAACGAATAGTAACCATAGTTGCCTCTGACTCGTTGTAGCGTTAACGTTAACTTAATTTACCTTTATTTCTTGACTAAAATAGCCAGATAAAAGGCCGCCGTATTGTACGGATTTTGCCCCCCAATGCAAGTTGAATCCGCAATAAAATGAAAAGCTTAGGCATCAACTAGAAAATAAGCTTGAACGAGGGAATTGGCTGCGTATTAAATGCCCGCTTGCTGTCATGTTTACTGCTACACTGGGCTGGGCAGGAAATTTTTGAAGGAGTATGAATAATGCGTATAGTTCGTTGGCACTATGGACGTGGATGTATCGCAGCCTTGATATTAACGCTCTCGGCTTGCGCGGTACAATGGATTAGCAGTTATGATCCTGTGACAGACCAAGCTATCAGTCAACTTCACCGCAACACTGAAACGTTTTTAAGCGCCTTAGAAAATCAGTCAATCCCCGATTGCCTGAGTATTAATCATCGTGATTTTTACCAAAAAATGTTTGTTGATATACGCGCTTTGCATGTCAGAGCGCAATCCATCCCACAAAATGAACTGACCTTGCAGCAAATAAGTTTGTTGCAGGATAGTTTAGGTCTGTTGCAGCAAACCCATGTTTTGCAAGATAAGAGCGCTAAATGTATGTCCCCCGGCTTAATCGCCACCAATCGTGCGAGTTTTGAGAGCATCTTTGTGGCCATGATGAAGTTTGAGCTGGCTAAAAAACGCCAAACCAGTAAGGAATAAACCATGAGTTTAGATATCAATGAGTTATCCCAAACTATGCTTAATGCATTTAAAGGCCAGTTGCAGGCAAATTGGCCGCAAATCAAACACTATGCTGAAGCCGAGGCTAAAAAATTGGCTGAAAATTTAGTGTTGATTGAGAAATTGCACTTACTCGGTGACATGTCTGATGAACAAGCAGCGCTGCAGCATAAGTTGCAGAAAAATGCAGCGCGAGTAGTGTTGATCAGCGTCCAGGGTATGAGTTTACTGATGGCAGAACAGGCGGTAAACGCCGCTCTCGATGCCGTCAAAACATCGGTGAACACTGCCCTCAATTTTACTTTGTTATAAGCACATGCCCATGGCCAGTCATAAAACACTACTCAAGGTCTAGTTCAATACGTTGGCCCCGTTCATCAAACAACCACAGATCAGTGCGCTTGGCACTCAGGAAAATTTGTTGATCAACCTGCCAGTCAAAGGTGTTGGTGTTAACTCGCAATTCTAGCGACATGTCTTCAAGGCTTACCACCAATACATGGTGCACTAAGCCAGGCTCGATCCTCAGTATTTTTGCAGCCCAGCCACGTTGTTTATGTACCGTCAATTTTGCGGCTGGGATGGCAAGCTTAATCACTTTGCCTATAAAATCTAACGGCGTCTGACAGGCAATAAACCGATTTTCACCAACTTTTAAGCCTTTTTCTTGCACTTGCGCAGGCAAACAATTTAGACCCTGGCTATTAAAAAACTGCGCGACAAAAAGTGAGGTTGGTTTGTTGACCAAGTCTTGCGGTTTACCTACTTGCAAGACTTTCCCGTTATTCATCACCACTAAGGTATCCGCGATGGCTAATGCTTCATGCTGATCGTGAGTCACAAATAAACTGGTGGCAGATTGCCTATGATGCAGAGCTTTTATCTCTTGGCGCAGACTGTAGCGCAAACCTTGGTCTAAATTTGACAAAGGTTCGTCATATAACATCACCTGCGCTTGGGAGAGAATGGCTCGGCCAATGGCAACGCGTTGCTGTTGGCCCCCCGATAACTGATGAGGGTATTGCCCTAAAAAATCTTGCAGCAGCAATACCTCGGCGATGTCTTGCACCTGCTGCTTGATGATTTTTTTTGCCTGGCCTTTAATGGTCAAAGCCAACGCTAAATTTTGCGCGATGTTCAAGTGAGGGAACAAACAACAGTGCTGAAACACCAAAGCAACCTGTCGTTTTGCCGCCGTTAGTTGGTCAACTCGTCGTTTATCAAAGTAGATTTCACCGAGGGAGAGTTGTTCAAGCCCGGCAATGGCTCGTAGTAGCGTTGACTTACCTGCACCCGACGGGCCAACGATAGCGACAAACTCTCCTTGTTTAATCTGCAAAGAAATGTCCGTCAAACAAAAAGACTGGTCCTTGAGACCTAGCTGAAGGCTTATATTTTTTAAGGTAATCGCTGGCATTGGCTCACTTATTCATTCGCACCGCCAAGCAGTGTATCTGAGGCCAATAAAATTAAAAAGGGCTGTCGCTTTTCAGCTGACAGCCCCATCATTATATGGTGCGGACGGAGGGACTCGAACCCTCACAAGCTATGCTCACCACCCCCTCAAGATGGCGTGTCTACCAATTCCACCACGTCCGCTAATTTGGCTTAAAACCTTATTTAGTTTCTTCCGGATTAGTTGGTTCAGCGTCTTCTGCTGGAGCCAACTCAGTCACCGGCATATCTGATGCAGGCACGTCTGATCCTACTTGCATGTCTTGTGCGTTAGCATCGCTAGCGGGTACATCGGAGTCAGCACTTTGCTCAAACACCGGCACTTCAATGTTTTGCCAATCGTCAGCGGCTTTTTCTTTGTCGGCGGTTTGGCCACCTAAGATTAAGCTGATAACAAAAAACAAGGTGGCTAAAATGGCCGTGGTACGTGTCAAGAAATTACCCGATCCGGTAGCACCGAATACAGTGTTTGACCCACCACTACCAAATGATGCACCCATGTCGGCACCTTTACCTTGCTGGATCAGCACGAAGCCGATGAGCATGATGGCGACAATGACGTACACTACAATCAAAATTTCGTAAAACATTTGTTGCCTCTATTACTTTGCCGCTTGGCAAATTTTTAAAAAATCGTCTGGGTCTAAACTAGCGCCGCCAATTAAACCACCGTCTACATCTTGCTGACCAAAAAGGTCAGCAGCATTGCTACCTTTTACGCTGCCGCCGTAGAGTATTCTCATACTTGCCGCAACGTGTTTGTCTTGTTTACCAATATGGGCTCTTATAAATTGGTGCACTTCTTGAGCCTGCTCAGGACTTGCCGTTTTTCCTGTACCTATTGCCCAAATAGGTTCATAGGCCAATACAATATCCTGGCAACGGGTTATCCCCAATTTATCCATCACTGCATCCAACTGGGCAGCAAGGAAGGAAAATAATTCACCGCTATCTCGCACGCTTTCTGATTCGCCGATACACACAATGGGAATCAAACCAGCCTCAAGAGCCACAAGCGCTTTGCTGGCAACCAGTTCATTGTTTTCGTGGTGTTCTGTTCGTCGCTCTGAATGGCCGACAATCACGTACTTCACTGAAAACTCTTGCAAGATGGCAGTAGAGATCTCACCAGTATGTGCACCACTAGCGAATTCACTCACATTTTGCGCACCTAGTTTTAAGTCATGCTCAAAACAACTTAAATATGGAAAAGGTGGGCATATCACCACATCAACATGCCGCAAATCGGCTTGTACCAGCGCATTTTCTAACTGTTTGGCTAATGACTTTGAGCCATTCATTTTCCAGTTAGCTGCGACTAATGGACGACGTGAGCTTACTTTCACTGCAACTCCTTGTGGCGCCAATAAAAAAGCGCGCGAGATATTAACCAACCATGTTCAAATATACAAGTGGCCAGTGGGATATTTAGTGCGGTAAAGCACTAGTCGATTAATTTACGTACAGCTTCGGCGATATGTTCGGCCCAACGACTTGCATCGTTGGCTGAATGAGCCTCAACCATAACCCTGATGAGGGGCTCAGTGCCACTCTTACGCAGTAAAACCCGACCTTTTTCACCTAAATTTTGTTCAGCTTCCTGTACAGCCAACTGAACAGATTTATCGACGAGAGGGTCTTTACCCTCATTGAAGCGGATATTAATTAACGTTTGTGGGTATTTTTCCATCCCTCGGGCTAGTTCGTGCAACGACATATTTGCTCTTAACATCGCCGCGAGCACTTGCAAACCAGCAACGATACCATCACCAGTGGATGCGGCTGCTAAATTCAACACATGCCCAGAGCTTTCACCGCCAATTGACCAACCTTTTTGCTGTAATAGTTCCATGACATACCGATCCCCCACTTTAGAGCGGACAAAAGGAACCCCTAAGGTTGCTAAGGCGATCTCTAATCCCAAGTTGCTCATGACAGTGCCCACTACGCCACCTTTGAGGTTACCCGCACGCAAAACGTCACGGGCGATAATATACACAATTTGATCACCATCAATAACGTTGCCTTTGTGATCAACTAACATCAAACGATCACCATCACCGTCTAAGGCAAAACCGAGATCCGCGCCCTGCTCAACAACGGTATCTGTCACCGCCTTCATTGACGTCGCCCCCACCTTGCGGTTGATGTTCAAACCATTGGGTTCGGTACCTATTTCAATTACTTCTGCACCCAGTTCCATCAAAACATTGGGCGCAATGTGATACGTGGCACCATGGGCACAGTCGACCACTATTTTCAGGCCTTTTAATGACAGTTCAGACGGAAAATTACCCTTGCAGAATTCGATATAACGCCCAGCGGCATCGTTTATCCGCGTTGCCTTGCCGAGTTTGTCAGAGGCCACACATTCCATGGGTTTTTCTATTTGCGCTTCAATGGCCATTTCAATTTCATCATCGAGTTTCATGCCGTCTGCAGAAAAGAATTTAATCCCATTATCGTAATACGGGTTGTGCGAAGCACTGATAACTATGCCAGCCTCTGAACGAAACGTTTTGGTCAAATAAGCAATGGCGGGGGTTGGCATCGGTCCTAATAAACCGATATTGATACCCGCAGCAGACAATCCGGCTTCTAATGCAGATTCCAACATGTAGCCAGAAATCCGTGTATCTTTACCGATAAGCACTTTATTTGTGCCCTGTCCCGCTAATACTTTACCTGCCGCCCAACCGAGCTTCATCACAAATTCAGGGTTAATCGCACTCTCGCCAACCTTGCCGCGGATACCATCAGTGCCAAAATATTTTCTATCGCTCATTATTATTTTCCTTATAAGCCTCTACTTCTGCTAATACTCTGAGGGCATCAACCGTTTCTTTAACGTCATGTACCCTAATAATCTTTGCGCCCTGCTGTGCCGCTATCAGTGCGCCGGCTAAACTACCAGCCAAGCGCTCATGCATGTCTCGTTGCAATAAATTACCTATCATTGATTTTCGTGACAAGCCAATCAGTAAGGGGGCACCTAAACTTTGTAAGTCGGCTAGTCTAGCTAACAATTGGTAATTGTGCGCGACTGTTTTACCAAAACCAAAACCGGGATCAAGGATCAGGTTTTCCTCTTTTATTCCGCTTTGCACACAAGCTTTTATCCTTTTTTGGAAAAACTCCCGCACATCATTTACCACGTCAACATAAGCAGGTGCATGCTGCATGCTACGAGGTTGCCCCTGCATGTGCATCAAACAAACGGGCACTGCCATCTCGGTTGCGACCTGCAATGCGCCCTCTTCCTGCAGTGCACGTACGTCATTAATAAAACTTGCCCCCGCTTGGCAGGCTTCACGCATCACCTTGGCCTTACTGGTATCGATAGAAATAATGGTCTGAAAGCGTTGGGCGATAGCTTCGATCAGCGGGATAACACGCTGCAATTCTTCTTCGGTAGACACAGCTTGTGCGCCGGGACGGGTTGATTCACCACCAACATCAATAAATGTTGCGCCATCTTTGAGCATTTGCTCAACTTGGCGTAATGCCGCGTCAAGATGGACAAAACGCCCACCGTCTGAGAATGAATCTGGTGTAACGTTTACGATACCCATGACGCTGGGGCGAGCTAGATCTATTTCGCTGTGTTTGAACTGCATGTTGATGTTTAATCCGCTTAGTCCCATGTCAACACTGGGAGCTATGGCTAAAAAAAACGCTTTGCGGCATAACCGGCAAAGCGTTTTTTTAATCTTAGTTAGAGCTTAGCTGGTAGCGTCACCCGGTTTACCTACTGGGGCTACCGGCTTTTCTTTCGTTTTGTCAGTATCAGAAACCGTTGCTCCACCGGTGGGTTTTGAATCGTTTTTGTCGTCTTTTGTCCAATCAGCGGGTGGACGAACTTCACGGCGGGCCATCAAATCCTCGATTTGCAGCGCGTCAATGGTTTCATACTTCATCAAACAATCTTTCATTGCTTCGAGTATGTCGCGATTGTCTGTCAAGATTTTTTCAGCTCGCTCATAGTTCCGATCGATGATGGCTTTTATTTCCGCGTCAATGGCACGAGCCGTGTCATCAGACATATTTTTGGCCTTCGACATGCTGCGCCCAAGGAACACTTCGCCTTCCTCTTCAGCGTAGAGCATTGGTCCCATCTTGCTCGACAAACCCCATTGCGTCACCATCTTACGTGCGATCTCAGTAGCCCGTTCAATATCATTGGAGGCGCCAGTGGTAACCCCTTCTTCGCCCAAGGTCATAGCTTCGGCAATACGGCCTCCGAACAAGGTTGCGATGCGTGATTCCAAACGCTGCTTAGAACTGCTGTATCTATCTTGCTCCGGTAGATACATGGTGACACCTAAGGCGCGACCACGTGGAATGATCGACACTTTGTACACCGGATCATGTTCTGGCACTAACTTACCGACAATGGCATGCCCTGCTTCATGATAGGCAGTGTTGGTTTTTTCTTCCTCTGACATGACCATGGTTTTGCGCTCAGAGCCCATCATGATTTTGTCTTTGGCTTTGTCGAATTCTTCCATCGACACCACACGTTTGCCTGTACGCGCTGCAAACAACGCTGCTTCATTAACTAAGTTAGCTAAGTCGGCACCTGAAAATCCGGGGGTACCGCGAGCAATGACAGCAGGCTCAACGTTGTCGCCACAAGGTACTTTGCGAATATGCACTTTTAATATTTGCTCACGACCACGAATGTCAGGTAATCCAACCACCACTTGTCGGTCAAAACGACCAGGACGTAACAGTGCAGGATCAAGGACGTCAGGACGGTTAGTAGCAGCGATAACGATGATGCCCTCATGACCTTCAAAACCGTCCATCTCAACAAGCATCTGGTTCAAAGTTTGTTCACGCTCATCATGCCCGCCACCTAAACCAGCGCCACGTTGGCGACCGACGGCATCGATCTCATCGATGAAGATGATACAAGGAGCAGATTTTTTGGCTTGATCGAACATGTCACGAACGCGCGATGCACCAACACCCACAAACATTTCCACAAAGTCTGAGCCGGATATTGTAAAAAACGGCACTTTTGCTTCACCAGCAATGGCTTTTGCCAGCAAGGTTTTACCGGTTCCGGGAGGGCCCACCATCAATACGCCTTTAGGGATTTTGCCGCCCAGTTTTTGGAACTTGCTTGGGTCACGCAGAAAATCCACTAATTCAGAAACATCTTCCTTGGCTTCATCACAACCTGCTACGTCTGCAAAGGTGGTTTTTATTTGGTCTTCACCCAACAAACGCGCCTTGCTTTTACCAAAGGACATAGCGCCACGTCCGCCGCCACCCTGCATCTGACGCATGAAGAAGATCCATACACCTATCAGCAAGATCATGGGGAACCAAGAGATAAAAATAGTGGTGAGCAGCGAGGATTCTTCTGGTGGCTTACCAAATACCGCTACGTTGTTTTCAACCAGATCGTCCATCAACTTCATATCCATATAAGGAATATAAGTGACAAACTCTTCGCCATTGCGTTTAACACCAGTGATCTCACCAGAATTGCGATCAATGGTCGCGCGGTTAATGTTGCCTGATTTCACTTCACTCAAAAAACGGGTGTAATCAGTTTGCACTTTTGTTGCATCGTTAGACGAGAAATTCTGGAATACTGACATCAGTACCACCGCAATCACCAGCCATAAGATTAGATTTTTCGCCATGTCGCTCAAGTTAATTAACCTCTGTTGTTTCAATTCTACTGAGTCAGCACTACACGACTCAGATTACTATAGTTTATTACCACTCGCTACCAGATATGGCTCCCAAGATTGCCCTTGGGCTAAATCAGACACACTTGCACTGTCAGGTTATTCAGTTCGACTCATTACGTTTGCGCCGGACAAATTGTTCAATGTCTGAGGCATTGAGCATTAGATAAACGTGTGACGTCATCTTAACTTTTTGCCAAGCGGCCTATATTTTTCCTAAGATTCTCATCCACTGTATTGATTATGCTGAATGCCATTGGTTTGAACCGAAAAGACTATCGTCTTGGTTTTGGCTGCTCACCACCAGTCTTCACTGCTTAGTGAATCCTTTTTCTTTGTCATCTAATGCAGTTGCAATTAGGCATACGCGAGTTATGGCGCTAGAATACTGCTTTTCAACCATTCATCATGAATAAATTTGTAAGAAATATTACACAATGACCCTGACAAATAAGCAAAAGCAATACTTAAAAGGCTTGGCCCACCCTTTAAAACCCGTTGTACAACTTGGCCAACATGGATTAACAGAAGGCGTATTGGCTGAAATTGACTCTGCCCTTGCACATCACGAGTTAATAAAGGTGCGAGTGCCAAGTGACGACCGTGAAGAAAAGTCATTGATTATGGATGCGATTGTGCTTGAAACCAAAGCCACGAAACTGCAAGTGATAGGCCACGTTTTGGTGTTGTACAAAGCCAGTGAAGAAAAGAAAATCGACATTCCTAAAAAGTAGTGCTTGATTTTTAGCTTTAACAATTGAGGCCCTGATAGACTCGTCTCAGGGCCCTATACTCTCTTGAAGACGCTAAAATAGAGTCTGCAACAAACCCGTAAACTCAGTGGTGATGACCACCTTCGCCGTGAGCATGACCGTGTTGCAACTCTTCTTCCGTTGCCTCACGCACAGCCGTAACTTCCAATTCAAATTGCAGGGTTTGTCCTGCCAGTGGATGGTTTGTATCAACCGTTGCCATAAATTTACCGACCTTCAAAATGGTAACTTGACGCTGGCCATGCTCGGTATTTACCACCGCACTCATGCCCGCTTGCCATTTTTTTGCCCCCATTAAGTGTTTCACTGATACTCGCTGTTCGGCATTGTCGAGTTTCTCACCAAAGGTATCACTCGGGGGTAATTCCACGGTGATTTTGTCGCCAGCTTGTTTACCCTCTAACGACTTTTCTATGCCAGGCATCATGCCGTTGTGTCCATGTAGATAGGCAACCGCTGCCTGACCTGCATTACTCTCAACTTCTTTGCCATCTAAATCTTTGATGACGTAATTAAACTGTACAACGCTGTCTTTGCTTACTTGCATAATGTTGTTCTTCTCTTGCTACCAAAAAAGCGCGATGTTAGCAGAATTAGTTCGTGGGTTGATACCGAATATTGTGCCGAATTCATAATCGTTTAGCCTTGCTCAATCATCCGCTCCGTTAACAATATTGGCTATGTTGAGCAGACTCGATACAGCCATGTAGTTAATAGAGCCTTTTGGGTAACGCCCTTTACTGTTCATCGTGCCTACGTCTTTATTCATCAAAATTTCCAAGGCCTGATCCACGGTTTCTACTGCATAAATATGGAAGTGACCATTTTTAACCGCTTCAATCACCGTTTTGTCCAACATTAAATTAACTTGATTCGACTTGGGGATAATCACCCCCTGCTTTCCCGTTAGTTCACGGTGTTGGCACAATTTAAAATAACCTTCGATTTTTTCATTAACGCCCCCAACTGACTGTACTTGTCCATATTGGTTAATCGACCCCGTGATGGCTAGATCTTGGCGGGCAGGCAACTTGGTTAAGGCCGAAATCAATGCAATTAATTCAGCTAAAGAAGCGCTATCACCATCAATGTGACCATAAGACTGTTCGATGGCGATATTGGCAGACAGAGTTAACGGAAACAGTTGTGCATATTTATGCCCTAAGTATCCAGTGAGCAACAATACGCCTTTAGAATGGATAGGCTGACCGAGTTCCACTTCTCGCTCGATATCCACCACGCCGCTTGAGCCTGCATACACCGTGGAAGTAATCCGCGCGGGGGTGCCAAATAAGCAGTCTCCCACCTCTAATACTGTCAGGCCATTCACTTTGCCTACATCAACACCGTCGGTGGCAATAAGAATTTGCCCTTGTTTGATATCATCTAACACCGCTTCACTCACTCGGCCTGTACGATGGGTTTTGGCCGCTAAAGCAGATTCAATATGCCCCACATCCAGTTGGGTGGCCGCCACTTTTCGGCAAACGTATGCGGCTTCATGCAACAATTCGATGACTTCAGAAAACCGCGCTGACAAGCGTTGTTGATGCTCGGCTAATCGTAAGCTGTATTCCACGAGGCGATACATTGCTTTTGCAGAAATATCTGACAGACCTAATTTTTTTACTTGGCTGCGCACCCGACCAACAAAATCCACTAAGGTCTTTTTGTCCAGCGCTATTTCATGATCGAAATCGACTAGCACTCTAAATAGTTCATAAAATTCATCATCGTATTCTTGCAGGGTGTAATACAAGTCGCGAGAACCAAGCAACACCACTTTAACATTGATAGGAATTTGCTGAGGGTTGAGGGTGATGGAATTCACCATACCCACGTCATGTTGTGGGATATCCATCTTCAACATGCCTGACTTGAGCACCAATTTAAGGGTTTCCCAAGCAAACGGTTGTTCAATCAATTTGTCTACATCTAATAACAGGTAGCCGCCATTTGCTTTATGCAGGGCACCGGGGCGGATCATACGATAATTGGTGTACACCAAACCTTGCACATTGGTGTATTCCACCCGGCCAAATAGATTCTGATGTGAAGGATTGGCTTCATAGACAATGGGAGCGCCGCTATTGATACCATGAGAAACCAGGATATTTGGCAGGTATTGCTCTTCTAAGATGCTGCGTTTGTCATACTCTTCGCCCTTGTCTTCACCTTTTTCATCGCGTTTTTCGTCGGCTAGCAACTCAACTATGGTTTCCACTAAGTGAGGTTTGAGTTGACGCAAAAACTTTAAGATGGCGAGTTCACTGGCGTATTTGTGCTCGAGTTTTTTTAATAGAGGTTTGATGCCTTGTTCCGCCGTGGCTTTTTTCAAAGCCCGTAGCTTCTCAGACGAGGCGCGTTTCCAGATTGGAAGTTCAATTAAGGCTTCACTCAACTTGTCTTCGAGATCATCAATTAAACTGTAGTAATGTTGACGTTTTGCTTCACTTAACTCAGCAAAATCTGCATCACTTAGCGGCTTGCCATCCACGATAGGCGAGAAAGTGATCACCCCGCCGTCTTCATACAAGGCCACGCCCTGGCGCAGTGCCAAGGCTTCAACTTCGTCAATGGCCTTGTCGTAACCTTGTTCAAATTCTCGCGCAATTGCCGCTTTTTTGCGCTGATACCCCGGATTATCAAAGGCCGCGGGAAAGGTATCTAATAACTCATCCAACAAGGTACTCACTTCGGCATACAAGCGTTTGCTTTCACCTGCCGGTAAGCGCAAAGAATATGGCTCGCGCTCGTCTTCAAAATTATTGATGTAACACCAATCATCTGGGGTGGGTACTTGGCTGACATACTTATTGATGTATTCGTGCACAAGGGTAAAACGTCCTGTGGCTTGTTCACCCATAACGTATAGATTGTAACCCCGCGCATCGATATCAAGGCCAAATGCAAGGGCATCACGTGCCCGGTCTTGGCCAATGAAACTGGCATTCAGTGCATTTTCATCTTTAAGGGCTTGGTTGATCAGCCGCCGGCTAGGCTTGGCAGTAAGGTGTGGTAAAGATAAGGCGTAGCGGCTTAGCATAGAGGTCATGGGTTACTTCATTTGGCGTAGTGAAACGCGGAATTAAAAGGCTGTCAAACACAAAGGTCGTATTCTAATGCCAAACCTTCGATAAATAAAAATACAATACGTGCAGGTCAATGTTAGTGGACGTGCACCGTTGTTGGAATTTTACACAATCCTTCACTCATCGAGCTAAAAGCTTGAAAAAGTACCGATAAGTCAGGCTTAAACCGCGCTAAGCTATTGTTTCTGATGGTGGCGCTAAGGTATTCTAACCAGCTAATTTTATTGTTAACCAACCCGCCGCGGAAGTCTTTTTTAATGGCCAATAAACACTATCAGCCTCAGCAAATTGAGCAAGAAGTTCAATCCTACTGGCAAAACAACGCTACCTTCAAGGTAGTTGAGCAACCAGGCAAAGAAAAATTCTATTGTTTGTCCATGTTTCCCTATCCTAGCGGCCGGTTACACATGGGCCACGTACGTAACTATACCATTGGTGATGTGATCAGCCGCTTTCAGCGCATGCAAGGTAAAAATGTACTGCAGCCCATGGGTTGGGACGCCTTTGGTTTACCCGCGGAAAATGCGGCAGTGAACAACAATACTGCGCCGGCTAAATGGACCTACGCCAATATCGAATACATGAAAAACCAACTGAAAGCCTTGGGTTTTGGTTATGACTGGGACCGTGAAGTCGCTACCTGCAAACAAGAATACTACCGTTGGGAACAGTGGTTCTTTACCCGCTTGTTCGAAAAAGGTTTGGTTTACAAAAAAAATGCAACGGTGAACTGGGATCCCATCGACCAAACCGTATTAGCCAATGAACAAGTCATTGATGGCCGAGGTTGGCGCTCAGGGGCGCTGGTTGAGCAAAAAGAAATTCCCCAGTGGTTTGTGAAAATTACCGACTACGCCGAAGAATTAGTCAAAGATTTAGACACGCTGACTGAATGGCCTGACCAAGTAAAAGCCATGCAGCGCAATTGGATAGGTCGCTCAGAAGGCGTGGAGATTAATTTTGCGCTATTGGCACCTGTGGCAGGCATGAGCAGTTTTGATGTCTACACGACCCGCCCCGATACCCTGTTGGGGGTGAGTTATGTGGCGGTTGCCGCGCAGCATCCTATTGCCTTAGAAGCGGCAAAATCTAACGCAAATCTGGCTCAGTTCATCGAAGAATGCAAAAACACCAAAACGGCAGAAGCTGAGTTGGCGACGATGGAGAAAAAAGGCTGTGCCACTGGCTACTTTGCTGTGCATCCGTTAAACGGAGAAAAAATTCCTGTGTGGGTCGCCAATTTTGTCTTGATGGGTTACGGCTCAGGGGCAGTCATGGCGGTGCCCGGGCATGACCAACGAGATTGGGAATTCGCGCAGAAATACAATCTTGCCATCAAACAGGTGATTAAACCTGCCCTTGATAGCGATGCACTCGTTAACTTAGATGAATCTGCATTTACCGAAAAAGGCATAGTGGTTAATTCTGGTGAATATGACGGCTTAAGCTCCGCTGAGGCCTTTGATCGTATTGCTGCTGATTTAGAAAAACAAGCTAAGGGCAAGCGCACCGTGAATTATCGTTTGCGCGATTGGGGGGTTTCTCGTCAACGTTATTGGGGAGCGCCCATTCCCATGTTAAACCTTGCTGATGGCAGTGCCGTGCCGGTACCAGCTGATCAACTCCCAGTGGTTTTGCCTGAAGATGTCACCATGAATGGGGTTATTTCTCCTATAAAAGCTGATCCAGAGTGGGCGAAAACACATTATCAAGGCCAAGAAGCCTTGCGCGAAACCGATACCTTCGACACTTTTATGGAGTCTTCTTGGTATTATGCGCGCTATTGCAGTGCACAAAATCACGATGCGATGTTAGATCCACAGCAAGCCAACTATTGGTTGCCCGTTGATCAATACGTAGGCGGAATTGAACATGCTATTTTGCATTTGTTGTACTCGCGGTTTTTCCACAAATTAATGCGTGACGAAGGTTTAGTGAGTTCTGCAGAACCGTTTAAACGTCTGTTATGCCAAGGTATGGTGCTGGCCGATTCTTTTTATCGAGAAGATGATAGCGGCAAACAAGTCTGGTATTCCCCCACCGAAGTTATCAGTGAAAAAGATGACAAAGGGCGTATCGTGCGCAGTGTATTGGCGGCAGATGGCAAGGAAGTGCTGCATGGCGGCATGACCAAAATGTCTAAGTCAAAAAATAACGGCATCGACCCGCAACAGGTCATTGATATATATGGCGCCGATACCATTCGTGTGTTCACTATGTTTGCTGCTCCTCCCGAACAAACCCTCGAGTGGATTGATTCAGGGGTCGAAGGTGCCCATCGTTTTGTGAAAAGATTGTGGGTTTTGGCGCAAGACCATATTGAAAGTGGTGAGGTTGCACCCTTAGATATCGCTAGTTTGAATACTGAACAAAAGACGCTACGTCGTTTGATCCACAAAACCATCGAAAAAGTAACTGATGATATTGGCCGGCGCCAAACCTTCAATACGGCAGTGGCCGCTATTATGGAATTGTTCAATCATTTACAAAAAGCCTCCAATGCAAGTGCCCAAGACCGCGCAGTGCAAAGAGAAGGTATCGTAGCTATGGTATTGTTGCTCGCGCCCATTGCCCCGCATATCTGTCATGTGCTTTATCAAGATCTCGGACATACCAGCCCCATTGAAACTGCGCCTTGGCCGCAAGCCGATCCAGCAGCCATGGTGGAAGATGAAAAACTGGTAGTGGTACAAGTCAACGGCAAAGTACGTGCAAAGATTACTGTTTCGGCTGATGCGAGCCAAGAAACGGTGGAAACAACGGCCTTAGCTGAACATAACGTGCAACCCTTTATCGATGGCTTAAGCGTACGTAAGATCATTTATGTACCCGGAAAGTTGTTAAACATTGTGGTGAGCTAAGGTGATGCTGCGCTTAATCCGTTGTGGTTTATTGGCCTGCCTGTTGCTTGGCCTAAGCAGTTGTGGATTTCGTTTACGTGGGGATTTTAGTTTGCCCGATTCGATTAAAACGGTGCAACTCAATACCACTAGCCACAACACGGCTCTTAAACGCAGCGTCGAAAAACGTTTAAAAGACTATCAGTTGCAGGTTGTTGAAGGTAACCAAGATGGCAGTGCGGTAGACTTAGTATTAACCATTCTGCCCGATGAACTGGATCGGCGCTTACTGTCACTCTTTACCACCGGCCAAGTGGCTGAGTATGAACTAGTGTATTCGGTGGCCTATCATCTGCAGTTTGTGCAAACCACGGCCACTGACGAGCGGATTGTGGGAGAAGCCCAAACTGTCGAATTTGATGTCACACGAGATTATCAAGATGATCCCGATGCGGTACTCGCCAAATCTCGTGAGCTAGACTTGGTACTAGGAGAAATGCGCCAACAAGCGGCTGAGCGCATTATTCGGCAAATCTATACCTCCTACGTCAATCAACAAAGCCACGCGACACACTAATGCAGCTTTACCCTAATCGCTTATCTCCACAAGTAAAACAGAGTTTGGCGCCGTTTTACTTGATTTTTGGCGATGAGCCTCAGCAAAAACTTGAAAGCATTGAGTGCATCCGTGAGGTCGCCAAACAACAGGGCTTTGATGAGCGCCAGTCCTTAGTGGTGGATAATCAATTTGATTGGCATAGCTTGGTCGAAGCAACCCAAACCTTGTCATTGTTTTCCAGTCGTCAATTTATTGAACTCGAACTTCCCACCGGCAAACCGGGCACCGAGGGCAGTAAAGTCCTCAGTTTATTGGCAGAACAAGCTAATCCTGATGTATTACTGGTGATCCACGGCGCCAAAATTGGCAAAGATGTGCAATCCAGTAAATGGTTCAAACTGTTGGATAAATCAGGGGTGTATGTGCCCTGCTATCCGTTGGAAGGTAAGCAACTGAGTCAATGGGTTGCAGCACAAATGCAACAAGTCGGCTTGCAGGCTTCAGCACCCATTTGCCAACTCATCAGTGACTATTGTGAAGGCAACTTACTTGCCGCCAAACAAGAAATTCAGAAACTGGCCTTGTTATACCCAGCGGGCAACCCGAGTCTAAAAGACGTTGAAAACGCCGTGGTTGATCAGAGTCGATTTACGGTGTTTCATCTGGTTGATGTGCTGCTCGCTGGCGAAGCGCAAAAAGCTGTGAGAATGCTCTATCGATTAGAAAGCGAAGGCATTGAACCCACCATTATTTTGTGGGCTTTGACACGAGAATGGCAAACCTTGCAATCCCTGCAGTTTTTGCGCGGATCGGGGCAAACAATCAATTGGAACCAGCACCGTATTTGGGGAAATCGTCAGGCCCTTTATCAGCACGCATTGCAACGTTTGTCGATGCAAACCTTACAGCAATTGCAAACCAAGCTAGCCCAACTCGACCATGCTATTAAACAAACCACGATCACACGCCCCTATATTGAGTTGTGCCATATCTGTTTACTGTTTATACCTTGCGATCTTGGCGCTATTCACTTGGACTATGGCGTAGACGTCTGATGGACAAAACCCGTCCACTTGGCTTATTTGGCGGCACGTTTGACCCCATTCACTTGGGGCATATTATCCCCATTAGTGCCGCCGCTGACATCTGCGATATTGACCACGTCGCCCTCATTCCAAATTTTTTGCCCAGTCATAAACAGGCAGCCAACTCCAGCCCTGAGCATAGGCTGGCGATGCTTGAACGAGTTTGCGCCGACTATCCCTTGTTTCACACCGAGACTTGGGAACTGAAGCAACAGGCGCTAAGTTATTCCTTTTATACCCTCGAAATGCTGCGCAAACGCCATCCACAGCGTTCTTTATGTTTTTTCATTGGCAGTGATTCGTTGCATACTTTACCGTCTTGGCATCGTTGGCAAGAACTGCTCGGATTATGCCATTTTGTGGTGTGCCAACGTGAACCCACCAAGCCTGACAAACAATCTGAGCAACAAAAGCAGCACGTAACAGCGCTACTCGCGCAACATCAAATAACTGAACCTCAAGCCTTGCACAAAAAATTAGCCGGTTGTATCTATCTAGCCAATACAGTGCCTTTTAACGTGTCATCCACATGGATAAGGGCAGAGTTAGCCCAGGGTCGCGTACCTGACAATATGCTGCCCAAGGCAGTCAGTGCCTATATTCTTGAGCATAAGTTATATCAGAGTAACGCGATTATCTGATAAACTTACTAATGACTTTTACCTAATAAGGAATCTCTTTGGACCACCAACAACTTAAAGCCTTCGTCATCGAAAAAATTGAAGATCTCAAAGGTCGCGACATTGTTGATCTTGATGTTGCAGACAAATCATCCGTTACCGAAACCATGTTGGTATGCTCGGGTAACTCCAAACGCCATGTCGTATCCATAGCCGAAAACATTTCTGTGCAAGCCAAACAAGCCGGTATTCAACCCTTGGGTGTAGAAGGCCGTGAAACAGGTGATTGGGTATTGGTAGATTTAGGTGATGTGATTGTGCACGTGATGCAAGATGAAACACGGGATTTTTACCAACTCGAAAAACTCTGGGGTTAATCCCTTGGTCTAAGTGCAATGAGCCAAGTAGTGATCAGTTAAGTTAATGCGTATTCAAATTGTAGCGATTGGCCAAAAAATGCCTGCATGGGTGGAACAGGGTTTTAATGAGTACCTGCGCCGCTTCCCCACTGATATGCCCCTAACCATAACAGAAATCCCAGCTGGTAAACGTGCCAAAAATGCCGACATTAAACGCATCTTGCAAAAAGAAGGCGAACTCACTTTAGCCGCAGTGCCCAAAGGCAACAGGATCGTTTGTCTCGAAGTGTTGGGTAAAAATTGGGATACCCCCATGCTCGCCAAACAAATGGAAAAATGGCAAATGGATGGCCGCGATGTCAGTCTGTTGATAGGTGGCCCAGAAGGTTTAGCACCAGAATGTGTAGCAGCAGCGGAACAAAGTTGGTCTTTATCCAGTCTCACCTTACCACATCCTCTGGTGAGAATTGTGGTGGCAGAAAGCCTCTATCGAGCTTGGTCAATTAATAATAATCATCCATACCACCGGGAATAAGTTTGCCAACACCACGCATCATTATCAAAGACCATACCGCTGAAGCGAACCTGTTTGCCCGACGCAGTGTGATCGCCCTACTCGTTGTGTTGGTGATGATGGCGATGGTCGTGAGTAATCTGTATTACCTGCAGGTCACGCGCTTTGAAGATTACCGCACACGTTCCAATGGCAACCGCATCAAAGTGTTGCCCGTGGCCCCCAATAGAGGTTTGATTTACGATCGCAATGGTATTTTGTTGGCAGAAAACCGCCCTGTTTACAGTTTGGAAGTGATCCCCGAAAAAATTGAAAATCTTGATGAAGTTATTGCCGAGTTGCAAGCCTTACTCAATTTGGATGCGGATGATGTAGAAGAATTCTATCAGGATTTGAAACGTCAACGGCGTTTTAAGCCAGTCAGTTTGCGCAACAGACTGAGCCCTGAAGAAGTCGCTATTTTTGCTGCACATCAACACCACTTTCCGGGTGTATCAGTGGAGGCGAGGCTAGCGCGCCACTACATCTATGGTGATGCCCTCACCCACGTGCTGGGTTATGTAGCAAAAATTAATAAACGTGATTTACAAAAATTGGCCGAAGCCGGTCAAGAAGCTAACTATGCTGCGACTTACGATATTGGTAAGTTGGGCATTGAAAAATACCATGAAGAACTGTTGCACGGCGAAGTGGGTTATCAAGAAGTAGAAGTCAACAGTCAAGGACGCATCATTCGTACCTTAGACTTCAGCCCGCCGATTCCCGGTAAAGATTTGGTATTGAATATCGACATCAAGTTACAACTCGAAGCTCAGCGGGCTTTTGGTGGCGAACGTGGATCGGTAGTGGCGATTGATCCACGAGATGGTGGCGTACTCGCCCTGTACAGTAGCCCTAGTTATGATCCCAACTTATTTGTGCACGGCATCTCCAGTAAGGCGTACAACAAATTACTCAACTCTAAAGATCGGCCACTCATCAATCGGGCTACTCAAGGCCAATACCCGCCTGCATCTACGGTGAAGCCTCACTTAGCCTTGATTGGTTTAGAAGAAGACATTATTACGCCTGAAACTCGCCTGTATGACATTGGTAAATACCAGTTAAAAAACGTTGAACGGGTATGGCGTGACCATAATCCTTGGGGACATGGTTGGGTCAACGTCACCAAAGCCATCGAAGTATCGTGTGATATCTTTTTTTACGATTTAGCTTACAAATTGGGCATTGACCGCATCAGTGAAAGCATGAGTGCCTTTGGCTTCGGCGACTATACCGGTATTGATTTGCATGAAGAAGCCGATGGATTGATGCCAAGTCGTGGTGAGATCCGCGCCCTATTTAATCGAGCTTGGTACATTGGTGACACCATCAACATCGGCATTGGCCAGAGTTACTGGACTACAACACCCGTGCAATTGGGTCAAGCCACAACCACCTTGATCAATAAAGGACGGCGAATTATTCCGCAAATATTACGAGGTAATATGCTCGACACCGGCATGGTGGCTGACCCCTTAAAAGAGCGCCGCCCACTTGACGTGAAAAATGTCCATAACTGGGATGTGGTCTTGGACGCGATGTATGGCACCGTAAATCGAGACCACGGTACAGCGCACAAAGCATTTTTGCGCGCTCCGTATATTTCAGCGGGTAAGTCAGGCACGGCTCAGTTAATCACCATCGCTCAAGATGAAAAGTACGACGCCAAAAAAATTGCAGAAGAACATCGCGATAATGCGATGTATATCGGCTATGCACCCTACGACAAACCGCAAATTGCCATTACGGTAGTGGTAGAAAATGCTGGCCATGGTGGGTCTGAAGCAGCACCTATTGCACGCACCATGATGGATTATTATTTTAAAGATCAAGTATTTCCAAAGCATCAAGTCATTGAGTCACCGCAAGTCTCGAATCGCCGTAGTGCAAATCAATCCGGTGCAAACACCGAAGTAAACGTGGCCTCAACACAAGTCGAGCCAAACATGGCCATCACACAGGGCGAATAAGTGTTAAGAACAAAATTTTCAACTGACAACACCAGTTTGCTGCATCGCGTGCATTGTGATGGACTGTTATTGCTCGGACTTTTTGCGTTGATGGCGGTTGGTCTGGTAACAGTATACTCGGCGGGTGGTCAAGATCTAGGTCTTATTCAACGCCAACTGACTCGCCTGGGTTTAGCCTTGGCCGTAATGATTGCCGTGGCGCAAGTGCCTCCTACTGCCTACCGCAAGTTGGCGCCCTATTTTTATATCGTTGGGGTGCTGATGTTGGTGGGAGTACTGGCCATTGGCGTTATCGGCAAAGGCGCACAACGCTGGCTTGACCTGGTTTTTTTTCGTTTTCAGCCCTCTGAAATAATGAAACTGGCTGTGCCCATGATGATTGCCTGGTATATCAGTCGCTTCAACTTACCCCCCAAGATCCGACATATACTGGCCGGCTTTATTTTAGTTGGCATCCCCACCCTGCTGATTGCTAAACAGCCTGATCTTGGCACTTCCTTATTGATTGCTAGTTCAGGAATATTTGGTCTGTTTTTGGCTGGCATGAGTTGGCGCTTTATCACCATGGTGGCCATTGCGGCCTCGGCTTTCACACCTATTATGTGGTTTTTTTTGATGCAGGATTATCAAAAACAACGGGTATTAACTTTTCTCAACCCAGAGAGCGATCCTTTGGGTTCTGGCTATCACATTATTCAATCGCAAATTGCCATCGGCTCAGGGGGACTCGAAGGCAAAGGATGGATGCAAGGCACACAATCACAGCTTGAATTTTTACCTGAACGGCATACGGATTTCATATTTGCCGTGTTCAGCGAAGAGTTTGGTTTGTGGGGCGTGCTGGGCTTACTGGCTATTTATGCGTTTATTGTCATCCGCGGCATGATGATTGCGGTGAATGCCCAGGAGGCTTTCAGCAAAATCCTCGCCGGCAGTATAACTCTCACATTTTTTGTTTATGTGTTTGTCAACATGGGGATGGTCTCGGGTATACTGCCTGTCGTGGGGGTGCCGTTGCCACTTGTGAGTTATGGCGGTACATCCATGGTGACCTTATTAGCGGGTTTTGGTATTTTAATGTCTATTGGTACGCAAAAACGGCTTTTGTCGCGGTAAACTAGTAGACCGCAGTGTGACAATGCCCATATCAAGTTTTTAAAAATAAGAGTTTTGGTGCTGCATGTAGCCACTATCAGCACCCGGAGAAACCATGAAAACCGCTATCGTTATCTGGCTATTTGCCGCTGGCATAGCCCCTGCTTTAGGTCAATCATCTTTGCCAAAAGAGCAGCAAACGTTTGTTGACGAAATGGTCAACAAACATCACTTTACTGAGCAAAGCATCATCAGCCTGCTGCAATCCGCTGACAAAAATGATGATATATTAGAAGCTATCGCCAAGCCTTGGGAAGCCAAGCCTTGGTATCAATATTACCCTATTTTTTTAACACAAAAGCGTTTAGCAAACGGCTTGGCCTTTTGGCAACAATATGCAGAAGCGCTCGCCCGCGCTGAACAGCAGACAGGTGTACCAGCGCAAATTATCGTGGCTATTCTTGGTGTTGAGTCGTTTTACGGCGCATATACGGGTAAATATTCAACGCTTGACGCCCTCTATACACTTGGATTTTATTACCCTAAACGTAGTCAGTTTTTTCGCAGCGAATTCGCGCAGTTTTTGCTACTTTGCCGTGAGGAAAACTTAGATCCAGGTAGTATTTTAGGCTCTTATGCTGGGGCACTGGGCTGGGGACAATTCATTCCATCAAGTTATCGCCACTATGCGGTGGATTTCGATGGTGACGGACAACGTAATTTATTTCAAAGCCCCATCGATGCGATTGGCAGTGTGGCCAACTATTTTAAACAACATCGCTGGCAAACCGGTGGATCGGTGGCCAGACAAGCAGTGGTCAGTGGTACCAAATACCAACAATTTTTGACAAATGACTTAAAAGCTAAATATAGCTGGGCAGAGTTACAGAGTGCTGGGGTCAACATACTGACAGACAATGCAGGGGCAAACACCTCGGTAGCCGATGATAATCGCTTTGCACTGCTGAGTTTTGCACAAGTTGATCATCAAGAATTCTGGTTAACCGAGCATAATTTTTACGTGATCAGTCGTTACAATCATAGCCCCTTGTATGCCATGGCCGTATTTCAATTTAGTCTGCAACTTAAGTCTGCCTGGCAAACCCTGAACAATGAAAGTGCTAACAATGAATAATGGCCTTCACCTCAGATTAGGCTACCGAAAGGCGCTGTGGCCGCGGTTGGCAATGTTCAGTTTAGTCTTACTTGTAGCAAGCTGCGCCCCCACCGGCCGCTATCATCAACGCCATGATTCTGCACCTTCATCACCACCACCTTCGATAGAAATGCATGACGCCGTTCCCGGCTTTGAACCTTATGCGCCAGCGAACCTTAGACCTTACCAAGTAAGAGGTATCAACTACACACCGATGTCAACGGGCAAAGGTTACAGCGCGACGGGCATTGCCTCATGGTATGGTCAAAAGTTTCATGGTCACCTTACCTCTAATGGTGAAATATACGACATGTATGCGATGACAGCGGCGCATAAAACACTGCCTTTACCTTCATTTGCGCGCATCACCAATTTAGCCAATGGTAATCAAATTGTCGTGCGGGTAAATGATCGTGGCCCCTTCCATCCTGAACGTTTGGTTGATCTTTCTTATGCGGCAGCCTTGAAATTAGGCATGCTCAGTACCGGCGTTGCCAAAGTAAAACTAGATGTCATCCATGTGGATGAAAAAGGGCAGATGACAGTTGGTAACGGACCTGCCATAGCCCCTGCGACAATAGTCAGTAGCGAGCAAGATGTCCGTAATAAAAAATTATTTATCCAAGTAGTTGCCCTACAGGACAAAAATAAGATTGAACAACTTGGTACTGGCCTCACGGCATTATATCAAGTGCCCTTTCATTCACCTTACGAAAATGGCATTTACCGTCTGCAACTCGGCCCTTTGAGTGACGAAAATGTGGCAGGAACCTTACTGAAAGAATTGCAAGCTAAAGGATATCGCAGCGCGTATAAAATTTACTCACCTTAAAGGGACACAATTAAACTTTTTTGTTGTAAAGCAGTCATAGCTTGCAACAAAGCGGTCAGTGCAGCACAAAAGCATCGAAAATGTTGATTAAGCAGCAGCAATGCTTGAGTAAAAGTGCTATATTGACCGCCGAAATCGCGGGTAAATAATGCCCGTAGACGCCTAACTCATCTCATAAAAGCGGTTTTATTAATGCGAATATTTTCTTCTTTTGGCGCTGCCCTTGTGCTTGGTAGCTTGACATTTTTGACACCCTCCTCTGTATCAGCAGCAGTCGTGATCCCCCCTCCTCCTTCTGTGGCAGCAAAGGGCTTCATTCTGATGGATTATCAGACAGGTAAAGTGATTGCAGAGCAAAACGCTGACATGCAATTAGCACCAGCCAGTTTGACCAAAATGATGACCAGCTATGTGATTGGCAAAGAAATAGCAGCGGGTAATATTAAAGATACCGACATGGTGACCATCTCAGAAAACGCTTGGGCGAAAAACTTTCCAGATTCATCCAAAATGTTCATAGAAGTTGGTAAACAAGTCTCAGTGGCAGACTTAAACCGCGGCATTATTGTGCAAAGTGGCAATGATGCCTGTGTCGCCTTGGCCGAACACATCGCTGGCAGCGAAGATGCCTTCGCTAATATGATGAACATGCATGCCGAAAAATTGGGTATGACGTCTACCCACTTTGTTAACAGCCATGGTTTAAATGACGCCGATCATTACACAACACCACGTGATATGGGCATACTTGCAGCGGCACTGATTCGTGATGTACCAAAAGAATACGCCATCTACAGTGAAAAAGAATTTACCTACAATGACATCAAGCAATACAACCGCAACGGATTGTTGTGGGACAAAAGCCTCAATGTAGACGGCATTAAAACCGGCCACACGTCTGACGCGGGCTACAGCTTAATCACCTCTGCCACACAAGACGATATGCGCCTTATTGCTGTGGTGATGGGCACTGACAGTGAACGTTCACGCAAAGAAGAAAACAAAAAGCTACTCAAATATGGTTTCCGCTTTTTTGAAACGATTACCCCTTACAAAGCCGGTGCGGTGTTTGCGACTCAACGCATTTTTATGGGTGACAAAGACACCGTAGAACTTGGTATTTTACAAGATACCCCCATTACCATTCCGCGTGGATTGAGTAAAAAATTAGAAGCAAATTTTAAACTTGATAAAGAATTGCGCGCACCTTTAGCAAAGGGTGAAGTAGTAGGGCAATTATTTTTACAAATTGAAGGGGAAGATATCGCTGAATATCCCTTAGTGACCCTGCAAGAAATAAACGAAGGTGGGTTTATTGATCGCATGGTTGATTTTGTAAAACTAAAGCTCGGATTCAATAATTAAGTCACGTTAGTCTACGACTAGCCAGAGAAAATCATGGATACAAATTTTGATAAACTGCTGGATTTCCCCTGCCAACAGACTTTTAAAATCATGGGTGTGGCCCACGAACGTTTACCGGACGATGTTATCGCTTGCCTGCAAGTGCATGCACCGGGTGATTACACACCGCGTATTAAACCCAGTCCCAAAGGCAACTATCATTCAGTTTCCCTGAGTGTCACGGTGACCAGCAAAGAACACATGGAAACCCTGTACACTGAGTTGGCTAAATTAGAACTGGTGCGTGTTGTCCTCTAACCCAGAAAATGTGCGCTTACCCGCGGTAGAAGGTGAAATTATTGTGCGCCAACTTGGCCGCCAAGCCTATCTGCCCATCTGGCAAGCCATGCAAGATTTTACCGATTTGCGCGACGACAATACCAAGGACGAACTGTGGTTGGTCGAACACGACCCCGTTTTCACCCAAGGCCAAGCAGGCAAAGAAGAGCACGTATTAGCACCTGGGGATATTCCTGTGGTAAAAGTGGATCGTGGTGGCCAAGTCACTTACCACGGCCCGGGTCAACAAATGCTGTATGTGTTGCTCAATTTACGTCGCTATCATCTAGGGGTTAGACAACTTGTCAGTGCCTTAGAAGACTGCGTGGTGAATACTCTCGCTGAGTACAACATTACAGCTTATCCGAAGGCGGATGCTCCCGGCGTTTATGTTGCCGATAAAAAGATTTGCTCCATCGGTTTACGCATCCGCAAAGGTTGCTCGTTTCACGGACTTGCCTTAAATGTTAATATGGACCTAAGTCCTTTTAAGCGCATCAACCCCTGTGGTTACGCTGGCTTAGAAATGTTAAATTGTGCAGACTTACACGGACCGAATACCTTGATCGAAGCAGGTCCGAAAATCGTACAGGCTTTTTGTAAACTATTGCCCACTGCTGCCGAGCAGTCAGCCATTACCCTAAAATACAAAGAAGGTTTTGATGAGTAACATGCGTCCACAAGCCGGAGTAAAACTCAGGGATGACGAAAAAGTAAAACACATTCCTATTACCATTCTGCCCACTGAAAAAGCAGAAATGTTACGCAAACCTAATTGGATAAAAATTAAGTTACCCAGCAATACCAGTAATATTGACCATATCAAACAGACATTACGCAAAAACAACCTGCATTCTGTGTGTGAAGAAGCCAGCTGCCCGAATTTAGCGGAATGTTTCACACACGGCACTGCCACGTTTATGATTCTGGGCGATATCTGTACACGTCGATGTCCATTTTGTGACGTTGCTCATGGTAAACCCTTACCACCCAGTGCCGAAGAGCCAGAAAAATTGGCGCGCACCATTGCAGAAATGAAACTCAAATATGTGGTGATCACCTCGGTTGACCGCGATGATTTACGTGACGGTGGCGCCCAACATTTTGTGGATTGCATTAATGCCATCAGAGCCCACAGTCCACAGACTAAAATTGAAGTGTTGGTACCTGATTTTCGTGGGCGTATGGATAGAGCCTTAGAGATTTTTAAAAACGGCGTGCCCGATGTGTTTAATCACAATCTGGAAACCATCCCACGCTTATACCTTGAGTGTCGTCCGGGCGCCAATTATCAGTGGTCCTTAGATTTATTGAAAAAATTTAAAGCGCAACATCCCACGATACCCACTAAATCAGGCTTGATGATGGGTATGGGTGAAGATAAACACGAAATCACAGAAGTATTAAAGGATTTGCGCGCTCACGACGTTGAAATGCTGACCCTTGGTCAGTATTTACAACCAAGCAAACATCACTATCCGTTAAAACGGTATGTCCACCCTGATGAGTTTAATGAATTAGGTGAAGTGGCCAAGCAGCTTGGTTTTACTCACGCGGCCTGTGGACCGATGGTGCGCTCTAGCTATCACGCTGACAAACAAGCGGCTGGGGTAGAAGTAAAATAGCCCTTCACTCGAATCGACTAAAAAGTAATCCGTAAAACTCGCCTTTTGGCGAGTTTTTTGTTGAACTGCACAAAAATTGCAGTGGAGTTTGCCATGTTAAAGTTACTGAGCCTGTTGTTATTAACCTTCAGTTTTACCGTGGTTGCCGATGATGACTGGCGCACCCCGGCAACAGAAAACCTAGTGTATATGCAATTAGATACTGGTTTGGTGGTTGTCGAACTCGCGCCTTTTATGGCACCTAAACATGTGGCGCAATTCAAAGCGCTAATAAAAGAAGGGTTTTATGACGGTTTAGATTTTTATCGAGTCATTGACGGATTTGTGGCACAGGCAGGCGACGTGAATGAACAAAAAGCAAGTCAACATAAAGGAGCCTTAGCCGCCGAATTTACGCGCAGTGTAGCCACAGATTCTGATTTTATGTTAGTGCAGTCACCCGATTTTATGGCGCCACAAAGTGGATTTCTTTATGGTTTCCCCGCGGGACGTGACCCTGACACAAAACAAGAGTGGTTATTACACTGCCCCGGCACGCTTGCTATGGCGCGCAATAATGATGCAAATTCAGCCACCACAGACTTTTACATAACCATCGGTCAAGCAACGCGCCACTTAGATCGTAACATGAGTAGTTTTGGCCGAGTAATCTACGGCATGCCTGCTATCCAAGCCTTGCACCGCGCGGAACTAAACAATAGCAGCGGCGTGATTGAAGATGTGAGTAAACGAAGCAAAATACTATGGATTAAAGCTGCTGAATATGTTGCCCCAGCACAACGTATTAGTGTTCAAGTTCAACAACAAACTTCGGCAGCCGTAGCCCAACGCTTAGCCAGTGCCAGAACATTAGATAACGAATTTTTCCATTTCAAAGGCAATGGCAACCTGGATGTATGTTATTACCAGCTAAAATCACGTCTGGTTACCGACTGATTGACTCAAGCGCCAGACTCATCAGCAAAATGAGCCAGCGCATGATCAATAAAAGCGCGTACTTTAGGGGTTAAATAGCGGGTACTGGGAAAGAGTGCAAACACTGCTATTGGCTGGATATGCCAATCATTTAGGATCGGCAGCAATTCACCAGATGCAACAAAAGGCCGAGCAATGCGGGTAGGCAATTTAGCAATGCCTAAGCCTTTTAGGGCAGCATCACGCACGGCAAAACTGTTATTCACACTGAGACGTTGCTGAATTTTTATAATTTTTTGTTGGCCCGATTGTTCTAACGCCCACTCCCCTCTATTCGCTCCTCCACTAAAATAAATAAAAGCGTGCTGCTCGAGTTCATCTGGCCCTCTTGGTGCGCCATGCCCAGCAAGATACTCAGGGCTGGCATACAAACCGTAGTGAATGTCGCCCAGTTTGCGAGCCACTAAGTTCGAGTCTTTGAGGTTACCGACCCGGATGGCCAAGTCAAAACCCTCATGCACCATATCAATGGTCCTGCCTGAATAGTCAGCATCTACACTGACCTGTTTGTATCGATGCAAATAACTAACAATCCACTCCCCTACGGCGATGAGTCCAAAATCCACACTACAGGTAAGTTTCAGCACACCTTGTGGTTCCCCCAACGCTTTTTGCACCATGCGCTGAGTCTCGTCGATAGCCCCTAAAATCCCCACCGCTCGCTCAAACAGTTCACGGCCAATTTCAGTTAAGGACAATGAACGGGTGCTGCGTTCCAGCAACCTTACTTGCAATTTTTTTTCGAGTTGAGTGATCACCCGTGACACGTAAGTCTTTTGTGTATTAAGCAATTCTGCCGCACGGGTAAAACTGCCGCACTGCACCACTTTAACAAAAATCCGTAGTTCATTGGTTTCCATTGTTATCTCATTTGGCAACAGTTAGTCGCCTTTATCATTATTTATCTCTTCTTTCAGATCAATATACTGGGCTAAGTTTTCCGCTATCAATGAACAAGAGAGAATTTTATGCAACGATTTGCACAAGCAAAATGGATGGGTGATGGTAAAACCGGCCACGGAACACTCACCAGCCAAAGCCAGGTATTAAACGCCCAGCCCTATTCGTTTCAAACCCGCTTTGTGTCTGAAGACGGTCTGGCGGGTACTAATCCCGAAGAATTATTAGCTGCTGCCCATGCTGGTTGTTTTAGCATGGCATTGAGTTTTATGTTGGCCGCCAAAGGCCATGTAGCAGAGCAACTTGATACCACAGTAAACGTCAACATGAGCCAGGTATCAGGGCATTTTGTGGTGGAAAGCATTGTTTTGACACTAAAGCTAAGGTACCTGACATTAGCGTAGCAGATTTTCAGGCGCTGGCTGAACAAGCCAAGGCAAATTGCCCTGTTTCCAAAGCCCTCGCCGCGACCCCTATGCATCTGCACAGTGAACTGCTTTAAAAGCAAGCTTGCCAGCCTCCCGCTGGTGTTAATCAATGAATACCTCGCCCCATACTGGAGTCATACATGCACGACACCTTACCACCGCAAAAAATTTTACTACTTGCCTCAAGTCCGGCTGTTGCCAGCAATGGCTGGCCCATAGGCGTGTGGGCAGCAGAGATTAGCCACCCGTATGATGAACTGAGCCACGCCGGCTATCAAGTTGATATCGTCACGACGCAAGGCGGTGACATACAACTGGACGCCTACTCTGATCCGCGCCATGAGAGTGGGTATTCCGCCCACGATATCGTGAGCCTGGGGTTTTTAAGCTCGCCCCAGCATTCGCCATTATTGCAAGGTACCTTGGCGCTGAATCAAATTAAGAGTGAAGACTATCAGGCCATCATTGTTGTTGGTGGTCAGGCACCGATGTATACCTTTCGAGACAATCGAGCCTTACAGGCGCTGATCCTAGACTTTTATTTGGCCAACAAACCGACAGCCGCCCTTTGCCACGGGGTAGCCGCCTTGGTTGACATTACATTGGCCGACGGCAGTTATCTGGTAGCAGGTAAACACCTCACCGGGTTTTCCCTGGCAGAAGATCACTTTGTTGAGCAGCTAGTCAATACACGTCTTTTTGATTGGTATATCGAACCCAGCTTAAACAGTCATGGTGCGCATTATGTGCAAGGTGGGTTGTGGGCAGATTTTGCATTGGCGGATGGCCATTTAATTACCGGACAACAACAAAACAGCGGACGCAGTGCCGCTCGCATTATCATTCAACAACTTCGCGGAGCAGCGGTATGACCATCAGTATTATTGGCGCGGGCAATGTCGGCATGGCCTTGGCTACTGCGTTTGCCCAACATGAACAAAAGGTTTTGTTAGGATTGCGTGACCCCGCCCGTCCTCCAGTGATAAGTGCTGCACTGGCCCCGATGATAAAAGTACATAACATCAGTGACGCCATTGCCGCCAGCGAGGTAGTGATCCTTGCTACGCCTTATGCAGCCACGGCAAACATCGTGCAGAGCATAAGTGACTGGCAAAACAAGATTGTCGTGGATGCCACCAACCCTATCGGCTATGACCCCGAGGGTTTCTATCTACTAGTCGGTACCCAAACCTCCGGCGCTGAGGAAATCAGCAAGTTGGCCAAAGGGGCAAGAGTGGTAAAAGCCTTTAACAGCACAGGCTATGAAAACATGCAAAATTCTCGCTACAGCGGGGGCTTGGCTTTGATGCCGGTGTGCTCTGACGATGCGGCTGCGAGGGCAAAAGTGATCGGCCTCGCCAGCCTGATTGGTTTTGAAGCACTTGACGTTGGTGAGCTCAGTGCCGCGCGCTACCTAGAGCCCTATGCCATGTTATGGATCCACATGGCAATGAAACAAGGTATGGGGCGACAGTTTGCCTTTGCTTTGTTGCAACGTTGACTAGAACACCATGCCGTAAGTGTTCTAATGTTTTAACCACCTGCCCCAAAAAACTGGCCACTGCGTGGTTTACAATGTTGCGGTCTGCATGTATGCGGTCTGCATAGACGCGGTCTGCATAGACGCGGTCTGCATAGACGCGGTCTGCATAGACGCGGTCTGCATAGACGCGGTCTGCATGGACGCGGTCTGCATAGACGCGGTCTGCATAGACGCGGTCTGCATAGACGCGGTCTGCATGGACGCGGTCTGCATAGACGCGGTCTGCATAGACGCGGTCTGCATAGACGCGGTCTGCATAGACGCGGTCTGCATGGACGCGGTCTGCATAGACGCGATAAACCTTAGGCAATTTTGCCTCGCTCATGCACTATAGTGTTTTCACCTTATACTGCAGAGACAAATAGGCCAATGAATTTACAAAAAGCCCAGCAACGATTAGCCAAACGCGCTAAAGCCAGCGTGAATGGTTATCCACAGGTGAGCATTGCTTATTTTGGATCGGCGCCCACGTTGGCCACCAAAGTTGTCTTATGTTTTGTGGCAGAACAAGGCGCAGCGCCAGAGCATCAGAGTTTCACCACCAGCACCGATATTCGCTTCGATGAAACGATACAAACCACCTTGCTGAAAATTGTTGAACGTCTTGAGGCCAAGACATTGACCCTGGTGGAGGGCGTGGCGCCCCTGAAAGACTGATACCATTATTTACTTAAACGGGCAGCCCAGTTGCCTTGATGGCCCTTAGCACAAGCTTCTTCACTATCAAAAAACACGTTGCGCCGCGGATCTTTGAGCAGGATCCCTGCTTTTAACAGCTGGCGATGAATTAATTGTCTGAGGTAAACATCTTGTTTGTCTACCTTGGCTTGGTTTACATCTTGTTCGCCCACGAAGACACAGGTGATCACCAAACTGTTTGGGAAGTTGCTGTAGTCAGCACGATGGGTTATCCAATCAAAGCCAACGACTTTTTGTTTCGCTTCCTCACAGACTTTGGTCAATGCTTTTACCACATTGTCATCCAATTTTTGCACAGTGGATTTTACACTCGCCATGCTTTTAGTGTCCGTAAGTGCACAAATAGGCAGTATCGGTGAGGACCCGCAATTTGAATTTGCTGTTGGCTGGCACCGTAAATTGTTGGTCGGCTTTGTACGTTTGCCAATCCGTGGTCTCAGGCAGTAACACCCTTAGCTCACCACTTATCACACGCATGGTCTCAAATTCACTGGTTCCAAATTCATAATCACCCGGCACCATGACGCCTACCGAAGCGGGTAAACGTTCACCTTGAAAACCGATTGACATGACATGTCCGTTAAAATATTCATTCACTTTTAACATTGTAGTTTTCCATATTTATATTTGATTGGTGGATTGGCGGTTAATCTAGCAGATTCGAAGCAATGTAAAAGCAGTGTGTTGATGCCAGCATAAAATAAACTGCCTCGATGAATTATTGAACGTGATTAACTATTTACATGTGGCAACAAAAAGCCTGCAAATTTTATAGGCAAACACCGTATGATAGCTTTTTATGTTTGCAACATGAGTGAGTTAACATGCTGATCCAGCAACATACAGATGATTTACCTACCCCTACAGGTACGATGCGCACCACCGTATTTCGGCCTGCCACCAATGGTCGTTTTAATGCGATTATTTTTTACTCAGAAATATTTCAATTAACCGCACCGATAGCGCGCAGCGCGGCACTCTTAGCTGGGCATGGTTTTATCGTCCTGGTACCAGAGATATTTCATGAACTAAACCCCATCGGTACCGTTTTGGCCTATGACGATGCGGGCAAAGACAAGGGCAATGCGGATAAATTTACCAAGCCCCTTGAGCAACATGATAGTGACACCCAAGCTATGCTTGACTATCTTAGCTAACAGCCATTTTTTGCTGAAAAAGTGTTTAGCATGGGAGTATGCATAGGCGGGCATTTAGCTTTCAGAGCCGCCCTAAATCCCGCTATAAAAGGCGCATATTGTTTATACCCCACTGATTTACATAGCGATACACTGCCATGTGCAGCGCACAACCAAACTTTGTCTCGCTGCAGCGAAATACGTGATCCAGTGGTCTTGGTGTTTGGTAAACAAGATCCTCATGTGCCTTGGGAGGGCCGTGATAAGATAAGGCAGACACTACAAACACATGGCTGTGATTTTACTTGGCACGAAGTGAAGGCCCAACACGCTTTTATGCGTGATGAAGGTGAACGCTATGACCCAATGTTAGCGCTGCAACACTACAGCATGGCAATTAATTTTTTTCGTGAACTGCAGTCTGAGTGACGATGTTGGCTGGCAAACCCCGATTATCTTGTCTGTGGCTGCTGTGGGTTTTTATTATCGGCATCGCAGGCCCCGCGCAAGCAACAAACGCAGTACTTATCAGTGCGTTTGCAACCTCAACTGAACAATCTGCCGCAAACAACTCGCCTCTTTTATTGGTGCCGCCATCATCGCGCCATGCCACCGCAGACCAATATCGCCTGCATGGACTGTCGGCATTTTCTCACACACAACAACAGCTGCTGCGTGAGTGGATAGCCCTTGGTGTAAAGGCAACCCGCTCTGGTCTTGGCATTTACCCTACTCCGCTTGAACTATTTGTTTATCCACGAAAATCTAATCAACCCGTGCCTTGGGCGCACACCCGTCGTGACGAGCCTGAGAGTATTCATTTTTACGTGGATACACGCTATTCATTAAAAGACTTTCAGCATGATTGGACCATGTATCATGAGATGGCCCACCTTGCTCTACCTTATTTGGGTGAGCAATATGCATGGTTTTCAGAAGGTTTTGCTAGTTTCATGCAGTATCAATTAATGGCCACTGTCGATGTACTGGGCATGCCCCTTGAAGTAGCCTATAACAGTAAGATTTCGCCGCACTTACGCTGGTTTCAAGCTGATATCAATGCGGCTGCCATTGCTACCAACCTCATGGAAAAACGCCAATACCCCGCTGCCTACTGGGGCAGTGCTTGGTATTTTTATCTGGCTGAACAGCAGTTACACAACAAACATCACACCACTTTAATGGCTGTCATTAAGCGTTACCAACAACAAAATCGTGCTACAGACGATTCCATGCAAGACCTAATGCGCTCATTAGATAAGCTGGTTGATGACAAACTTTTTAGCCAACTATTACTGCAGTTTGAGCAGCACAGAGCGCGGGATGTGTATCCAAAAACTTGGCCACCTGCGCCAGAACATATGAGTCAATGAGTAAATATTAAGCAAAACTTGTTTGCGTTGCATGCTGTCGTTATATTGGTGAGCAATACCGAAACATCGCGATAATTCGGATTCTGGGAACTAAGGAGATAACAATGATATCCACACGTAGTGCGCCAAAAGCCTGCCATTTAGCCATCGGCAAAACCTTGCTACTTACCACTTTGCTCATGGGTAGCGCGATATTGCAAGGCTGCAAACCCAATACCAGTGACTCTCAGTTAGCCGACACACTGGCAGACAAAATGACGGAGGCAAGCAGCCCTGTTAGTTACAATGTGCCAGTCAATTACACCACCCTTGCCAACGGCTTGAAAGTTGTGATTTCACCTGACAACACTTCACCGGTGGCGGTCATTGGTGTGTATTACAATATAGGTTTTCGCATTGAACCCAAGGATCGAACTGGCTTTGCCCATTTATTTGAACACATGATGTTTCAAGGGTCTGAGAACCTCGGCAAGATGGAATTCATTAATTTAGTCCAGAAAAACGGCGGCATTCTTAATGGATCCACACGTTTTGATTTCACGAATTATTTTGAAATTGTGCCAGCGCATAAACTCGAAACCATGTTATGGGCCGAGGCAGACCGCATGCGTGGCTTGGCCATTACTCAGGAAAATTTGACCAACCAACAAGGGGTGGTGAAAAACGAGGTAAAAGTAAATGTGCTCAATCAACCTTATGGGGGTTTCCCTTGGTTAGATATGCCACAATATGCCTTCAATAACTGGTACAACGCCCACAATTTTTATGGCGACTTGGCTGATTTAGACGCCGCGACCCTAGAAGACGTGAGTGCCTTCTTTACTCAGTATTATGCGCCAAACAATGCCGTGTTGGTGATCGTGGGTGACGTTGAGGTAGAGCCAACCATGGCCATGGTGAAAACCTACTTTGCCGATATTCCATCTGCGCCCCTTGCCCCTCAGCCAGATTTAACCGAATTACGTCAAGAGCAAGAAAAACGTTTCAATAAATTCGACAAACTGGCACCGAAACCTGCGTTTGCCATGGCTTATAAAATGCCACCACGCAATACCCCCGAGTACTTTGCCATGGGCATTATTGACCAATTATTGGTGCAAGGGACTGACAGTTTGATGTATCAAGAGTTGGTAAAAAACAAACAAATAACCGGCGATGTTGGCGGTGGGATCAATTATTTGTTGGGCAATATGTTTAACTATAATGGCCCGATGTTATGGATGAGTTCATTTACCCATGACGCCCAAGTAAGCCAACAAGATATTCTCAGTGCAGTGGATGGTGTGGTCGCGCAACTAAGTGAAATGCCTATTCCACAAGCGTCTATCGATCGTGCCCTCGTTAAACTACGTTCAGCCCTTTTTGATGAAGTTGATAGTTTTTATGGCTTTGGCAAGGTGGACTTACTCGCCAGTTTTGCGCTGTTCGATAATGATCCTGCGCGGATAAATGGCCTTGAAGCGCAGTTTAAAGCGGTCACACCAGAACTCATTAAAGCCACCGTTAAAGAATATTTGCGCCCCAGTAATCGCACTATCTTAACCGTCACACCTGGTGAAGCCCCCGCTACCTCGGCTACAGAGCAAGGAGAATAATCATGCAAAAATTCACATCCTTTATATTGTTGCTGGTATGCACTTTAGTGTGGTTTAACCCCGCTTTCGCGGAAAAACAGCTTCCCCCTGCTGGTGGTAAAGCGAAAGATTTTATCTTGACCGAAACCAGTACCGTGAGCCTAGAGAACGGCCTACGCATCGTGTTTGTACCTTATGGGAATACCCCAAAAGTCACCTTACGTTTAGTCAGTAAACTGGGTAATTATGATGATGGTGACTTTGACGGTATCGCTGATTTAGCTTACCAACTGTTGACGGAAGGCACTAAAACCCAATCAGCCTTAGAAATTGCTCAGCGTGCCGCTGACATGGGTGGCCAAGTGAATACTTCGGTTGGCAGCAATTCGAGTTATCTGCAAATGGATGTGCTCAGCGAATTTGTCGGTGACGCTGCCAACCTACTGGGAGATTTGGTGCTAAACAGTCAGTTCCAAGCTGAAGATTTAGACAGAGCACGCAACAACTTTTTGCGCAACCAAACCGTACAACGCTCTCAAGCACAAGGGCAGGCAGCAGAAACGTTTAATAAAGCCGTGTTTGGCTCGCATCCTTACAGTGTTACTTTCGCCGATGAAGACAAGATCAAAGCCATACAGGCCGACACCGTTGCCCAGTTTATCCAGACTAACCTAGTAGCAAAGCGTAGTGTCATGTATGTATCTGGTAAATTTGATCAAAGTCAGGCAGAAGCGGCGATTAAAAATGCATTTGCCAAACTCCCCAGTGGCAGCGACAGACTAATCGCTAGTCCGAGCTATCAAGGCGCGGGAAAAATGATATTTGTGCCACGCGACAATGCGCCGCAGTCGACTATTCGTTTTGGTCTGCCGGTTGTTGATCCAAGTAACGACGATTATATCGGCTTGCAGCTGATGAATACCTTATTGGGTGGTTCATTTGCCAGTCGGATTACCTCAAACATACGCGAAAACAAGGGTTATACGTATTCGCCTAGCAGCACAATTAGCACACGGGTGAATTCGGCTTTGTGGTATGAGACGGCTGATATTACTGCTGAGTCAACAGCGGCCGCGCTTCAGGAAATCATCAACGAGATTACACGCCTGCAAAATGAGGCGACGAGCGACGAGGAGCTCGAGGGCTTTAAAAGCTACATGTCAGGTATTTATGTGCTGCAAAACTCATCACGTACTGGGATCATTAATCAATTGTGGTTCTTAGAAACCTATGGCTTACCCTTAGCGCATTTAGAGACCTATGTACAAAAAATTAATAGCATCAACCCTACAGACATCAGTGCTTTAGCCAAAAAATACCTCACACTAGACAGCATGACTTTGGTGGTGGTGGGCGACGAAACAAGCGTTAAACCACAACTAGAAGCCAACAAACAACTCGCTTCGCTGTATCACTGAGCATATAAACCTTAAATCCCTGTCCATCTGCTTATAATGATTGAGCAGATGGATAGACCATACAATTAGATAGTTTGGGCATCCCATGCGGGGCATCCCATGCGGGGCATCCCATGCGGGGCATCCCATGCGGGGCATCCCATGCGGGTTTTCTAAACGGAGTTTCCTAAACCGGGCTGTCTCTAACTATCACTTCTCACTGGCAATCAAATGTAAGACCGTTTGTCTGCCATCCATGAATGAAACTTGTCGTTCATCTAAAAACGCCTCTTCCTCCAACATAATGCGAATTTCCTTGCCCCATTCAGGAATAAAACTTGCGGCATTTAATTCAATGGAATAAGCCGTGTTGGCATGCAAAGGATAGTCCCCACTGCCAGGCACACCACCTTGCGAGTCCCACATCCCTAGGGTAGTGCCTGCAGCGTGACCGTGAAATCCAATGGGATGGGTGTAGATTGAGGGTTTTATGCCTTCGGCAATCGCTTGTTCACGCGACATTTTTAAGACCTCATTACCGGTACGACCGATAGCAAAATTTGCCATGAAGATATCTTGCAAGCGATTTGCTTTGGCTAAGGCTTCTTTTAAAAAACTTGGTGCATCGTTTTCACCGGCTTTTAATACATATGCATGCTGCTGTTGGTCCGTGTTCAATCGCAAATACGAGATGCCAAAATCAAGATGCAGCAAATCTCCGGGCAAAATTGTATTGTCTTGTTGACGACGACTAAAGGCGCTGACTTGATCAAACTGCTCAGCGTTTGCCCGTTGAATTGACACAGTCGGATGGAACCAAGTTTGTAACTTGAGTTCCGCTACTTTTTCTCGCAACCACCACACGACATCCTCTGTTGTGCTGACATTGGGAATCACTACCTTGGCAGACAATGTCTCAGCCACGATGTCATGACTGAGCTTAACAATGTCCGGATACATTGACATTTCTAGAGCGCTACGCGTTTCTAACCACCCCACAGCAAGCGGTTCAGCTGAGATTATCTTGCCACGCAATTCCTCCCCCAGAGCCGCGCTAAGTTCCTCGTATTCTGTGGCAGTCAAGCCGTCTGCCAAAGCGACTTGTGCCGACTTGTTTAGGGCAATTTTGTGTGGATTTTTCTGTTTAATCAGATCAACCAAACTCTGCCATTGACTGGGTTGCTGCTCTTTGTCCCACGCTTTTTGAAACAAACTGTCGACGTTGTAGCGAGCCACCGCTAAACGCTCAATAGGGCTTTTCGAACCACTTAAGGGCTGACCGTTGTCATACAACACCAAGATAGTGCGGCGGCGCGCAGAGAGCCAGTTTGCAGGCAACATAGTTTTGAGCACTGGATCTTCGTTATATTCACGAGAAATCAAGATCCACATATCGATCTTTTCTCGTCGCATTAGTTCGGGTAGCACCGTGTTTAATCGGTCATCCAGCATCTGGTCAATAAGCGTCGCTTGCTGACGTAAAGATAAAATATCAGCTGCGTTTAATTTGATGCTTACACATGAGGTAAAAACGGTAAGCGTAATTAACCTGAGATCGGTTTAAGCAGCCACCATCGCATTTCTCTCAACGTCGCTAATATTAAGGGATGGCTTATTTTTCTTGAGGCAATATGCCACTAAGCCAGCCATTAGATTGAGCATAAAACCGTTC